>Ga0114905_1001088_pt1 | contig 15476 bp, 22 predicted proteins | sample MalvireepMed_b05_FD_83499 | JGI IMG/M metagenome (GOLD analysis project Ga0114905, IMG submission 83499) | Marine viral communities from the Global Malaspina Expedition - Malaspina viral metaG DeepMed_b05 | ecosystem: Environmental > Aquatic > Marine > Oceanic | place: Mediterranean Sea...
AAGTGGAAGACGGCATTTAACATAGTTAAGTCTCCGTACACGCTACTCCGGGCGCTAGGGTTCAGTCCGCAAATGGCAATAGGGTTGCTGGCTATCGGTGGTACGGCTGGTGGAGGTGTCGTGGTTAACGAGACCCTGCTGGCTGAGCGCTCATTCTCTGGCGGTGACAGTGGTATATATGCCGCACCCCATGACATGCCCAGCACTACGCTGGAGGCGACTATGGCGTGGCGCGAGGATAATAAGAATGATAACACGTTACGAATAGTACTAGGCACCACGCCAGTACGAGAGATAAGGATTGAGAACGTATCAGTAGGTACAGTATACGCCACCTCGGCGCTGCCGTCAGGACAGACTACTGCGGTACTTGTTGAGGGGACTGATATACAGGGAACAAATACAACTGATACTAGGCTGGAGATAGGTGAGTTAATAATTGAAAAGAGTAGATGTAAGTCAATGGATTTTTCTGATATTAACGCTCATACTATCCATGTTATTGGGAACGCCTCTGATGGACAGTCCATTAATACGACACCCGGTACCGCTCGGATGAGAGCTATAGGTGGAGGACACCATCAGGCAGAAGCGATGATTACGTCAGGCGGTACCTATGACAGGATACATATTGACGCCCCAACCAGCGCAGTTAATGGTAAGATTGGTAAGCTCATACTGAGCAACCTGTATACGGAGGGCGGTGCCTGTACGTTCAAGAGGCTTGATATAGGTACGCTCACAATAGAGCTGAATGAGGTTGGGCAGGGCAATGGATTTGCTACCAAGGAATTCCAGATTGCAGCTACAGTGAAGGGTGCCAACTGGCTCGTAACCGATAACGTAGAAATTTCAATCGGCGAGCCGACAGAGACACTTAGTAATAACTAGACATTGAGAGAGAGGTGTGGTATAATAAGGATATGCCAAGTATAACTGGATTGATAGAAAAGATTAGCGCAGTATTAGCGCATGTACCTGATGATGTAGATGCGCAGGCAGCTTTCTCCGAACTTCGGGGGAACATGATTAGATTTGCCAACGACACGGAGACAAGAGAGCAAGCAGAGCGGAGAATTATAACCAATGGTATTAATAATATTGGGCATAGTGATTGCAGTTATTGTTCTGCTCTGTTGTCTTTGTTATAGAGAAGGAGAAGAGTATTATGATTACGATAGAGAACGGCCCACTGACAGGACGAGGGGACATAGGACTGACTATAGAGACTTCTGGTGGTGAAAGCCAGCCGATGTCCGTGGCAGGAATTATGGAGACAGCCTGTTATTACCGTGCCAATATGGATGCGCAGGCGGATACAGCCGACCTCGCCACGATGAGAATGATAAACAAGATTCTGGATGTTGTGGAAAATGATGGTTGCTGTGTCAAAATTGAAGAAGAGCAGTACAGCCTGATAAGGCCAAGCATTGAGTCTATTGTGACTCGGAGCTGGCCTATCCATGCACCTTCAGTCTTAGACCAACTGGATGATTATGAAAACACTGGTGCCGCTTGTAGCGATTGTAGCGATAGCGACGATTGAGATATATGCCCTATCACTGGGCATAAACGGACATATTATGATGATGACTATGGGGCTGATAGCTCTCATAGCTGGCGTCAAACTAAGAGATTGGTGGGATAACCGTGGCTCGAACTAGAACACAACTAAGACAGATGACCGTTGACCAACTGGAAGTGCCACAAATAACTGGCACCGCCGGGGGTAGTGGTAGTAGCACGAGTACGATGAGGGATAACGACCTCGAAAGATTCGGCGATAACGATTTGATTGGCGCGTGGTTATATTTTAGTAGCGGCTCTCCTACATTCACCGACGTCAGGATAACTGACAACGTGCAGAGTACCGGGATAGTGACGTATCGTCCTACCCTAGCTGCCGCGCCTGACCTATTGACATACGAGATACTACCCTATGAGTCAGATGCTATACACACATCTATCAACGAGGCGATGGATGAACTGTATGATGCAGGGACGCTGGTTAGAAATATCTGGCTAGACCACTGGGTGACAGGGAGTCCAATCTATAACTCAACATTCGAGTACTGGTCAAGTACCAGTGCCGTGGATGGGTGGACAGTTGGGACGACCTCAGTGAGTCGTAGGAGTTATTCCAGCGACCATATAGTACCGGGGCAGAATGCGGCGCGCTTAGCGGCTGCTGGCACCCTTACATTGGATGATAAGTATGCACAGTTCTTACAGGACTTGTCGGGCGATTCGGTGACACTAAGAGCGTGGGTGAGGACAGGCTCAAGTACTAACTCTCGCGCGCAATTACTTGTAGACGGCAGTGTAGTAGCTAGTACTGACTATCACTCAGGTGATGGGCAGTGGGAATTGGTGAGTGCAGATGGATATAATATCGCAGATAGCGCAACTAAGATTACAATTAGGTTACAAAACTCAGCAGCAGCAACAGGAGACTTTGGAGCCGTCTGGCTTGAAGGCGGTACCAGAATCAGGGAGTATCCATTTCCTATTGGTATGGCTCCTAACGGCCCTGACGCTGTGTTCAGCTACACTGTTAGCGTGGATGACGGTAATAAGACGACTACTGTAAACCCCCGGCGATTAGACGGAGTGAGGTATGGCTTTAATGAATACCGTTATAGTACTGATGAGATGGGTGTACTTGAGCTACAATCCACTCCATCACGTTTGCAGGTGTTGCGTATGCCCACTTCTGTACCGTTAACACTTCCGAGTGCTGACAGTGAGAGTATAGAAGTGACACGTATAGATAGCCTGCTCATTGCTAAGATGGCAGCGGCTAAGTTGCTGCTCAAGGATATGATGCACGGCCCGGCTACCTTCAGACAGAGGGCTAGCGAAAGAGCGCAGGTTCTTTTGCAGGAAGTTAGACAACTAGCTGAAGGCAGGGGTGCTACAGCAGGCAATACTGCACCTCTAGCCCCAACGTGGTAAATGAGAACTATAACATTACAGGACAAGGCCAGTTCTCCTAACACAGAACTAAGGCTTACCGTTGATGAAGACGCTGAGACTGGTGGTGAAAGATGGCGCGAACTAAGAGCGCCTAAGCTGCCTCCGCGGCGCACTCAGGGTGAGCTTACAGTAGCTGAACAAGACCCATTAGTAGACTTTACATGGGCGCAAGACGACTGGTCAGACGGCGCGTTACGACCTTACTATCGTGAGGGTGACCACAGATATGCTAGAGCGCAGGGCGTGGATGCTCGATGGGAAGGTGTGTTGTCACTTGGTATGAAGAGTGAGGATATGGACTTTCTTATCAGGGGTATGGGCGCTGAGAATACCAATGATGAGAATGAGTGGACAGTCTCTGGCACCTCTGGTACATTAACCAGAGATAGTGACGTATACAACGAGGGCAGTTACTCATACAAGTATGTTGTAACGAGCGCCAGTGGTGAAGATAGCTTCTTATACCAAGACCTAACTAACTACGCTAAGTACCAGAGTAGAGAACTTATCGTCGGCGTGTGGATTAAAACTGGCACGCTGGGTTCTAGCTACGCACCCAACATATATATCAACGACGGCGTTGGCACAACTAGCGGCACAGCCATAACAGCCAGTGATGCTGACTGGGCATTCTTGTCAGCTACGCGCACTATTGACGCCAGCGCAACCAGAGTCAGGATTATGGTAGGCGATGATGATACTGCTACTGGCACGACGGCGTGTACATTTTACTTTGATAGCTTTAGCGTACAGGTAGAAGGTACTGGTGATGAGGCTGTCGTAGGCATGGCTAGTAAGGCAGGTCTTCTATACATAGCAGTAGGCAGAGTAATAGCTAAGTGGGATGAAAACAATGACGTATGGGATGCAGTATACATAGATGATGGGGCCGATGCCACTGACATCGTTCATTTTGATAATAATATATACGTTGCTTTTGGGTATGCTAGTGAGTATGTTTATGGCGCTGATACCTCGTGGACTGCTAGCACTCTTAGTAGCGCGACTAAGTATGCCAAACACTTCACGGTTGCGCGTAATAACGCAGGTAACCTCGCCCTATGGAAAAGCGAAACGGTCAATACCGTTAAGTCTTCAACTGCTCCTACTAATGGTGGTAGCTGGTCTTCTGCTTATACAATAGGCTCGCAAGACAGAACTATAACGGCGTTACATTCTGCATTTGATACGCTGCTCATTGGAAAGGAAGATGGCCTATGGGTATACAACCGTGTATATGCAGGGACTGCTACGGCTGAGAACGCATTTGCCCCGGTATCCACAGAATGGGACAAGGGTGTTAATACAACTAACTTCTCAGTAGGTGAGGAGTGGCATGGGTTCTTCTATACTATGGCGGCAACTCAGTCATTGATACGCTGGGCGCCGGGACAAGTACACGACCTAACATCGTTGTTGCTATCGCCTAGAGTAGAAGGATTTGGTGGAGAGGTGAAGGCTCTTGTTGCCAGTCCCCATGAACTGTGGATAGCATCAGACATTCCAGAGTCTTCGGAGGCAGGTGTATTTGGAGATTTTCCAATCGACCTGACAAGTACTACCAAGAAGATTAAAATAATGTCTCTACGGCAGTCTCAGGATAGCTTTAACCTACATACGATAGATGAGGTTACCTTTGGTGAAGTAGATGATATGTTCATACAGACCTACACCACGACTGGTGCTAGGTTCTTGGTGGTTGCAGGGAGGCTGAACCGCGCCGGTACTGGTGCTGACCATACCAAGGTGGTAAGATGGGAACTGCCGCTACGTTCACCAGCACCGTTCATCGACGCCGAGACAACAGTAGGCAAGACCGGCTCCTTCTTCACCTCGACGTGGCACGGTGGCGTGCCGGGTACGAGTAAGGCATTCCTTAAAGCTGTGTTCTGGATGGACAATCTGGGCGGCGACAACACCAATACAATCACTGCCAAGTACGGCTTGGATGGAGGCGACTTGAGTTACACCCTCGGTACGATGGGGTCATCATCTACCAGCGCAGTACAGACGCTGTACTTTAATGATGCTACTGTAGGTGGGTCAGCTATAACGCCTACTACGCAGGCGGTAGGAAGTTCTATACAAATGCAGTTTGACTTCTCTACTACCTCAGACCAAGCAGGCAGCAACCCACCCAGACTATATGCATTTGAGATACACAGTACACTACGACCTGTTAAGCTGAAGTTATGGGAAGTGTTTGTCAGGATAGGTGAAGACCTGATACAGGAGAGTGGCTATTACAGCCCGGTATCTAAAACCAAGCAGCTTACTGACTTGGATACGCTTGAAGACCAAGTATATCCAGTATACTTTAAGCACACGTATGACGGTCATGCCGGGTTTGATGAGGAGAGTAGTACGTCAGTACATATTATTGACAGGGAGAGGGTGAGTATGGGCGACGAGTTTGAAGTACATAGATTAATATTACAGGAGGCTGATACAAGTGCCTAAAGTAGGAAAGAAACATTACCCCTATACTAAAAAAGGAAAAGCGGCTGCTAAGGCTGCGCGCAAAAGAAAGGGTGTTGTAAGAAAAAGTAAAAGTAAATACTAATCAGGAAACACAATTTCATTCATGTCATTAAGGACTGCTATAACAGCATCCTCAACACATGGATAAACATCTTCTCCTACCGTTCTAGTAATGACCTGACCCTCAGAGAGGGTGGCACTTATATCATTTCTTTCATTATTTACCACCCCAACTACTAAATTGGCGATGCCGGGGTATGCATGGAACATACCACAGGCTGTGTTCCGCATCCCGGCGCGCACCTTCTCTAATTCTATTCCGCAGTTAGGACAGTGGTTATTCTTCAAAAACTTCATGTCTAAAATACTTCCTCGGTATAAAATACTGTAGGCCCCATCCCCAGTCCTTCTGGAAATCAGCCCACACTTCTGCATCCATGTCTATAGTATACAGTATATTCTCCTCCTTGTCCAGTATCTCTAGTGTGTCAGCCCCTGATGCGACCATCTCATCCCAGTAATTGCAGTCCACTCCCCATGCGTTCCACTTGCGAAACAAGTGGCGGCTTTTCCACACATACTTGCGGACTTTAGTTCCCTCAAGTGAGCCGTATACCTTGCCCTTGACTATCTTCAAACCCATCTAGATACCTCCTCAATGTCTGGGCGGAATCCCAGTACCTCTTCGCTTTACCTATCTCCATGTCGTTCCATGCCTCTTGATGCTTGTCGCTAAGGTTCCCTATAGCGTTTCTTATTATTTGTATGGCGTCATTTCTGCCCAATTTATGCCTACCTCCGGCTCAATAGGGAAATCTATCGGCATAACATCATCGAGCATATGACTTATAGCGTCGATGGTAGCGTCTAAATCCTTCTCCCTAACTTCTAATATAACTTCGTCGTGTACCTGCAATAGCAGGTGTGCATCCAGTCCCCGGTCAGCTATCTCATCCCACAACTTGCGCATCGCTATCTTGATGCACGAGGCCGCCGGGCCTTGTATGTGGAAGTTGATTGCCTCACGTAGGGCTGTTGCTCTCTGGTTCTTGTCCGCTGAATAGATGCCGGGGAACCAGCGTATCCTACCAAAGTAGTCACGAGCATAACCACGCTGGTGTATCTCGCTTGCTACCTTGTCCTGTAAGGATGCCAGTCCGGGGTACCTATTTACTACCTTCTCATGACCCGATATACTCTGCGCCATGCTGAGCCGTGGGTCTATCTCATGTAACTTACCTGCTCCTGCGCCGTAGACTAGAGCGAGGAAGAACGTCTTGGCTGTGTGCCATTCCTGCTCATCCACATTCTTATCAATGGGCCGTCCATATATGTCCTCACCTATCAGCGCATAGGGTGTTAGGCCATCATCAAAGTCCTGCCTTAGTTGTGGCTCAGGTGCTACGAGGCTTGCTATCCTCGGCTCCTGCTGTCCAACGTCAGCGGCTACAAGGCGATACCCATTCCTAGCCACGAGGCAAGCACGTATACGTCTGCCGTACTCTTCAAACTCCGGGCCTTTGCCGCGTCCGTGGTGAGGAACCTGCTGGAGATTTGGGGTTGAACAGGATAGACGCCCGGTAGCTGGAGCAGACCCACTCGTATCAGAAGATTCTTCATAGTAGCCTCCTTGATTAAAGTTAGGGTGGAGCGCGCCATCCCATGCACTTAATTCTATAAACTTTTTAGGAAAGGCACTGAGCTTACGGAACATCCTGTAGTCTAGGATGGCGTTGATTGTCTCTTCGCGCCAACCGTTAAGACTGCGCAGGGTGTTTTCATCCGTAGCCAGCAGCCCTTTCCCCTCCGTGCGTTTCAAGATGGGCGCACCCTGCACTTCCAGCCAGCGTGCTAGCTGTTCTGGTGACCCTATACTTACGGTCAAAGGTATTTCCTCATGCGCTCTGGCCTTAGCCTGTATCATCTTGTTTTCAAAAAATGAAATTGCGTTTATTGCCTGTCCAATATCTACCTGTACTCCGCGCCGCTCCATGTCCGACAGGACAGGTATCAGCGGCATCTCTATATCTTCATACACCCCATACAATAGATTGCGCTCAAGCCGGGTACGCAGTTCATACCATAGCCTGAGCGTATTATCAGCATCGGCGGCGGCATAGTCCAGAATCTCTTCTGGAGTTAACTCGCTCATGTCCTTACCGTCTGTGACCTCTGAATAGGTAATGGGTGTTAAGCCCAGTTCCTGTACTGCTAGGTCTTTCAGATGCGTAGAGGGCAGACCGAGTAGGTACGCCGCAATCTTTGTGTCGTGGAAACTGGTCAGGGTTATGCCGTTGTTCTTGAGATGTGTCACCTCGAACTTAGCATTATGGCACACGACTTCCTGTCTTGGGTCTTCCAGTATGACCGCCATCTTGTGCGGTTTTTCTGGCACGTAGACCCCATGCCCTTCCCCCTGAGACCAGCTATATCCCACCACCTCAGCCTCTTGCACGGCAAAACGCCCCCCTCTAGTGGGACTTGTGGTTTCTAGGTCAAAGCCTATAGGCCCATCTGCCTCAAAATCGCCGTACAGAGAATATTCTGTCGTGGGAATTACTCGTTTGTTGTGGAGTTGTCCTCTGAATGCTGCCCAATCCTCCAACTGTATAGGCCAAAGGTTCGGATTATGCAAGGCCGCCGCAGGGTGGTACATCGGCACCAGTAGAAACCCATCACACTCGAAAGATACACCATGCTCTCGGGTAATGGAAAGGTCTGGCTTGAAGTATTTACCTGCAACTGCTCCTAGAGTTACCACGACTGTCGGTCTTACCCGATTCATCTCGTCCTCCAACCAATGCGAACATGCGGTTATCTCACGCTTGTACGGATTACGGTTGCGAGGGGGACGATGCTTGACAAGGTTGGTCAAATAGACCTCATCCCTCGTCAGCTTCGCCTGCTCTAATAATATATCTAGTTTGGTACCAGACTGCCCGACAAAGGGTAGTCCTACCTCGTCCTCAAAGGCACCGGGAGCCTCGCCGACAAGCATAATATCTGCCTGTTCGTTACCTGCTCCGGGTACCACGTTGCGAGTCCCTTCATGTAGGGGACATTCATTGCACTGGCTTAAACCAATGCGGTGTATTAGTGTGTTCAAATTGTTCGCCCTCGACTGTTTCTATTACCAAATGTTCTATGGACATTGAGGGCCAAACATAGCTGGTGTGCTTGTTCGAGTCCTCCTCGCTGTGTACTATAATCGTTAAAAATCCGGGGAGACCGATAGGGTCAACAGCCTCAACATTGTTAATGCTGATGCCCTCCTCAATCTCCCTGAGCTTTATGACTACCCTCACACCGCAACCTTATCGGCTGCACCAATGCTGATGTCAAACTTCTCAGCGTGCAGGTTAGCCCAACCAGTGTTGGAATGCCGTATCGTGCCGGTGATGAACTGCCCTTCGAGCAGTCTACCAATAGCCGTCATGTATTCCTCTACTTCTGCCGGGTCATCTGCCGCCCTGAGAGCCTCCACGCACTCCACAAAGCTATCGCCTAGCTCCTGTGTAGACGTTGGGCAAGTAGCCAGCGCTTTAATATACGCATCTAGCTTACGCCCTACCATCCCACGGAGACCACGCTGCCTTTCTTCAATGGGCTTGGGGCTAGTGCTGTTCTCGCTGGCGTACCAGTTAAAGAACTCGCTATGAACCCGGCCCAACTGACCTGTGTTAGAACCTTCAAGCCTATGCTGAACTCGTAATCTTGGGAGACCATTAACCTCGGTCACCTCAGCCTTCTCAATATCCCAGTTATATTTTCCTACTGGTATGAGCTGCTCAAGTCTTGCGGACTCCTCACGTTCTTGAAAATCTACCATGTTCTCGGTCGTAAATGCCATTCTATCCTCCTATCTTCTCACCGACTATATTTAATAATACTCCCTCTAAATCTGTCCACATTGCGTTCTCAAGCGTCGGTGGTTGCTCGGCCCACAAATGTGTGTAGATATTTTTTGTCCAGTAATCACCACCGCCAAGAAGGTGAGTCGTATGACTCGGTATCTTGACTGGCTTGCCGCCGATGATGGCAGTCACTGTGTCCTGCTCCAAGTACAGCACCATGTTGAAGTAATGCCCCATGTTATGTCTGGCCCACCCTTCCATTGACGGATAGTATTTGAACTCATCCATCCATTCTGGGTCGCCTTTCACGGCAGCACCTCTCGATGTCGTACTTCCTTTGCGCAGTTCTGCAACACGAGCCGTCCCGATGACGTTAGCCTGTATAGTCTTTGGATGCAGTAACTGCATGAAACTAATAAAGGCTCTCTGCCATTCACGATAGACCTCGAACTGGTCTCGCGGTTGCCTGCTTTCGCGATAGGCATAGGTGAAGTCATAGCACAGCTCGGTAAATCCGTCTATCACTATGTCTGTCACCCCTGCCTCTCGTCCTTTGGGGCCGTTCAGCGCTTTCAAATACAGCTCGAACTCCTCCGCAAAAGCGATAGGGTCGTTCTGTGGAAGAGGGAACCTGACAATATTCTCATCAGGTATGCCCAACGCATCATTCTCCTCACGTCCGATAAGCAGCAGCCTACCGTTCCTCCCCTCGATGGGTTCCCTCTTCTTATAATCCCAGAATGAAGACGTAGCTAATGCTGTCTTACCTACACCCGGGCCGCCATATAACAATGTACTAATGTGCAACATATTCCTCCTCGTAATACTTTTCCGCTATTATACCATCAACGTCCGCTCCAGTCAACCACCCTCGACATACTTGCTGAAAGTCACACCAGTTACATAACGGTGTGAAGTGGTGGATTGGCGCAATCTTCTCAAATTCTGTTTCTTCAATTTGGTCTGCCAATCTTATCATATCTTGCCCGGCGTTGTCAATAGCGTCTTGCGAGATTAAAATTTCTTTGCCCTCGATATGGGTATCTTGGGTACTCCAGAGTATGTGCTGGCGGTAGAAGGGCATCCCCTCCAGCCAGTCATATGTCTGTTGTAGTAGCCATGCGTACCTCGTGGGCTGCGCGCCCCACTCCTCGTAGTTCAAGAGCTTCTTTAACATACTCTTGCCCTTCTCCGAGCAGGTCTTAAACTCGTACACCACCACACCATAGTCCTTCACAGTCCACAGGTCTGGCTTGCCCACGATAGTTATCTCGTCCCTGCCAATGTAGCTTACCTCTAGCTTATCCTCAGCCACAGGTATCTCCACATCTAGCAGCCACTCAGGTACATCCTTTAACATACGCAGCACGCCGGGTCGGAACCTGTTGTTATCGTCCAGTACGCTCAGTGTATAGTCAAAGCCGTCCTTCATATTCTTGGTCATGAGCGCACGCTCCAAGCTGTCATGGAATGTAGAGCCAGACGTTAACGGCCCGGACGGTACATAGCCATGCTCTTTGAGGCGGCGCTCACTGTATCTGTACTTGACTTGGCATTCCTGCCAGCTATCAAGTTTAGTTACACTTGTTCTCATCTAATAATTCCTCCAGATTGGCTTTCTGTCTTACGTTCAAGCCTGCTGTTGCCCACCCCTCCTCGTTGTCAAAGAGTAGGTCTCTTATACTTCCTTTATAGTGTTCCTCTATCTTGGATGCCGTACTCGGCCCAACACCCTCAATCATCCGCTGTACTGCACGATTAAATCCTGTTTCACCAGTAACCTTTTGGTCGGTGCCTGCCACGATACTAAATAGATGGCGGCCCGGTTGCAGTATGTTTCTCACTCGTCTTAATGTTTTGATTAAATTGTCTTCACCATGTGGTAGGATAACTATGCCACCACGTAGGCTCCATTTAAGGAGTTCTACAGGCAGGCTTATAGACCCAAATTGCCACCACTTAGGAGTGAAGCCACCTCTAGCCATAAATCGTAGCCCCAAGAGGGGGATATCCACTGCCTTCTCCAGTCTCCTGAGCTGTCTCTGTAACCGTCTGCTTCGTAGAGAGCCAGCCAAGTCGGCAGGCTTCTTCTCCTCAATGCCCACGGTGAGTCCACTGGGGGTAACCATGACATAATCCCCTTCGGAGAGCCGGGCGACAGATATCTTCTTCCTACGACTCTGCTTGATATACCCAGCAATGTCCTGCCTACCATCCACGAATATGGTGTCAGTCGTTCCAAGTTTCTTCCCCTCTAACCAAAGCTCGTCGTTCTTTACTTCGTACACGCTCCTCCTTCTTCTTCCAATAGCGTTCTAGGCGCTGACTCTTTGTACTCCTACCATCTATTTTCATTTTCTGGCGATGCTCTCTTTTAGCGTCGCGCCGTTGCCACTTTGTCATTCCATTCCTCCAAAACGAATGGGTCTAGTTCTCTATATTCCATCCAAAGTCCTGCTTCATTTGCCGCATATCCTTGCCCGGCCCCTATTATCTCTCCAATCTCGCAAGGAATACCAATTTCTTTTATTCTTTCTCTCGATATAACTCCTTGAATATTTAATAGTTGGTCATCTATATTTAGACACACGACAATAAATACCTCGGTGCCTAATAAATTGTCTGTCCTATGGTTAGGAAACACAACTGTATGGTCAAGCGGTGGTGGCTGCCAGTATGGTTTAGTAGTAGTTGTCTTAACTGAAACTTTTGTACCACTTATTAACATGTCGTATTTATCGCCATTAGCCATACCGCCAATCTGTATTTGCCTGCCTATATAATCTGACAGTACAGCCTTGCCTAGATACCCAGCTAGTCTACCATTTTTTTTGAATTCTAACTTATAAGATATCTTCTTTAGAAGCATAGGCTCTGCTCCATAGCTTCCTGCATCAGAGACTTTATCTACACCCTCCATAATCTCATTTGCGCGTACTAGCATTTCTGATGTAATGTCTAGTACTATTGTGTCCTTCTGCTCTATCATCCTACTCCCCCTCTAGTAGCTTCATACCTAACGCTATTATACCACCAGTACATCCAGTAACAATAGCAATGAACTCCTCGCTACCTGCGAGTATTGCCATGACACTGATTATACCGAGGATAATTAGTGCTAGTAATATCTGTAATCTAATCTTACCAACTTGGATATCCATTAGTCCTCCTTCATCCTAACCATCGTTCTTCTTTTATCAACCGGGTCTTTGTACATCTCTATCACATTCTTCTCTTCCAGCGACATGCGAGTGTTAATCGCTCGCCGTTCACCTAAGCCTGCTTGTTTAGTTAACATCTCATCTACTACTGCACGAGACTTTGGGCCATCTCTCAGCAACTCCGAGACTAACAGAATTGGGTCAGACTCAGACAGCTTTAGTATACCAGATTCGTTGTCAAAACGCAACCACTTATCTGTTGGCTCCTCGTTGTGCCTGACTTTCTCCCATGTCATTTCAATTACGCCTGCCACAGTTCTCGGCCTCCTTAGTCTTATTATTGTGTCTGCCCAACCATTTATGCTAGAGTGTCCACGTAAATCCTCAGCACCAGTAAAGTTTGTACTGCCGTCCCTGTTGAAGGACTCCTTGCGTGAGTGGTGGACTAAGCCCACGCCTGCACCTGTCTTAACGGTTATCCTGTCTAGATTATGCAGGAAATTCCTCACCGCAGCGTCGTCCAACTCACTCCCTGCCATGATGTTAGACATTGGGTCAAAGAATATAAACTTTGCTTGTGTCTTCTCTACCACCTCCACTACTTCCTCCCATGCCTTCTGTCCAGATAGGATGAAGTCACGTATGTAGGCGTAGTGAAGGTTCTCGTTGTCTCTAAAATTACTCTTTACTTTTAACCCGCGAGCCTGCATCATCTTTGGTACAATTTCTGCCTGTAAGTATAATGTCGGAATGTTTGCGTGGACTTCATACCCTAACCACTCATCACTCCCAGCCAAAGCCCAACACAGATGCATCGTTGCAAAGGACTTGAATGTGCCGGGCGAACCGTATATTATTACACGTCCTTCTGGCACTATCAGGTTATCCCCTAACAGCGACGGTATCTGTGGTAGTTCTAGCTTCAAAAAATCATCCATCTTATAAAATTCTATCATTTCAATCCTTGTACTCGTGGTACCCACATACTGGACAGACAAACTCGTCGTACCAGTCTAAATATAATTTCCCACAACCACGTTTACAAACACGCACATCCGCAGCCGTCTTGGCAGAGGAACAGGTCATCTGTTGCCTGTACGAGCGCGTCATTATCCATGCAGGAACACCAACTAACTTGTGAGCAATCTTCTCCACACTCACAACCTTCATAGTCGTAGCATTCACATACTCCGCCACAGTTGTCACATTCATCTTTCAATGTATACTCTCCACGCTATGAAACATAGCGCGCCAAATATACCTATGCTAGCCATTGTAGATACGTCCATAAAACTCCCTCCTACTTAATTTACTGCTGTTGTACGTGTGTCCGAACATTGAATCGGAGCAGTTATAGCACCAATGCATCTCGTCACCGCCGTGCTGCCATGTGCCTAACACTCGTATCTTACCGCAACCGTCACACTCGAACTTGGGGTTCCTTCCCCTAGCTGTATAGTGTGCTTTTGTTGCTGTTACACCATTTCTCCTGTTAAATACCGCGTCAAGCCCTGCTGTTATGTCATCAAATAAACTCATCACTCCTCCTAATACTGTGCCAATTCATGTGCTTCACCCTCTATTGTATCTCCTTCTATTTCATCTGCACCTCCATCGCTGTTGCCACGGTGGTGCATCGCTTCATGATGCAGTGCGTTGGCCTCGTCGAGTGCCGTATCTCCGCTCGTAGCCTCAAGATAATACCACAAATGCCTAGTTTCTGTCAACCGCACCGCATAATTTTGCATCATTTTTTCTCCTTTGAAATTTGATTTTTTTATTCATACGCACACCGCCCACACTTCATTCCGACACTAGTTCTAGCGTCATCCTCAAGTATACCCACGTTACCGTAGAGTGTATCACATTCACCGCACTGGCGCAAGCCCAATTCGTTGAACATATCACTAGCCGTTTCCCACGCTACATCAAAGTCACCGTTGTCGTTATCTGCCAGTATGCTAGCAGAGTAATAGGCTAGGGTATTGGAGGTGCTGTCGGTGGGAGGCTCTCCTCCTGCGCCGTGCAGTTCGCCCCTATATTCATCATCCTCGTCATAGTCATACCCTGTCCAGTCTACACCCAGTATGCTAGCAAAGACAGCAGCGAGCATGTCCTCGTAGGGGTAGCGTCGCTTGCTAGGCTCTATGCCACCCCAATCCTCCTCGCTTGCTAGGTAGTCACAAATTGCTCCTCCGACACAGTAAGTGCCGGGTTCAAACTTGCCTGCCCTCTGTATAAGACCGCTGTATGTACCTTTTATGTGTTCTAGTAACTCGTTCATGTTATCTCCTACCACGGCAACTTGTCGGTTAAGTTAGGGTCAGCCTCTTTTTTAAGGTTGATTAGTATGGGCTTGGGCTTATAGAAATCATTAAGCCTCCGCCTAATATGTCCCTCACTATTAAGTTGAGGACGGTACTCCCAACGCCTGCCACTAAGCGCAGGCACTCTAACCCACGATTTTGGTGCAAGTGTTAGGTGTCCCACTCCCTCAACCATAGCCCACATGTCCGCCTCATCCTCGCAGTAGAATTTCTCGGTAATACCGTGTGTCCCCTGCCTGTTAGCGTTCACATCTGTGTCGCCGTTAGGGTAAATCCCATCATGCGATGGCAGACCATTCTTTCGCCCATGATAGTCGATAGTATTTTTACTCACTCCCCACTTGTGTGACAGTTCTGCGACTGAGATTGTTCCCTGTCCGCATGTTGAGCAAAATGGTGCATATCCGCCTCTAATTTTTCGATACATTGTCGTCCTCCTGTAGTATATTAAATTTGATTCCTGTAAAGTTTGTCTCTGTCTCGCTCTCATCTGGTCGGAGCAGGAAACCGCGCCCATCTGTTGTCATGAGTACGGCCTCCTGTCCTTCCTCAAGTAATACCACGGCTAATTGCCTTAGTAATACCAGCACTTGGGGCTTATTCGTTATGAAGGAGAGTATGTGCGTGTCCTCCTGTATAGCCTCTCCTGTCTCGTCACTTATCCAGATACCCTGTAC
>Ga0114905_1001091_pt1 | contig 15445 bp, 28 predicted proteins | sample MalvireepMed_b05_FD_83499 | JGI IMG/M metagenome (GOLD analysis project Ga0114905, IMG submission 83499) | Marine viral communities from the Global Malaspina Expedition - Malaspina viral metaG DeepMed_b05 | ecosystem: Environmental > Aquatic > Marine > Oceanic | place: Mediterranean Sea...
GGCTGTATCGCATATTGTGATGAGTGCTTGCCGAAGCACTTTGATTATTTGAGGGAGGATGATTAAATGGTAATATGTCAGACTGCACTAAATCAAAAGAAGGTGTTGCGACCGATGGTGCGTAATCCCTTCAAAATCAAGGACAGTGCCGACCCCCCGAACCCGTTTGAGGTGAAAGCATGATTATAAGTCTGTTTTCAGCAATTTTGGGGGGAGATTTTTGACGACACCGGGGGCGACTCGACGTTGGGTTCAAAAGGCTGTGAAAGCCGGAGCGTTGAACACATGGACTACTGCGTCGGCTGTCGCTACCTTTATCGAGGATAAGTGGGGGCCGTGTAACAACGGTTGCCCGAACGCTTACGCGGTTGGGTCAGTCCTCGCTTCGATGGCTCGACAGGGTAGTATAACAAAGCAACAAAAAGGTAGGGAGGCTTCATTTTGGCGAGTAAAATAATGCCTAATTCCTCCGCAAAAATGCGACGTGGGCTGATAGATAAGGGCTTCGCCGTAACCTTTATGAGAACGACTAACTACCATGAGAGGCCGGGAGGGATGCACATAATGAGAACATGGGAACGGCGGATTCGTGGCCTACTATGGGATGCGTGCGACTTTGTAGCGGAACGGGGTGAGATGGTCTTAACGGGCTTCTTATGCTTCACTCTTGCTGCGTTAGGCACAACCTTAATAGTGTCACTGAATTAGGCAAGGGTAACGGAGATGAAAATATGGAATGGTATGGTATGAGTGGACAGATAGAGATAGGCTGCAATGCACTTGAAGATGCGGTAGTCTGCGAAGAAGTCGGAATCAAGAACGCAGTTAGTAGGTATCTATTGCGTATCTTTGAGATACGACCCGGAACAGAACGACTGAATCTTCTCATGCTCAAATTGAACGGAGAATCATACGCTATTTGGGCTATGAGTGCGGGAATCATAGGGACTAATAAGACAGCAGCAGAAGTGATTACTCAACAGTGTGAGGGGCCGGTTCCCTTGCCGGTTGGGTTTACAATTGTTGTCAATAATGAAGAAGCAGACATTATTCTAAAGGTATGCACTAACATAGCGCAAGCCGGTGTGTTGTCGGTCTTGACGGTAGGTGGTATTGGGGGGGCCGACGTATGAAGCACATGAGGCTTAGACGGGCCGTTGCTCGCGTTCTAATGGACGCAAAGGAGTTGGGGCATGGTTACCTAACGGTGGGGCAAATTGTGGACCGCTTGATGGATGGCGGCTGGTCGAAGCACATACCTTCGACACGACGCCTCGGACAGATTCTCAAGACTACACCGGGGTTTGTGCGTGAGGACAGGAGATATGTGTATGACAGGGACAGACACGGCTGCAAAATGCTCTCGATGTGGGGCATCCGTGAATGGGAGGTGAGGACTTGGCTTTGAGCCTCTTTGAACAGCGGATATGGTCGTCGCTCCGTGAGGTGGGCGACCTTCTTATCGCTAAGAACAAACAATACGGTGATTCGGCCTTTGACCCTCTCCGTATTTTCAGCAAGGCTGACGCCGACGCCGGACTACGGATTCGGATAGACGATAAATTGTCGCGGTTGGCGAGAGGCAACGACTCTATCGAGAGCGACCGAGATATTATCTTGGACTTGATAGGTTACCTAACACTACTACTCCTACAAATGGACGAGAAATATGCCGTTGTGGAGACAGAAGAAGAATAAGGAGATGAGAAGATAACGCAATATGGCACATTGAAAAGAAACTTAAAAGGGGTGAATAAAATGAGTAAGGCAAATAACATAAAAACGAGAACGAAACCTGCCTCCGCATTATTATTGCTTTTGGCTGTCCTTGAAAAAGAGGGTGATTATGATAATGAATTGTGGGGTATAGATATAACATTACCGAGTTGGGATGAATTATTAGGCCAAATTGAAAGAGTAGTAAAGAGAGATGGTGGTATGTCTGTAAAGAAACAAATTGCCTATGAGCGAGAGGAACGATATTATGAAATTACTGATAAATTAACATGGGATGAATTAGAAGAATTAGAGAAATTAAGTAAAAAGGATGGTGAATAAAATGAGAAAAAATCAAAGACGAGATGCCTACGCGAGATATAGTAGGTTGATAACGACAGGACAGCGAGAGGGCAAAGTAACGAAGGGCGACTTGGGCGAGTCATACGTTCAAGGAGTCAATGATGCCTTCGATTTGATTTATGGCGAGGGCTGGTGTGATGAGGCATGAGTGAAGAAAAACCTACCGAACACCAATGTGTAGCGTGCGGGTTGGTTGAAATAAGGCTGCTTGGGCATGAAAGTCCTCAAGGACGGCGACTTAGCCCCATGCCGATTAAATCAGACAAAGGTTCGGGCTACCACTGTCGCAAATGCTCTAAACCTACCTATGACAGACTAAAGGATAGGTATTGAGGGTTTTCAATGAAAGCAGTAATGATAGCCTGTGATGATATACTCATAGAAGATGTGTTCCCCTATACACGCGCACGAAAGGAGGGCGGGGCGGCGGCCACCCCTTCTATTGTTATCAAGAACGTGCGTGATGGAGAGCGTTACTATCTATGCGGCTTCAAGAATCTATGGTCGCTGCTGGACCGAGTGATGAAGCAGAAGTATTATCGAAGGGCTGTGAAAGACGAATTACTCAATGGGCCGCCGACAGCGTTTGCTGATAAATTGGAGGCCGTCATTAGGACAGCGCACCCTACCAGCATGATGTTCCACCTATGCGAGAAGCAAGCAGATTTTGTGAAGCAATACGGGCATTGGCCTATGGCCGACACCCGCATTCAAGTCCATGAGAATATCATTTGTGGTGTCACAACGGCCTTAGAACATCACAACCTACAATACCTACTCAATCTGATAAAGGACAACGACCTCGATTGGGTCTATCAAGGCTTGGAAACCTACAATCAAGCAAAGGATAGAAGCACTCGCAATGTTCGGTCCTACCATCTTTTCTCACATTCTAAGCAACGGGTTCCCGCTTTGACAGCACGCCTAAGAATCGGCGTGGCTGAAAATCATACTACTACTATCGAGTCATGGGTTGAGTCAGACGAGGGGTGGGCTACCGCCGCTTGGGATAAAAGGCATCTATGTCACGAAACCAACGGGTCTTATCTCGGCCCCCTTTTCTGCAAGGTGGATAAGGGATTGAGGGATATACTCAACATATACGAAGGACAGGACATACTACAACAGACTTCATCAGCCGCTTGGGACCGACTCTTAGACAAAGGGTGCAAGGGCAAGACGCTTAATGAGCGTGTAGCCATGAGGCATCACGTTTTCCGCCTAACGGGGGTGGGAGCAGAATGATTCTTTCTATTATTTCTGAACCCCGCCGAAAAAATAAAGGGGGCGCAGTAACCCTTTGCGCTCAATTCATTTTATACTCTATGGGGTATGTATTAGAGGATTTGACCCGATTCGGAATAGTAATAGATACATACCTATATGACGAAAAGAAAGAATAGGAGTCAAGGGGATGCTATACAGCGATTATTTATTTTGGTGATTTTTGGAAAGAATAGAAAGAATGGAGATGAGAAGATGGATGACTATCGAAAACGCAACACTACGAAGAAGTATGGTTCGGCTGGCCCCCGCTCGCGTGGGCGTAATGCCGTGATAGATGTGGCTTATCACTACATCAAAGCCGAAGGACCGAAGCATACAGCCGAGATTTACAATTACCTACGAGATGTGAGCGACGTGAACGACGTGCCTACCACTAACGCTATATCCAACTTGCTGCGAGCAAGTCCGTTATTCATGCGAAAAGGTCGTTGCGCCCCCGTTCCCTCGCCCACTTCACCCATAAGGGGTGGCGCACTCTCCGCTGAAGCAATAACACCCCAAGCAAACTTGCCGTCAAAGACTTGGACTAATCAAAGACACAATGTATTATACTTGGCAGACAATCAGAAATCAACATATCCTATTTGGGATATTAACGACCTTGATGAAGTCGCTACCCGTCTTGCTTCATTCAAGCACAGCCGCCGACTCAAACGACTACCGACATTCTTGCGTAGGCGTATTGAAGAAATGAAGGAGGTGACGGTGTGATTGAATCATTCGGGAAGATGGACTATATCACCATAAAACCGTTCCCTCGTCACTGTGAGGCGATAGTAATAGTGGACGGTGCGCTCGGACACGCGCCCTACATATCCACGTCCTCTTTCATTGGCGATAAGAAGCCGATAGGTTACTTCATGTCACGCTTCATGGCTCAAGAGCCTATCAATACTGTGCCGGACATGGAGCAACCGGGGTGGCCGGTCCATCAAATCGCTGACAACCTCATCGTAGTGACAATGAGGCACTTTCACACGCCCGACTCAACGGGGCTGACGCCTACAACGCTGTGGGCCTACTACTATCCCGTCCTCATGGGTTTGGCTCGCTTCTTGAGTAGTCGCACCGAGGGTATTCACGTATTCAATGTAACTTCGGCACATGATTGTGTGCCGGACAACCTGTTCAAACAGTTATCTGCTGATGAAGTGCAGCGTTGGCAATTCTATCGGGATGATGAGCCGAAATGCGAGGATGCTGGCGACCCCTTATTCTGCCTCGCCCCTGCATGGTTCCTAAATTGGTCTGCGGCTAAGACCGCTCCGAAAAATAATTTCCGTTCAACATTAGTAAATGTGGGCTACGAACCCGCTTCTCGTCAAGATGGCTTGCCTGTCGCTGTGGACTTGACGGCCACTAACACACTAATTGCGTATATCGAGGACTACTTCGGTGTCGTGCATGACGCCAAAGCCCTTGACGCAATGATAACGGAGATAGAATTATCCGATATGGAGAGTCGGCAGGTATTGAATGAAGTGCATAGGGCCGTTGCTCAACTCGATAAGGATAAGGGCAAGAATCCCAATGGGGTGATGTTCGGGTGACATTTGACATATTCGACGGTGTGCGTGACTACACGGATGCGAATAATTATGTGGGTGTTCACGACTTTGTGGATATATTCATCTGCTCAATAGGAGCGCACCTATTCAATACCGTGAACAGGTGTTCCGCCTGTCCGTTCAAGCCCGAAGATAACGAGGACGGGTATGCTATATTCGACTGTCCGATGCGGCATGATAACCACCCCATCTATACTCCTATGAGTCATGTGGCCGACACCCGCCTACACATTCTGATTCGTGGTGGTAAAGGTTCGGGCAAAAATGTTCTCATTGACCTATTCTTGCGCGAGGGAACGGGCCTCCTATACAACACTAATTCGGTGCTGAACGTCATTGACGCGCAGCACAGGCAACCGGGGTTCCCTACGGACATTGGGCCTAACTCAATCACGGAGGCGGGTATGTTTGGCTCCGTTGATGAAGAAGGCGACATAACGGGGCGACCTCTTGCACGCGATATGTGTGGTGGCTTCCTCGGTTTTGAGGAGTTTTCCAGCGTGACCGACGCTTCCAAGAAGGAGCATTCAATGGATATGAAGAACCAATTGCTCACCAGCACCGACAGTGGGCGTGTGAATAAGCGAATGCGTAGTGGTATTGTCCGTTACAGCACGCTATACACGATATGGGCGGGAACCCAACCGGGTCGCTTTGAATTGGAGTCGGGTCTTGACCGCCGCTTCTTCATCATTGACATTGAGATGACGCCGGATAAGGAGCGTGCTTTCAAACAGTCACAGGTTCTCAACAGTAACATGACTTCGGCTCATCGGGCTAAGATGGCCCGCATCAACATGGAATTGCGGGAGTGGTTTGTCAAGCGACTCATGGACACTGTTACTACTCCGCCTAAAGGCATCCGTTTTGACTCATCCCTTGAAGAATGGCTCATGCGTAGTGATGTTAGGTCGCATGAGGCTGACCTATTCCGGCGGCTCGCCATTGGTTACCACATGATGCAGCCCACATGGGCTAAGGACACCACATTAGAAATTACAGTGGATGACAGGCTTGAGAAACTTTTGAATACTTCTTTGCGTATGAGAAGAAACGTGATGGATGCAGACGTGCAGTTAATCAAGCAGACTTATTGGAACACGGCATTGACCCGCTCCACGCTTCTGAAGGAGGTGTCGCGCATGATAACTATGGGTGATTATCAAGGAGCGAAGCGGTGGGTCGAGGACAATCTCAAGGGGCAGCGTTGGTATGAAGAATACCGGCCCGACAAAGGAGGGAGAGGGCGGCGAGGCGTTATGGTTCGCATCGGTCCTCCCGCTCCGAGAGAACACACAGAAATGAATTGGGGGAATGAAGATGAGCAGACCAGCGAGAAGAAAACCGGGACAGGCATTGAGAATGAGGCATGAGCGATTCCGTAATAGAGCATACGCTCTATTGTTGGATGAAAGCAGATGGATGACGGCGGCAGCCATAAGGGAGCATTTTGTGGACGGACACCCGGCCACGCGCACGATAAACACAGGTAGTCGGTGGAATACCGCATTACTACCCGAAGTCGGTAATGGCGCACTATCACAGATTCTAAGACGCGACCCTCGCTTCAAGAGGCGGCATATTGGAACAGGCGGAAAGAAAGGTGGCACTGCTGATAGGGTGGAGTGGACTGCTATTAAGGAGGGGGGCGAATGAAGAAGTTATCAAGGCGGGTCAAGAAGCCGCATATCCGTAATGCCGTTTACCGCTATTTGAGTGAGAAGAAGGTTTGGCTGACGGCTAATCAAATCCTTGACGCCTTTCAGCAGGGCGACATACTCACTGTCAAAGGGCAACAATCCTATGGTTACAGTGTCCCTCGACGGGCCGCAGACCTTTCCTTCTTGCTGAAAAAGGATGAAAGGTTTGTGAGTCGAAAAACGGAGGCGGCGGCTCTAAGTCATAGCGGCCCCTACATCATCAAGGAGTGGAGTGTGGCGGAGGTAGCCAAGAATGAGTAAGCATTTGAGATTCCGCAATAGGGTGTTCCGCCTTCTTTCAGACGAAGGCACATGGATGACGGCGGCACGAATCATTGAGATATTTCAGTGTGGGGGTCACCCATCCCTACACATACGGGATAATCATTATTGTAGTCCAGCCATGCTACCCGGTAACACCACAGCGGTGAGTAATGTGTTGAACCGCGACCGGCGGTTTGTGTCACGGACAACAAAAAACAAATCCACTTTGGGTAGTAATTCGTGGGTGGTTAATGAGTGGACGGTGAAAGTATGAAAGGTAGGCGCGAGATAGAAGATGAATTGCAGCGTGCCTTGCTACACGAAGGGAAAGCCCCCTCCGAATATGTGACCGCCCTTCAGTGGGTGTTATCTGATTCCGAATGCGCTATGTGCGCCCATCCCCAATCAAGAGAGTGGGAATTGAAATTACACCGAGAAGAAACAACCCCCTCTTTCATTGAGGGCAAGATGGCGTGGTCTGTTGGCACTGTGGATAACCACATGAAAAACCATGTGGATTACGACGCATCCGAGGCGGCTGTCATTGAACAGGCTCGGCACGAAACCATTGATACCCTCAACGTGGCTGAAAATCTCATGCAACGAATGGTTGGTTGGCTTGATGAGTTAGAAGAACGCAGGGCTGGAGAGGGCGTATCGAGTGAGTGGATTGCCGACGCAACCCGGCTGGTAGGCCAATGTCACACCGGATTGAAATTGATAGGGCAATTGAAGAAGGAGATAGGTGTTGATTCCCAACTGCTTCTTGCCGACCGTAAAATGGACACGGTTATGGGTGTCCTCGTTGATGTTCTCCGAGAAGAACCGAAGTATCTTGATAGTATCGAATTGCGGCTCGCTGGTCTGAAAGCACCGACCAATATAATTGATGTTGATTTCACGGAGGAGGCTGCTTGACGGACTTCAATGACGGCCGGGGCAAATTGGGTTACATCAAGCCTGTGCGCCTTCGCAAATGCAATGAGTGTGGGTTTGAGAACAGGCAGAAGGATAACGGACATAAGTATTGGTGTCCTGTTCTCAAACGGGTCGTCTATTGCGGGTATATGAGGGTGATAAGAGATGAAGCGTAGGCGTATGATGTATAGGGCTACCCTCCATGAAGATGAGATGGGGGAGATAGTCACTATACTCAAGGATGAAGGGGCGACGTTCCACTCATCATCTGTTGGTTACGAATGGCGCATTGGTCCCTATCGGGTGGCTGCGGCTGCTGTCCGTGAACGCTTCGACCTCGGCCGCTCCCAATGGGATAGGTTTATCATGTTCTTGCTAAGGGAGGATATACAATGGCCCGATTAAATCATTTCAACCGGCTGGCGTTCTTAGATTTTGTGGAGAGTGGAGGCCTTGATGGACCCGACTACCTTCCCGCCACCGAGATAGCGGAGAGGACAAAAAGGCATCATATCATGCCGCGTTTAGGTAGCCTCACTACGAAGAAGATAGCCCAATTCTGCGGCGAGTATTATCGAAAAGGCCTCCTTGAAAGAAGGGGTAGTGAGTATGGTGACAAAAGAACATTTATTTATCGGAGGGCGAGATAATGGGTGTTGTCATTTTCACGCGAGATGCAGCGACCTACCGGGTAGGTGATTACGTGGAGATGTGGGGTGAGTTATCCACCGCTCCTACTGCCCCCGATGTTACTTTCATACTTCATAGTGATGCGTTCAAGGTGAAGGATGCCGAGGGGTGGGCCGACCTTATTACCTACCGGCTGGTTGTTGTCACCACGAAAGAGGTAACCTTTGGCGCAGATGAGCGTATCTTTGGTGACAAATCCCTCAAGGAGAGGACTATCTCGTATCGGCGTAATATCGAAGCCCTGTTTCGCTGGACCGACAGGGACCGGGTGCTGAAGGCCGTGTCCACCGTTCCCCTACCCCTCATTGGGGCTTTTGTGAGGGTGAATAGGGCCGACGACATAGATACGGCGCGTCGTGTGGTCGCTACCCGCTACACACTCCCTAATTCATATCTGTTGGCCTCCCTTGCTTATTCTATTGAGCCTCGCTCCGTCAAGGTGGTGTGGCCCACCAAGAAGCAGAAGAAGAAGGTCGCAGCAACACTCCCTTTCACCCGACCAACAGACATTTATGCGGCCACATTGGTTGGTCTTGCGCCCGAAATCCGCAACAATTTACGCGACCAACATTCCGATTCCCTACCGAAAGGCACACTCAAAGGGCGCGAGGGGGTGACTGAATGGTTGTAGCGGAGGCCTGTCTGCTGGTCGTCGGCTACATCATGCTCGGCCACTACCTCAACCTACTCTTTTGTCCCGAAATCCTCGATTCCTTCGACCACTATAACCCCCCCACGAACCGACGACCCGGTATCGAGCAGGTCAATGAGCGGATAGGGGGATGGGTAAACGACCACGCCCCTGCCTTTTTGGTGTCTGAACCTACCGGACTTGACCCCGAAGATGGGGTATCAATGGCTGTCATGTTGGAGGAAGGGGAGTTATGATAGTTTCCGACAGGTTAAAGTATCAAAACCAAGCACCTTTATCTATGAGTGCAAATAACCGGCGCATTCGCCGGGTCATCGTGGATATTCTTTGGGACTATGGCCCCATGACGAAACAGCAGGTTGCAGATATACTGCAAGACCACAGGGGCATACGACAGGTTCCCTCCCCCCAATCTCTCTCCGCCCTCCTATCCAAGAACCCGCAGGTCATATGCCTCGGCATCGAGAGGGTGGAAACGGCAGGTGGAGGCAAAGCGCGACACATGAAGTTTGGTATTGACCGCAACCTCATACGACATAAGGATGACATTATGCTCACCCGACCTGTGAACGCTATGACGCCTACACAGCGCAAGGAGGCCATCAAGTGTCTTGAGTGTGGTCGCACGCGAGTGATGCCTAAAGGTGGCCCACCCTGCCTTCATTGTCGTCGCTATATCACACCCCCGTAGGGTATATAACCTACTTGCTGTGACGGTATAGTATGGGTGAATTGTGTTCGGCTTGCGCTTCAAACCCCCCGGAGAAGGGGAGATGGGGCGACGACGATGATGATTTGTGTGTTTGGTGCATCAAGAAATACCGATGCTATATGTGTTGGGAGGAAAATGAGATGTTCAGGGGGCCGGAGTGGAAAACACACCACTACTGCGAAGAACCGGACCACGTTCTATGCCCTAATTGCTGGTCGCTGGTCGAAAGAGATTATGTGACGGACGGTGAACAGTAATGGATTTTATTTTGTGCGGGGCTGGCCTCCTTTTTCTCATGTTGATATGGATGCTCATAACCGAGGGGGCAAAAGGACTATGAAGAACATTTGGTGGGAAAAACACCGTCCGAAATGGCTGAACGAGTTTGTAGGCCAAGACCACTTGAGGGCCGAGATGGAGGAGTTATTACAAAACGGTGCGCCAATGCAGAATTACCTTTTCCACAGTAAAGAGCCGGGAACGGGCAAGACCACCCTCGCCTACATCATAGCACATAATATGGGCCTTCAACTACACCAATTCAACGCTTCGACTAAGGAGCAAAGAGGTATCGAGTTTGTGCAAAACGACGTAATCCCGTTGGCTTCAGTAGGTCAAGAGTGTATTATCTTTCTTGACGAGGCCGACCAATTGACTGATGCCGCTCAATCAGCACTCAAGGGTGTCATAGAGAACAGCCCCGCCTTCTTCATCTTGACCTGTAACGATTTGAATAAGGTCAGCGTATGGTTGAGGTCACGCTGTCAATTACGCCAATTCCACCCCATACCCGATAAGGCCATGAAAAAACGCCTTGTGCGTGTAGCGTCATTAGAGGGGGCCACAATCCGTGAGGTGGACTTAGACCGTATTGTCAAGCGGCACAAAGGTGACCTACGCAACGCTTTGGGTGCGCTGCAAACACTCGCCCTTTTACCCGAAGATAACCGGGCCTCCTTCTCCCTATCTCTTATTGATGGTGATTTCGATGTAGCACACCTGCTACGCCTCATCGTGAAAGAGAAGGCCTTTGATGAGGCCATGAATATGATTCAAAACATTGATGCACAGTCCGTAGTGGACGTGGTATTCAGACACGGTATTCACAACCCTGCAAACGTGACCGCCAAATTATCCCTAATTGATGCAGCCGTCATTTCCCGCCGAGATTTGCTTATGGGGGTGGAGGATGAATATGTCAAGCACAACTTCGTCAGAATGTTGTATGGAGAGGTGCCGTGACCTTTATATCCTACTTGCTGTGAGGGACAGAAGCCGGGAACGGAAAAGGAGATGAGATGATGGAGCAGTATGCGGAATATGCAGAAAGAATGGCTAAGAACATCGGTGTTGATACGACAACCTTGAAGGGTCGTGTTGATGCGGTGTTGGCCGAGAACAAAGATGATTGGGAGAATGCGGGTCGCTCCGAAGATGAGTGCCGCCTAATGGCCTTGCGTGTAGCAGGTCGTGTCCTACGCACAGAAGGAGATAGGCTGCAACGGTCGGGTTGTGACCTGTATGAAGGTATGTTTTTGACGATGCCTCGCTACAAAGATTGGGCCGAGATGGCTTATTCTAAGATGGCGACCACGTTGGCGGCAGCACCCGACACTTTGATTCGTGGCCTCGTAACACAGGGCAAGATTGTCTATTATGAGGCGAGCGGGGATAAGTGGACTATGAACTTCAATCCGAGCCTCGTAGGCAGACAGGCCTTTGTTGAGGGTCACAAAACCACAGACGTGGGCGAGTTACCCAACAGGCACCGCTTTGTGGATGGTTCGCAGAATAAGGCGTTCTATCTCGTTTGGGACGCTAACACGCCTACTTGGCCGAGTGGTGACGACAATTTCAAGTATGGGGCGGCACGCCCTCTCACGGAATTGGAGCGCAAGGCACTGTTCATTGGACGAGTGCAGGGCAAAGAGGATGTGCAGACTATCACTATCACTTTCAGTGGTGCGTTGGCGCAAGAGCAATTCCCTACCTACCAGCCCGGAACAATCTCGCTACGCACAGGCAAGGGTGGCGACCGGGCGTATGGAAAGAAGGGTGTAACTACCTTTCACCCGAACCCCGAATTGGCTTCTATCTTTACAGGACCGCCTGTGGACATAAATGGTGGCGAACCTGCGGGTATCGTTCCCGAAATGGCTACGGCTTGGCTTGATTCTCTCGCAGACATACCGGGCTACGTTGATGAACACCGTGAAGATGACGGTTGGTGGGACACATGGGTTGGTGTAGCGGTTGAGGTCATTCATATTGACCCGAGGGACCGAGGAGGCTTCATTGTGTCCTGTGGTGACCTCGATATTATGTCGTTGGCCCCTTCAGTGGACCTATACGTTCCCGCAGAACAGGAGTCGTTGGTGGACTTCGGCGTTGGCTCAACCCTAATGCTCGTCGGTGCGCCTTGGCTAACACGCGAGGGCGACGGCCGCCTATCTATCAGTGGTTGGTGGTGTATTGACGCCATCCAACCTGCTGGCGACGGTGGGTGGAGTGAGTGAGCGACCCTATTGCGGTAGGAGCCTATGTCCTAATTAGGACAGGGCGCACGACCACCGAGAGTGGGCTAATCCTCAATGAGAGTGCTACTGTGGAGTCTATGGGAGCAGAAGGGGGGGAGTGTGTTGGTTTTGGTGTTGGTGATTCGGTCCTTTACAATGAGGGGGCCGTTATTGACACCGGCACGCCCCACTTGATTGCCGTTCATTACAATGACATATTGGCGGTGCTACCTTGAGTGAGATTCTGTATGGTGATGATGCGAAGGACCGCATTCTTGCCGGTATTGACAAAGTGGCTGATACGGTCAAGGTTACTCTTGGTCCGAAGGCCCGAACAGTCGTGGTTGAGAACCTGTATAAATCTCCCTCCGTTCTAAATGACGGGGTAATGATTGCTCGGTCCATCCGAAGTGATGACCCTTTTGAGCAGTTAGGGATTAGTCTAATTCAACAGGTCGCTAACGAAGCGCAGATGAAGGCTGGTGACGGCACAACAACGGCCGCAGTCCTCGCGCAAGCCCTGTCGCACGCAAGTCGAAAGGCTGTGCAAGAGGGCGCAGACCCCGTAGCCCTCAAGACCAACATAGATTCTGTTATCGGGTTGGTTTGTGACGCCTTAATGAAAATGGCCGTTCCCGTTGATGACGATATGGGTATTCTAAGACAGGTTGCCTCAATCGCAGCGAACAATGATTCCCTACTTGGTGGTTCTATTGCCGAGGTTTACGAACAGGTGGGTCCGAGGGGTGTTGTCACCGTTGAGCGGGGGCATACTCTCCAAACAACCCATGAGTTTACAGAAGGTCTTGAGATTGAAAACGGCTTCTTATCGCCGGTCATGGTAACCAACCACGACCGAGGTATTTGTGAAATGCAGAACCCGTATGTTCTTCTCATTTCTGAACCTGTTGCTAATTTTCACGATTTGGTCCCTGCACTTGAGGGGGCGGTCAAGGTGGGCCGCCCACTACTGATAATCGCGCCGGGGCTTGAGGGCAACGCGCTGCCTAATCTCTTGGTAAATATCATGCAGGGAACGGTTAGCGTGTGTTTTGTAAAGGCACCGGGATGGGGGCAAGACCAAAACGCCTATCTCGCTGATATAGCGGCACTGACGGGAGCAACCGTTTTTGAGCCGAGTATTCATGGTAGCCTACGCGAAATGACCTTTACTGACTACGGGGGAGATGCCTCTAAGGTAACGGCAACGCAGACACGCACGACTATTGTTAATGATGCAGCCCCCGAAGGACTTGAACCCTACATCGAGGGGCTTCGCACGCAAGCCAAGGATGCAGAACAGGAGTGGGACGAGCAGAAAATCCGCTCCCGTATCGCCAAATTGACAGGTGGTGTTGCTATCATCCGTGTGGGTGGGGCGACTGAAACCGAGGTCAATGAGCGTATGGAGCGTATAGATGACGCTCTCAACGCCACGAAGGCGGCCATCGAGGATGGTATCGTCGTAGGTGGTGGTCTTGCTTTGTTTGCTGCGTTCCATGAGGTGCCGACAGACACCTTATTGGTGGCAAGACACATCGTATTAGAGGCATTATCGCGCCCGACTATGCAGATAGCCGAGAACGCTGGAATTGTCTTAAATGAACCCGATTTTGGACAGGCTTCATGGTGTATTGATGCCATCAAAGGTGTTGGTTTCAACGCCTCGACGGGCGAACTTGAGGATTTGTTCGCAGCAGGTGTCCTCGACCCCGTTAAGGTAACTATTAGCAGCCTTCTCACAGCAGCGTCTATTGCTGGACTCGTCCTAACGACTGAGGCGGCCGTATCGGTCCCTAAGCCCGACGAGTGAAGTATATAACCTACTTGCTGTGACGTATATTTGGTGAGAAAATGAGTTGGAACACAATGAAAGAACCGGAGGGGTCCATAGAAACGGAGCCGCCTAAACAGACGTATGATAGGGACTTCTATGCGAAGGCATTTGAGCAAGCGACGAGAGCAGGTGGGCGTGCAGCCCTACGACCTGTGCGTTGCGCCCTCGTAGCGAAGGAGAATTGCTGTAAAACCGGACTCGCTCTTGAGTTAGCAAGGGCCGGTGGTAATGAGGGAGAAATCCATATCTTCGACATTGATAGCAGCGCGGAGAACACGGTTGATTACGTTTATCCCGACGATAAAAACATATTCATCCATAGGCTCTTTGATGAAACGGATGGTAGTATTTTCCATGATGATAACAGCACTGATTGGGTGGGCCTCGTTGATAAGGTGTCTTGGTTCGTGAATGTCTTGGGCGAACGTGCGGCTGAAGGTAAAGTGGCTGCGGTCATCTTTGACGGTGGCTCCACATTTCTCAAGTGGTGCGAGTTTGCTATGAGTCGCATCCTTATGGAGCGAGAGAACGCACCCATTGATATGGACAGCGACCGCTTCAACCAAGCCGAATGGCGAGTCCGTAACAAACTGTTCAAGAACACGATAAACAGGATTAACTCGCTGCCGGTATCTCGGGTGTTCTTCACGTTCCATCTAAAGGACGTGAAAAATTACGTGGACCTCGGTAACGGCACTAAGGGGCTGATGAAGATTGGAGAGAAGGTTGATTGGCCTATTGATACCCAACGCCTGTTCTCACAGCAGATTTGGCTAAACCGCTACATGAAAGAAGAAGATGAGGCGGCTGGTGTGAAGGCTGACCCTAAACTCGGCCCTAACGATTGGGCCGTGAAAGCAACCATCGAAGAAATGAAGGGTCGCTACACGGAACATCTCGGAGAAACCCACACTGTTATCGAAGTGAAGAAGGGCAAGGTCAATTGGACCGGACTGCCTTTCTTGACGTGGGAGAATGGCGACCAACCCCCCGAAGATGGGGTGGACGAGGATGAGTGAAGGGGGCCGTAGTCTAACGGAAAGGCACCGGCATGGTTGCCGGATAATGGAGGTTCAAATCCTCCCGGCTCCATTGGGGGCAACCCTATGAGTCTGATGAATAAGAGGATGGGTGGCCGATTAGCCCGATACTGCTACGGTTGCCGAGAGTATATCCCCCTGCAAGAGTGGACTGACGGTGTTGATAAAGTGCGATACTATCA
>Ga0114905_1001096_pt1 | contig 15421 bp, 15 predicted proteins | sample MalvireepMed_b05_FD_83499 | JGI IMG/M metagenome (GOLD analysis project Ga0114905, IMG submission 83499) | Marine viral communities from the Global Malaspina Expedition - Malaspina viral metaG DeepMed_b05 | ecosystem: Environmental > Aquatic > Marine > Oceanic | place: Mediterranean Sea...
ACAAGATACCATGCGAGACGGCACAATCGACTGGGCCAATAAGCGGTGGTTCTTTGTCCACATCGATCCGCTGGAAGAGTTGGTCTACTTCTTCGTTGGCTTCGCCGCAGATAGTTCCACTCGTCCGAAGCGGGCATTCGTCTGGTCGATCCGCAACGATAAGTGGATGCCTGGACCTGATGAATACGCCTGGGAGATTGGCGACATTGCCAAAATAGAAGTTAGCGGACAGCAGAAGTCGGTCATGGCGACCGAAAACGATCTCCACTACTTCCTGAACGATGGAACCTTCGATGGTACGGCAGGCTCCAATACCGTGCGAGGTACGGCGACGGCATCGGCATCGACAACCCTTACTGATTCTGCTGCAACATTTCCAACGGATGCGGTTGGATCGACAATAGCAATCGTGCGAGGCACAGGGAAGGGCCAGATTCGCCGCATTTCGACGAGAAACAGTGGAACGCAAGTCACTGTCTCCGCTGCTTGGACAACAAACCCAAGTACCGACAGCGTGTATGTAGTCGGCGCAATCGAATACAGCTACAAGACCGGCCAGTTCAGGCTGGTTCCTTCAGGTCAGGAAAACAACCAAGCTTTTCGCGTTGCCTTTACGCCGACAACCAACGACGCCGAATTCTACCTGCGCCGGTTTATGAACCACAGTGCTTCAGCGACGAATCACGATTACCAGCAGGACAATAACGAGCAGGGGATCGACTGGTCTGCTGCCGATGCCGATACAATTTGCGACATAAAACTGACCCGTTCAACGCTAGAGGATGAGATTGGTGATCACCGATGGGAGTGGGGCGGAAAGAGCCACATGGGACACGACCAAGCCAAGCCGAAGAACCTTTGGGTTGCGTGCGAATTAGCTGGATTCCAGAACCAAGATCAACACAAGATCCATGAAATCCAAATTGAAGGCGCTGTGTAATGTTTCCAGATGGCGAAACACTGCAAAGTGTAGCGCGAATCCTCGCCAGCGGAGTAGTACAGTTCGGCATTTGGTTGTCGAGCGCTATCGTAATCTCAAAGGTTATCGATGTGCTTTTTCGTGCGAGGGGCGGTTATGTACCAACTCGAATGTCTCGGTGGTCCGCACGACGGGATGACCGAAGAAATAGAAGATGATGCTCCACAGACGATGGAAAAATGGACGCAGGTTGAATGCATGTTGCGGCTACATGCTTACGATGCAACCTACTACGACAAAGAGAGTCAGTATGTCTGGTACAAGCATCGCGGCTGCATCGGTGAGCATCAAGTAGAGACGAAGTAAATGTACACAAATCAAATAGCTCAGTTACGAAATTCACTGTTAGGACACATGCCGGAAGAGGCTGTGGATGCGATTTCTACATTTTTTGGCAATTGCGGGATGAACCTGGAGCATCGCGGGGAAGCCATATTCGATAAGACTTTTGAAAACGCAAGGCCAGTTCCCTTGGATGAAAGCGTCGGCAATATTGCTGCCGCTGTGACCATTCGCAATCGTCTAGGCGACATAATAAACAATGAAATACACAACGGAATCGCCCTTGATGTAGAGGGGCCACTGCGGGTCAATCACCATCATTTTTGCTTTGATGGAGTTGCGATTGCGCCTCCGCGAACATGCAGAAAGTACACAGGTACGGATCATGTAACCGTACTGACGACTCCGACCCCCGTAGGTCTTGTAAGTTTTGATCCAGGGCTGTCGGTCGGAGAGAATGACTGGGAGGAATCGGCAGATACTAAGGGGCTGAAATTGCCTCATACCGGAGTTTACGCCTACCACATTACCGCCTATGCCAAATGGGATTCTGTCGGGACTGGGCCAGTCAATCTTGTTACGGCATTGTATGTAGGTGGAGTTAAGCAGGCTGAAACCCAAGGAACCTTGGGGGCAGTAGAGGAATCCCATGACGGATACAGCAACAATGTCCAATGGGAGAATGCAACGTGCAATTTATGCCATTCTGGGCTTTTCATTGGAGATGAAGGCGATGAGGTTAAATTGTATTCTTGGGCTACGTCACAGGAGCCAAGTGCCGATGCCAATGCCGTTAAGACTATATTGGTAGCTGATGGGACAAAGACGCTGGCACTTGCTATTCAGCAAATAAACTTTGGCAATTAAACTAGCTAATGGATCATCCTAATAAGGGGAGCAAAAATGCCAGTAGTTAATGGAACGCATTACTCCTACGACGCGAAGGGGAAAGCGGCAGCAAAGAAGGCGCGGAAGAAGAAAAAAACAAAGAAGGTCAAGCGTAAAGCTAGCCGCAAGAAATACTAATACAGGAGGAAAAGACATGGCGGCGAACCCAGCTACAGGAACCGACTACCTTGATTATTACAGCGACGATCCTCGATATCGGGGGCAGCGCATTACCAACCGACAAGTTCAGGAAATGGATAACTATCGGTTCTCACCGGAAGGTCAGAGACAAGCATGGATCGAATCTCAGCCTTGGAATTTTCAACCTGGTTTATGGAACGCCGAGCGGAACCGCACGGGCATCGAGCGGATGGCAGCGGAGGATCGAGCGCTTAGGGAGCAGGCGTTAGCGAACCAAAGGCAGCAAATAGAAAACCAATTTGCGATGTATGATCCTTTTCTTGGCAAGCTGGGAGATATGTTTGGCGGCATGTGGGAAGGCATAGGCGGTATGTTTGGTGAAGGCGGTCTTGGTAATTGGCTAACGGACATCTACGGCCCAGGCGCAGGGGGAGGTGGAACCGTTCCCACTAGCGGTCAGCCGATAGGTCCAGTTGCGACGACCGTGCCGCCGCCTACAACTGGAACTGGCGGCGTTGGTAGTGGTGATCTAGGCGTGAGTCCTTTGGGTGTGAGTCCTTTGGGTGTAGCTCCCCTGGGTACGAATCCTTTATTGGCTGGCACAAATCCCTTGAACATTGGCGGGATTGCTGGCTGTGGTTAATTAGGAAAAGGGAAAGGTCACATGGCCCTATCAACCGGCGGTCAAATTGGCAATATGTTGGGAGTCAATCCTTCTGGAGGCGGCGGCATTGGCACTGGATCGCCTTGGCCGAATGTGAAACCGCCCAGAGAGGGCTTGATTGGTGGCAGTGGCCTTGAAGCGACGGGTCCACCAACTGGTGCTGAAATTGGGGCGACACTTGCGGGAATGCAGCAGCCTCCAGCGACAGGATTGCCTACTCCGTGGTATCTTGGCGGCGTCGGCAATACGACTGGAGCTGCATTGCCTACTCCGTGGTATGGCGGTCTGCTTGGTGGCGGCAGCCTTGGCGGAATTGGCGGTGGTGGCGGTGGTGTCGGTAGCGTGGGAACGGTCTTCAAACCGGCGAGTCGAAGTCCCTTTCCAGGCAGATCTTGGGCCATGCGCCTGTTCGGCGGTGGCGGCGGCGGTCAAGGTGGCGGCGGCGGTCAAGGCGGCGGCGGCGGAATCATTGATGATGGTAATTTTGGCGGCGATGGTGGTGAACCTGATCCATCTCATGAGATGGACGACTTTGGTGGTTTGATACCACCGCCCGAAGGCTCAATTAACACGCAGGCATTCGAAACGTGGCGAAATACGATTACAGGCGAAATGCGAACTGTACCGACTGGGGGGTATTCGGCTGGTCCAGGTTCGGGGTGGGAGCGGGTGGGCTACTAGTTAGGTCAATACTTAATGCAGGAAGAATAATATGGCTACCCTCTATGACACACTTGGCGTTCCGAAAGTAAGCGCTCCTCGCGGCTCAGAGGAATATGGAAAGTATCCTCTTGCACAACTGGAAAACGCCGCCACCCATCCGTTAGCTCCTTTAACGCCGTCCTTTGGTGGCGTTAGTCCTTCGCAGCAGGCTGCTGCTGGGCAGCATTACGGCAACGTCACCAGAGGCTTGGCTGGCCCTCCGCTAACGCAAGCCAATCTTTCTAGGGCCAAATTGGGCGGTCAGGTGGGTCAAGGGCTGTACGGCTTAGAGCTTGGCGGATTAAGGAATCGGCTTGCGGCAGCAGCGCCGTGGCAGCAGTTTGCGGCTAATATGATAACGATGCCATTCAACATGATGCCAGAGCTTCCAGAAATTAACATCGGTGGTTAATAATCCACAAGAATTGCTGAAGGAATTCTTCTATGCCAGATCCCTTCCCGATCCCAGGTACTCCAGGCGCGTTACTGGGCAACCTTCAGGGGCCGTACATGCAGCACGCTCCAGCGATGATGCATCAAGTCCCTACGCTCGATTATCAATCTGCCCTAAAGGGAGTAAGACCTCGCGGTGGAACTGGCCGAAGTCAGGATGCCGGAACGCACGCTGGAGCCTTGGGCGCATTGGGTGCATCGCAGGCCCAGAATGCCGCACAGAGGACGATGATTCCGATGTCGCTTTACGGTCAACAGGCGGGTGAAATCCTCGACTGGGGCAATCTTTTTAATCAAGAGCAGGGCTTGCGGATTCAGGGCGCGAATCAGTTCGTTGGCCCACTCTTGGGAGGCATCAGCGGCGGCATAGGAAATGTTCTCGGCGGTTTGGGCAATCTTGGAAATATCAAAATAGGTGGATAGGAGATAATTCGATGCTCGCAGATATACTACTTCCAAAGGTTCCAGAGGTTCCAGACGCACCCGTTTCACCGGAAGCCGATGCCCTTTACAGATCCTTGTTTGCTTCGTATCCGCAAGCTCCTGGCTTTGGCGGTCAGGGACCGCAACCGGCACGGGGGATAGAAGCTCGCAAGGGCGTTGGTCGAGCAAGGCGCGAGGCGCTAGCCAGAGCAGGCAAAATACCGTGGGGAGCGGTTCCAGGTGGAATTGCCTTCAATCAGTTTCGCGGCCCAGTGGAGCCAGGAATTGGTGGGCGACCGATACCGTGGTTCCAGCATCAACGACAACAACTTATCCAGCAGGCACAAGATGAGTGGGACAGACGTAACCGTGGCGGTTAATCATTTTTAATTAAAAAATACACATTGAGGTATAGCTATGCCAGATCCGTTTTCGCCAAGAGAATTGGATTATAGAGAGAATCTTGTGCAGGAAAAATCGCTCCTTGAGGGGGAGCGATCTGACATGCAGACGATCCTTGATCAGTGGGAAAAGGATCAGCTGAATGAGGCAGGAGAGCAGAAGATGGGGCTTGGTGCGCGAACGCAGCATATTCGGAGAGAGAATCTTAAGAAGAAGATCGCTGGTACTTCGTTCCGCATCTCTGCCCTGGAAAAGCAGCTTGGTGCATCAGAGGGGAAGTGGATTTCCGACTATACGGGCGAGACAGAAAAGGAATTGCTTGACGAATTTGCAAGAATCCAAGCAGGCGAGCAACAGCCTGCTCCCGCTGGCAGTGGCCCTCATGTTCCCAGAGTAACATTTAGGCAAGAACCGATTGGCCCATCCACGGGCCTTGAGGATCGCGTAGAAAAGGAATTGCTTGACGAATTTGCAAGAATCCAAGCAGGCGAGCAACAGCCTGCTCCCGCTGGCGCTCCTGTCGGACCCAAGTTAGAGCCTGGAGCATTGGCAGCAGCAAAAACGTTGGGCCTTCAGGTTCCTTCTGGAGCATTGCTGCCTACTGGCCCTGGCGTGCAGCAGCAGCCTCCTGAATCGACGCATCCTCGCTTCCAGCAATATCCGCCGCAGGTGGCACAGGCTCCGTCCGTACCGCCGGAAGTAGTTCAGCATCCTATAAGCTCGTATCCTTCAGGTACTGATCTTGAGAGTCGTGGAATTGCTCCAGACGAATTTCGCGGTCGCCAAGCTACGCCAGCCGAACTAGCGCGGCAAGCCGGTGCATTTCAAGCCGCAGTGGGAGCGCAACTGGATCAAGCGCATGCTGCCGGTGAAAAGAGCGGCTACGGTACGGAACCCTATGCTGTTCGCAACAACATGATCGTCGATCCACTTCCGCTTTCCGAAAGGCCAGTAACCCAGCGCGATCAGGATGCTGCGCAAAGAGGTCGGGACATGGCGATGAATCAGTTTAAGGCCGGTCGCGGTGATCATTCTTGGAGCGATGAGGGCTACGAAGGCAAGGAAGGAACTGGGCCTAGATTTAATTGGTCTACCGCTTCGGAAGAAGAAAAAAGAGAGTACGTTGATCTTCAAAGGCAAATCGGAGGCGTAAGCGGACGGGATGATCGGGCTTTGGACATGCCTGCGATAACTGGTGGATCTGAGTCGTACCTCCCGCCCGAAAGATACAAGGAGCGAGAAGCAAGGGCAAAGGAGTTGTACGCATCAGGGGATATTAGACATCCCAGCCTGCGCGCTATGGATAAGTACGATAGAGCGCAGCAGCGCCAAGAAAATCTGGCGCAGGAAGGGCCGACGAGATTCAAGAAAGCGCAGGTCAGGGGCGCGCAAAGAGCGCTGCGTGGAGCTAATACCAAGGAAGAAAAGCTCGCGGCTCTTTCGCTATTGCCAGGAGATGTACTTAGTGATCCCGTGGCACTTGCTGCATTTGATCCCAGTGGGAAAATGGCTAGTGCAGCCTTAAAGAAACAGGCGGCGGCGGATGCGAGAGCGAAATCGGAGAGGGAAGCGGGGCTAACGGAAAAGGAGATTAGTACCAGGAAGACGGCAGCAGATGCGCAGGCAGTGAAGGCTAATGCCGAAGCTGACAAGTTAATCGCGGAGGGCAAGAAAATCGGAGATACCACCATGGCGCAAACAGGTGCTATGTCAGTTCTTGCGAATCCCAATACGGACTTGAGTTCCGATGCGGGTCAACGTGCCTTGGATGCCCTTGGAATAGCTCCTGGGCGAGGAGCAAAGAAGATACAAGGTATTTGGACGACACATCACGATGATCCCGAAAAATTCAAGTCAAGTATGATGCTGGCTGGATATTCCAAGCAGGATATAAACAGATACGGCAGGATATTTTACAAGCCAGGATATGACGACCCAGCAAATTGGGTAGCAGGCGGCATAACTTGGTGGCCTGGAGACTGGACATGGGGAGTCTGGGATAGTGGATTTGAAACTCCGTGGTCAGATGTACCGTAATGCAGCCAGGGAAGATTCATGGCATTTAATCAATTTGATGAAATCAATCGACTGCTTGGGCTTACAGCGCCCCGCGCGGCCAGTCGAACATCCATGCCGCCCCTCACGCTGGAAGAGCAGCAGTCCCTTTCCTCTCAGGTCTTAGGCGGCGGTCTATCTACGCTGGGCTTCATCGGCGGTGTTCTTGATACGCCAGGATCGTGGATTCGTAATACCCTTGCTGGCGAGAATCCATTCATGGGTACGTTTGATTTTGAAGAGCGAACGTCCGGTCGCGAAATGCTTGAAGGGATGGGGATGCTGGACGAAAACGTAGAGGGTCTGGACTGGGGCGATGTTGCTGGCTTCGGTGCAGAAGTCTTGCTCGATCCGCTTACCTACCTGACCGGCGGCGCAGCGGCATTAGGTAAAGCGGGAAAGGTAGCCAAGGCGGTCAAAAAATTGCCGACGAGAACAAGCGACATGATGGATGCTTCTGGCAAGTTGCTGAAGGGCAAGGGCATCCGCGAACAGATGACGAAGACGACGCTCGATGACATCCTCAAGGCAGAACCGGCAGGAGCAGCCAGGGATGTCTTGAGGAAACGGATGGAAGACGCCGTTTCGGGGATGAAGGGCAAAACTACCCTCAAGGATATATTGGCCGAACCTCTGGCTCCCAGCCCCCTTAAATTCAACTTCCCGTTTGTTGGTGGTCCGCGAGTAGGCGGTGCTGGACTCGCCAGGACAATGGATGTAACTGGTCATGCCATTCGCTTTTCGCCGCCTGGGCGTGTTACGGCCCGCATGTTCTCTCCCGCCGTTCGTGGCGCTAAATCCGCCCTTGGTCAAGTTGAAGCAGCGCTTGGATTCTCAAGGGGAACTTCCCGCGAGGCGGCGATACGACACGAACATGCCGTTCGGGAACAGGCATTTGAAAGTGCGGGATTGAGCGATGACGCATCCACTGAACTTTTTGAAAAGAGTGCCGCAACTACCGAAGGTACATGGAAGCTAGAATCAGGCGAAACATGGGATATGTTTTCGGGCTTATCCAACGAAAAAAAGGTAGAGAAGGCTTTTGAAAGAAACATGGACCCGCATCTCCAGCCGCTCGTCGGCAAGAAGATTACGCAGGAAGATTACGATCTCATTAAAAAGACCTACAGCGATATGTACGAACAGAATGTCGCGCATCACAAGGAACTTGTTGAGCAGGGGATTGACGTTAAATTGTGGGACGAAGCAGCGACTCTATATCATCCGCGAACCATAATTCGCGACAGGGGAGGAAAAGGCGGGAAGGGCGGGAAGAAGACATTTGCAACCAGCACGCCAGCCGAACTTAAGCGGAATCCTTTCTTCCACAATCTTGCAGCTACGCAAGAACACGCTGGCGGCAGGGGCGCGATTGAAGCACTGCTGCGGGACGACCGATTCCTAGGGGATGCGGCGAAGTCGCATAAGGCACAAAGGAAACTTCTTTTTAAGGATTACCTTGGTGGGTCGGATGGTGAGTGGTTGCAGCTTGTGGATATGGATAAAGAAATTGACGACATTATTAAGGCAAGCGAAGCTGCGGGCGAGAAGATTTCAAAAGAAACGGCGGTTGAACGCGCCATAGAGGTCTTATACCATACCGATTCTGCAAGGGAAGCAGGGAGGGCGTTGTTCGCCAGAAATAAGCAGCTTGATGAAGGGTTTACATTCTTGAGCGGCAAGGATCTTCGCGGAGCCGATGAATTATTTTTTGGCAGAAGTCCGTTAAAGGATTTTGCTGATCGGGCAGTTCATAATGTGCAGGGGGTTGAGGCCAGCAAGGCGGCGTATCGGCTGCTTGGTCGAGCGGCCTACAAGGGAGTCCAGAAGGGAGATGATGTCCTTCTAACCGATGCCATAAAGAGTGCAACTAATCTGGGCAAAAGTACAGATGCGAATCGGCAGATGTTGGCCCGCATTGCTGAGAACCTAAACGGCCAAGATGCCTTCAAGGGAATGTTTCCCGATACCCATCCTCTTCGCGACCTTGGCTCAGATATCACGGATTGGAAAGCAGCCAAAAAGTCACTTAGCGAAGGCAGTGATGCGCTGTACGTTTCCAAGGGTGTAGCCGACGACTTGGGCCGCACGATGAAGGTCTATTTAGATCCAGCAAGTGGCGAAGGTTTCAGCAAGGTGTGGGATCAATTCTCTAATACATTCAGGGCTTTGGTCACAACTCCATTTCCGGCGTTCCATACCCGAAATGCGATTACGGCGATGTGGCAGAATTATGTTGTCGGCGCATTCGATCCGACCGTCAGGGGCGGGCTATTGAATCCGAAAGCCTACATCCAGCCGATACTGGACATGAGGCGGTTCGTTAAGACGGGAAAGCTGCCCAAGGGCTGGGAAAAAGTTCCGCATTTCAAGGGCATGACCGAAGCGCAGGCAACTAGGGAATTTCGGGCGTTGATATATGCACACCATGTTGCGCCGAAAGGAGCGCTGTATTCCAGCGTTTCTACGGGTGGTGTTAGTCGTGCTGGAGAAGGTTCGGTTCTAGATGAATTGATGGGCGTACCAGGACGCACAGCCATCGAAAAGCCTGGGTTTTTTGGCTGGCGCAGCCTTGCTCGCGGATATAAAGAATCACTGCTGAATCCCAAGCGGGACATAAACATCTTTGGCGTAAAAGGCGGATTCGGCAAGACTGCGGACAAGGCGGCAGAGCTAGGCGAGGACGTACTCGGTTTTGTAAAAGGCGGTCGCGAAGCCGGTCGCTACGTTGAAGAGGTCAACCGCGCGGCTACGGTTTGGGCAAAGATGAAGCAAGGCTATACGCCGGAAGCAGCCGCAGATATCAGTCGCGGCGCGCACGTTGATTATCGGCTCAATACGGAATGGGAAAAGAAGTACGGGAAAAGGATTTTTCCATTTTACCAGTTCACCTCCCGCATGGTTCCCTGGCAGTTGCGCGAAATCGCGAGACGACCTGGGGGGCCAGTTCCCAAGGTGATGCGTGCAGCCGAAAGATCCAGAGAGGAAGGCGGATACGTTCCCGAACATCTTCGCGGCACACTAGGGATCAAAGCAGGAAGGGGTGCGGAGGGAACGTCTACCCAGTACCTGACCGGATTGGATCTTCCCCACGAAGTAATTGGCGACCTGATCAAGGTCGATCCAGCAGATCCACTTAGCTTCAATTCGTTTTTGGAAACCGGCAAAAGCGTTATCGGTTTGTCGAGTCCCGTATTTAAGGGAACCGGCGAATTGTTAACCGGAAAACAGTTTTACACCGGCAGGGATTTGACCGAACTAGAAGGCAGGCTTTCCCGCCTGATAGAGCCTGACAAAGACAAGATACCGCCGAAAGTTCCAATAGCAGTGGAACAACTTCTGCAAAATTCGCCAATTGCTCGTTTTCTTTCGTCAGCGGGAACCCTGCGAGATCCGCGCAAGGCAAAGTGGCAGAAAGCGCTCAACCTGATGACCGGCGCGAAGATAACCGATGTAAAGGACACGGCTGAATTTTATGCCCTGCGCGAAGGGTTGGAGGATTTGCTTCAGCCTTCCCCAGGTATCAAGAAAATCGACATGCTTTATATGCCGGAAGGTGGCGAAGCAACTCTTACGCCGCGACAGCGGGAACTGTTTGAGCAATATCGGAGAATGCGATAAATGATTTGTGCGGCTAGGCCATATTTATTCGATCAGGAAATCCTTGATCAATATCAGGATTTGATTTCGGCGGCGGCGAAGAAGGCTTGGAGTCAATATCCGATGCTGCACGGCTTCATGTGCCTGGACGACGTTGTTCAGATTGCCAACATCGTTCTATGGGAAAGCCTGGAGAGTCACGACCACAATAAGTCGCCGTTGGACGCATGGTTTTCGCTTCGATTCTCCAGCGCGCTCACCAAGCATTCGATTGCATCTAACGGAAAGAATCACGGCGCAGGCAGGAGGATCGTCAGCCTGGAGGAAGTGGAGTCGCTAGTCGATCCCAGCGATCCCGCCGATGAAGTAGAATTGCGGGACGACGCTGAAAAGATTCTCTGGGCAATATCCCAGATCGAAGACCCTGACGACCGAGAATTCCTACGCCGAAGATTTGGCCTGTCCGGTCGCAAGCCAGCCACGCTTGCGGAACTAGATGATGCGACCGGCAACCGCTTTAGGGTGGTAATGGCACAGCTTCGCAAGATCATGGACGGTCGCGCTTGACACCGCAGAGCCGCAGGCTAAAATACGAATGTTAAATCTCCTTCCGCCCGTTGCGCTTCGGTGCAGCGGGCTTTTTTATGCGCTAGCCTTCCACTACCGGAACCCGCACCCCGTTAAGGGCGCGATTGGCAGCGCCGCATCGCTGCTTGTCCCTCCTGGCTCCTGGGGTACGCAGTAGAATCTGATCCAGCGACTTCCGCCATTCAGTGCTTCGCAATAATCCATGCGGCAGACGACCGTGGGCTATGAAGATCGACGCTTCCTCGAACTCATCGCCCTGGAAGTATCTGATTCCGTTGGCTTGCAGCACTTCGGAGTAGTCGGTGAATAGCTGGGCGGATTCAATGATCTGGCCGACCGTATGGATCTCACCCCGCCCGCAGTTGACCTGAGCGGCCATGATGTCGTTCATCAATTCGACATGCTGGGACGATAGGCTGTCCTTTTCGATACGCTGGAGCATGAAGTCCAGGGATTCAGCCGTTTCCTCTTTGCTTGATCCAATCGGTACGTTCAAGGCGGCGACTGGAACTGAATAGTTTTCGATCTGTCGCGGGTCAATTCCTTCGGCATTGTGGTTTCGCATCTGGTGGGCTGCATCCCGCATAGCTAGCCCATGCACAATCCCGATTGCCAGCAGTTTCTGCCCAAGATCGACCGCCTGGTCGGACGGCATGAGTTCGATGCTTCTTGTGCTATCAGCCTTGCGCAGCAATTCAAAATTGATGAATCGGTTCTTGTCGTCTTGGTCCGTCAGCCCGGCGTATATCCCTGCGATCCAGCAGATGTGCCGTAAGGCGTATTTGTGGCCCGTTTGATTGGATGTACCCTTGGCAATGATATCGCGTCTACTGGACGTTCTGATGAGCGAGAGCGTCTTCTCCTGTTCCTTGCCGTTCATGCTGTCGAATTCATCGATTAGGACGACGCAGGCACGATTGGCGATATGCTGGCGGATTCCCGCCTCGCTGGATTGACTGGTCAGGAATGACAGCATGCCGAATATCCCAGGCTCCAGGCCAGCTTCCAGCCCGCCCAGCGACTTGAATAGGAATGACTTGCCGGAATTGGTTTCACCGACTACCGCTACCTGCGGTCGCCACTTCCATAGGGTCTGAATCCAGGTGGCGATGATCAATCCGGTGATTAGTTCGGGATCGGAATCGGCATGCTTCCACCGCCACTGCCCGAAGTATTTGATGCCCTGCTGGATAACGTCGCCGCACCATTCTGGGTCTTTTGCCAACGTGCAGTATTCCGACAGCACATCGAAGTTGTACCAGCGGTCGGCGGCGCTGCCCATGTCGATCATCAGCTTGTCTACGCGAGGAGAAGTGACCATTGCCAACTCGCCATTCATGCGGGCCGCTTCCTTGGAGCTAACCAGCACTATTGTTTCATGCTGGTCTTCGTTGTCATGGCCTAGCCATACGCCCTGGCCCGTCTCCAGGTATTCGGTAACGACGGGGCGAGCGGAACAGAGTCTGGCGATGGCTCGCTTAACCTGCGTCAGCGGGTAAGAGTCCTCAATGTCTTCATTTGAGCGATGGATGTGCAGCTGCGCCCTGTCGCCGCACAGCCAGTCGAAGTTGTCCATCGTCATCTTCCGCACTTCCAAGTCCTTGACGGTCATCTTCAGTTCGTCCGACCAGATACTGACCCTGAACTTGCAGGTAGCGCCGAGGACATCCAGCCCCAGCCTGCGCATCATCTCTTCTTCGATGGCATACCTGACTCCGCTGGTATTGTCACCCTCGCGGTCGATGCTTCGGCTTGCCAGCTTGAGAAAGTCGGAGAAGCTGTTGCCATCATTCAACCAGTCCCGCAGATCGGTCTTCTGGTTTCCATTTCCGTCCATCGATTCTTCGGTGAATGGAAGATCGATAATCTTGCATTGACCGGCTTGGTTGGCGACCGCTTGCGACCATACTTGAGCGCCAGCCCGACCGGCAGAGTCTGCATCGTGGCAGACAATGTATTCCGTCACTGTTAGGTTCCTCCTGTCCCGATCATCATACTTTCGGGCATCCACTTAGGTGCTTCCATTGCGCCATTGGCGTTTGTAATGACGAGATTCTCTTCGCGTTCTTCTCCATTCATGGCCGACCACAGCGATAGCAAATCGGTGATGCCTTCGACCTTGATGATTCGCTTCACAGTCTGGCTTCGCTTGAAGATCCGCTCTACCGCCCAACTACCTACCAAGCCTGGGCTGCTGCCAGCGGTCAGCTTCCTTTTCTTCCATTCAACGGTTCCGTCTTTCCAGATTGGAACAGACAGTCCGATGGAACAGACCACCCAACCGACCTGTTGCTCTAAATCCAGATCGCCGCCGATGACAGGGAAGGCAATGGCGGGATACTTATCGCGATACCGCGCACGCCGACCGCCGTTGGCTAGAATCGATTCGGCAGTTATCGGCGGGAACCGCTTAATGAACGGCTGAACTGCGCGGTCATTCCATTCTAGGAATTCAAGGTTCTCCGTTGGATCGGCTGGCCCTTTCTTTTGCTTGAATTGTCCAGCCGATTCGATACCGGCAAAGTTCAGTACCTTCTCGATTGCCTCCTTGAATTCACAGCCAGTCCACCATTGCACGGCGGCAAAGATGTCGCCGTTCTTCTTGTTGAAGCACTTGCGGCAAATGACTGCGCCGCGATCAGCATCAATGAGTGAAAAGCGGTCGCGACCGCCGCACTTGGGACACGGATGTCCCTTGCCGTCTAGGAGGCTGCGTTCAATTCCAATCGATTCGAGCATCATCACCGCCTGACCGCCAAGCGATGAGCGAATTTGTTCTAGATCATACTTCATTCCATTCCTCCGCTGCTGGCCGCACCCCCGCCGCTACACCGCGACGGGGGCGGGGGAATCGGGCCGGATAACGCGACCAGCAGGTTTTTAGATTTCGTCCAACATAGGATTGCCAAGGTCTTGATCTTCGTCGTCGTCGGGCAACTCGTCATCCTCCAACGATTCGTCCGAGAAGTCGTAGGTTTCATCTCCGATTTTCGGCTCTGGTTCTACGGAATCCCGCTCTTCGTTGCTGCGATGGAATTCCGCGAGTGCGTCCGTTACGGATTCGGCTTTCGACTGGCCGACGCCCTTGACTTCAGTCAGTTCATGCCCGTCGCCGGTAAAGTCGGACAGGTCGCCAATCGTGACAATCGACGGGTTATGCTCGCGAAGCCTTTCGATCAGTCTGTCGGAGATTTCCAGCGCAGTAAGTTCTTCGTATCGCCAAGCCTGACTGTCCTGGGAGTGGTTAAGCTCCTTGCTGTCGAAGCTGAGTTTCATTTGCATATCTGGGCCACTCGATATAAATTCCCGCAGTGCAATCATCGCTTCATTGAGCCGCTTCCTGGCGGCGCGGGCTGCTTCCTTGGCCGCATCCGCATCCGATTTCAGACGCCCCAGTTCGTCTGCCAGTTTGCGGATTTCTCCATAGTGCTGCTGCTCAAGTTCCGAATACTGATTCGTAGTGGTTGCCTCTCCAACTAAATCTTCCGGCGCAGTGATCGTGTAGTTCATCGATTCTTCCTCCAAAATCTTTCCAGGTAACGAAACGCTTCAATTTCCGCATGCCGCCTTGATTCGCAAAACAGCCACGGAACCTTATAGTCTTGCATGAATGCAATTATTGATCGGTTGAATGTCTTTCGGTTGCTCGCCGCCGACTTCTTCGGTGTATCGGGTATCGTCCGCAGGCACTTACTGAAGTCAGCTTCGACGATGATTATTGCGGTGATGTTCGCTAGGTTCTCCAGTTCTTTTTCAAACCTATCCCGCCGTCCGGTCGCAGTGCGTTCGCCTTCGCCGCAGCAAACCTCGCAAGTCACCTGCTCGCCTCCCTTGTCCTTCACTTTGCCGCTGCCTCTGCACGTTCTGCACTTTTCTTTTTTGCTCCAGCCAAGCACCGTACTCCAGCAATCCTCCGGCGACTTGCGCTCGATGGCTACTTTTCCTTCAAAGCCTTCAATCGAATAGTCTCCGTAGGAATCGGGATACCTACCCAGCGATTGATACTTCCACGGCACAACGAGCGGTCGGCGCTTTCTGTTCGCATCACATTTCAGGTCAGTGAACTTCCACGGCTGACCCTCTGCTGTATCGATGCAGACCGTAAATGGATTGGTGAACGGCTCCATGCCTAACCCTTTGCGTAGTTGCCCCGCCCCTTGCGATGATGACCAATGTGAAATGCCAGACACTGCTCGCACCAGTACACGCTTATGTCGCCCTTGGATTCCTTGTTTGCACCGGCA
>Ga0114905_1001110_pt1 | contig 15308 bp, 25 predicted proteins | sample MalvireepMed_b05_FD_83499 | JGI IMG/M metagenome (GOLD analysis project Ga0114905, IMG submission 83499) | Marine viral communities from the Global Malaspina Expedition - Malaspina viral metaG DeepMed_b05 | ecosystem: Environmental > Aquatic > Marine > Oceanic | place: Mediterranean Sea...
ATAGTAGATATTCCATTAAAAACGTGGAAGGATGTTGGAGACAACGCCTCAAACGTGGTACGGGATCAGATTAGGAAAAGGCGGATTATAAAGGGTGATTATTCTCCATCCTATGCTATTGCCAAAAGGAACCGGAAGGCTGCCAGGAGCCAATCCAGTACACAAACGGGATTTGTTGATCTAACGCTTACGGGGAAGATGCTGGATAATCTGAAGGTGAGGAAGGTTTCAAGTGATGGCGTGACCATTGGATTCATTGGGACATATGCGAAACGGGTTCAGGATTTACAGAGCCGGGGATTTAAAAAGGGGGCTGATTGGTTTGTATTTAATAATGATGTGACAAATCAGATTGCCCTGGATACCGTCAAAAGAATTGATAAGCAACTGAATATGAATATTAAAGTTGCGACCAAACAGCCGATCACATTCACGATTGGCAAATAAAGAAAGGAACTCAGTATGAGTCAGGAAACGACCCAAGAAACCGGGCAAGAAAAGGCACCAGATAACGTGCAGGAGTTGGCTACTTCAAGCCAGAACAAACCGGAACCTTCAGGCGATTCGGTTTTGTTGCAGGAAGTGATGAGCAAGAAGACCCAGATCAAGGATTTGCAGTCTGAACTTGCAAAATTACGAGCAGACGATGAAAAGCGGAGAAAAGACCTCCTGATTGCTGAAGGCAAAAAGGATGAATACATTGCTGAACTTGAAATAAAAGTCAAGGACGGCTCCACCGCTATGGAACGCCTGGAAACTCTTGAGGCTAATCAACGGGAATTTTGGTTAGAGAAATTACCCGAAGAAAAGCGTGATAAATTTTCAAAACATCCGATTGAAGTGATTCAGGACTTAGCCGAAGAATATAACGGCAAGCCGAACCCGGTTAAGGTTGATAATCAATCACCCGGTTCGTTTGGCGGTTACAGTTCAATGGCTGAATGGGCATCATCCGATCCCGATTCATATAGAAAGCAGAACGTTCTAACGAGGAACATCCCCATTGGCTACAAATAAGTACAAACCCTTCGGGGTTGACCTTGATCCTGCAAAGGAACTCAGGGAGACTAATTTACCCGATGGTGATATTGATGCCTCTATTCGTGGCGAGAAGGTTCCTTACGAATCAATGATTGATGAGTTAGAGGAGCGTGCCAATAATGTATCGAAGGGGAAGAAGCCCGCACCGAATCGAAAATACTTCAATGGATGGGAACCTCCAAATAAAAGGAAGTAAGTCAAATGGCTGAAACTGATACCGGAGTCGCCCAAGGTGGTCTTGATAAAGTTATTGGCGATGCAATCATCGCTTTTAACGTGGCAAATGTCATGTTCCCTTTGGTCTCCACAAAGCAATGCCCTCCTGGGGCTATAACAGTCCAATGGCCTGAGTATACTGCTGTCGCATCTTCATCTGTAGGTGCTGCAACAGACGGGTCAGATTATACAACGGTCACATCTGTGACCACAACCGCCCGGTCAGCAACCGTTTCTGAACACGTTATTCGTGCAGACGTAACGGACCTGGCTGTAATGGGTAATGCCGATGATATCGCTGGCAACACCGGGGACATCCTCGGGAACGCTGTTTCAGCGAAACTCGATGCAGACCTTACAGCACTTGGCACGGCGTTCTCGCAAACAGAGTGCGGTGCCGGGACACAACTCACCTTAGATCATATCTTTGGTGGTTTACGTCAATTGGCGTCTTTCATTAGAAATTAATGATCGAAAATCGGATGAACTGCTGGAAATCTAAATTGTTTGATACAACACGACAATCAGCATCCAAGCCACAAACGCTTTTGTGGAAGGTTCAGAGACTAATGGGTTTAGTAAGCGTACTATGTAATACCATATTAGCGTCCGACACCCTAACAATTAAAGTTGAGGGTGATGATATAGTCCATTCCATTGGGAAACCTATGGGTAAAATACAATTAAGAGCAGCCAACGCACCCGCACCTTATAACCTGGTCATGAGTGACGAGGGAATCTGGGGTGATAAAGGCATTCAAGGCCTTTTAGTTGATGTTGCCGTTACTGGTTCAAATTCCAAACCCGGTTCACTCTTAGGAGTCCAGGGTCAGGAAATGCTGAGCAATGGCTGGGTCACTTCACTCGGTGGAATTGACATTTATTTCAGCAATGAAATTAATGACAATGTCTCATCCGGTGGTGACTCTGCAAGTTTTATGTTCTCTCGCGGAGCATTGGGCTTGGCAGTTGGACCGCAGGGTCTTTTCAGAATCGAAACAGAACGCAACGCATCATTCAGGTCTACTGAATATGTGGCTACAGAAGTGGCGTTTGCGTAAGTGATTACGCAAATTATGAGTGCGAAATTAAGCGGGAAGGCTAAAGCGATAGCCATGCTAACCCGAACCGAAGGCTTGAGCCAAAACTCAGGTCAGGGGCAGAGCGTAGATCGTGAAACTGCATTGCAGAATATAATCGATCCAAGAGTTCGCACCATCTCAAACAGAGATGAAAAGGTACGCCGACACTCAAATGAAAGTTTGAGATCAAGGATAAAAAGCCTTGTAAAACAGTTGACGGGTTTCTGGGGCGAGGTTGAAACGAAAGATGCCTTTGGTGTCTATATCTTGCACGACGTCAGTTAAAAACTGACCTTATTATATCGGTGGGGGGCTTTTGCCCCCCTCGATAGGGAGAAATAAAATGAAACGTTACTTTAAAAAACCGAGTGGCGATGTGTTTGAATACGATCCAAACCGCCACGATATAAAATCTTTAAAAGATCGCTTTGAAGAAGTGGATGAAAAGGGCGTGAAGAAAAAGAAGAAGAAGTCTAAATAATGGCTATCGGATCAAAGACACATATAAATTCACTTTTAAAAGAGTATTGGCTTGATGTAGCGGGTTCAACCACCGCCAAAAGTTTAAATGATGCCATGAGGGCGGGGCTTATCGCTCTCGGATATTCAGGTGGGTTGACTACCATGCTCAAATCCTGGGCCAATGATCTGGCGGGTACTTCAAACGCATCAATCTCGGTGGCCCTAAAGAATGCCGCCCTGAATATGTCCGGGGAAACCGTTTCCGATGTAACGGAAGGCATCAAAAAAATAATGAAAGACATTAATTATGAATCCATGCTGGTTAAATGGGAAGAAGAAAAACGCCAATGGAATTATATAGACTAATAACCGCACGGGATAGCCGTGCAATTTAAACTCATGGAAAGGAGTTAATTATGGGTGCTTTAACAGGGCAATCGATTGCCTCAAGTTATGAACAACTTTTACACGTTGATACAGACGGTGGAGGCAATACAACCACATTAGTCCCGGTCAAGGACGGGGACAACGGCACAACTTTCGCATTACAATTATCAACAACTACAGCGGTAATTGATAACCCAACCGCAAGTTCAGCAACTCAGGGCGGTATATTAAGATTACAGAGTGATGATGGTGCAGTCATGGCATCGGGTCATCGGCTCGGTGTCATTGAGTTTGGCGGTGCTGAAGATACGTCAAGTACAATTACAACCGGGGCAAGAATTGAGGCAATAACAGATGCCACATGGTCAGCAAGTGAGAACGGTGCTGATATGGTATTTTATACTACCGATGGGAACGCATCCCAGAGTGAAGTTTTAAGGCTAACGGCTGATAATCTGGTGGGAATAGGAACCTCGTCACCGGGTTCCGTCCTTTATGTTGCGAGTTCTGATGGTTATGTAATAAACGAAAGATTTACAGGGGCTGATGGTGCTGCACCGGGATTTGTTCTACGGAAAAGTAGAGGAAGTTCGGCTGGAAGTCTTACGACAGTAGTAAATGGCGATAGCGTAGGAGATATATATTTTGCGGCGGCTGATGGAGACTCTTGGCACAATACGGCTCATATAGGTTGCGTTGTTGAGGATGGGAGTGTTACTAATAATCAAATAGGTGGTAAACTAAAGTTTAGGACATCAAGCACTTCTGGTAATATGACAGAGCATATGACGATTGATAATGCAGGCGATGTCACAGTAGCAACAGGCGACATCATCATGGGTACAAGTGGCAAAGGTATTAGTTTTGCCGCAACTTCTGATGCGACTGGAATGTCGAGCGAGGTTCTGGATGATTATGAGGAAGGGACGTGGACACCTGTATTTGCTGGTTCAGGTGGCACATCTGGACAATCATACAGTATTCAAGTCGGTGTATATACAAAAGTGGGGAATTTAGTTACGGCATCTTGTTATGCCACACTTACAGATAAAGGGACTATTACGACCACTCTACAGTTGAGTGGCTTTCCATTTACGTCAAGTTCGACATCAAATGTTCACGCCTCTGCCGCTTTGGCGAGAGTAGAGAATTGGACATTAGACGCAGACCATGTTTTATGTTTACACATGAATAACAATGGCACGGCTGGAACATTCACTCAATATGAACCCAAGGGTTCATCTGATAGTGCGACAGTTTTAACTACATCTCATGTAAATGACAACACAAGTCTCATGTGTACAATGACGTACAGAGTATAATTCAATACTATATGGATTTATAGTTGGAACGAATAAACAAAGGAGCCGATTATGGCATTAGAAAAGAAAATCACTTACGATTATGAAGTTCGTGGTGAATACAAACACATTCAGGAACGGCAGAAAACCGCCATTATGGAAGATGGGAACGAACTTTCTTCATCATATCACAGGCGTGTATTAACACCCGATATGGATGTATCTGGTGAATCAGATGAAATTAAAGGTATGGCATCTGCATTATGGACAGATGAAGTAAAAACCGCCTGGGCTGAAAAGCAAGCCGCCGATAGTCCGGGGGAATAACCAAAATAGGGGAGAACAATGAAAGAACGACTAAAACAACTGGAGGCCCGCAAGCAAGCGATTGAAATGGAACTGGGCGAAATCAATCTTTTGATTCAGGCTTATAAGGACACGATCAAAGCAGAGAAAAAGGATGGCGACGGAGATAATTGACCTGAACAAAAAGCGGATAATGCCGGATCATTTTGCGAAAGTCTTTGAGAAGAATGGTGATATCATTCTGCAACTCCCTGAAAGCCTTAAAAGAAACGGCTGGAAACCAGGCGATCTCTTGGAGTGGTCTGATACTGAAGTCTGCACCTATGACGGTGAGTATGATTCTGTTTGTTTGCTGAATGTTTCGCTGGAAAGGCGGATGAGTGAATAAAACACCATTCATCATTGCAGGGCTTTTGTTAGCCATTATGATTATAGTCGTCCTTTGCGGTTGTGGTTCAGGCTGGTCCATAGCGGGATATGAGTTGTGAATGATGATAAGGAATTCCATTACTGGATCGGGGTCGGTGTTTTCATCTTTGGGGTGTTTTATTTAATGGCATGGATAACGAAAATGTAAATGGAAAACCTAACACCGCCAGGAGTTACCGTACCAATATTATTGACGATAACGCCGTCATCAGCCTTAATCTTAAATGGCTCGGTCAGATTATCATTCTGGTCGGTGCTTTGGTGTACGGGTACTGGCGTGTCGAGAGTCGTATCGGTAGCCTGGAGCAACGCATGGCTGATGCTAATGAACAAATATCCGATCTTGTTTCAAGACATATCGAAGATGAACAGGAGCGGTTCACCCGCATGGAAGAAGAATTGAATTGGTATCAAAAGGAACTAAGCCTAAACCTAAATCCGCTGAATTGGCGGAAAAAAAAGAAAAAGTAAGGAACCCTTTTCATTTTATTCTCGAATGGATTTTAAATATGGAAAGGACACATGAATGATGGAGTTGAATTGTGGAAGAATTGATTGTTTTATATCAGGACTTGGGCCTCCTGGGGAGTGTTGCGGTCATGTTTTTGTTTTTGGTTTATTCCATGAACAAGAGAGCAAGTCAACAAGCGGAATCGTTGGAAGATTTGAAAGTAGAAAATAAGGGCCAATCTGAAACGCTGGAAAACATGGAAGGCATGATCATAAAACTTATTGACCGCTGGAACAAATCTGATGAAACAAGGGACCGACGGCATGAAGATTTATTACGGGAGGTGGGTGATGCCTCGGAGAAAATCAGTTATCTATCTGGAAGGATCAATTCCAAATGAAAGTCAACGGTGACTTCTCAATGGGGAACGTCTGGACAATCATAACGACATTGATGGCCCTGGCAGTTCTATGGGGATCGAGCCAGAACCGTATCTCCAATATAGAAAAGCAGTTAGATCAAAAGGCGGATCGTGAATTGGTTGAAGTGAAGTTTGAATTCATCCAGGCTCAATTATCCGATATTAAACAACTGCTTGAATTATCAAAATAGGGAAATAAAATGAATATTAAAAAAATGCTTTTAGATATTGCAGAACAACAGGCCGACGCGATCCATAAACAGGCGATTGATCATCTTGCGAGTGCAGAAATGGAAGATATGATTGCAACCGAAATAAATAAGAAGATTGATATCCCTTTTGTGAATGAAAAGCAGGAGCAGAAATTCTTTAAATCTGTTGTTGGCGTTTGTGTTGATGTGATTGAGAATGCCTTTAAAGGAAAGTGAAATTCTTCGAAATAATCGAGATCGTCCTAAAGCATGAGGGCGGTTATGTTAATGACCCGGATGATCCCGGCGGTGAAACCAAATACGGAATCTCTAAACGGTCATTCCCTCAGTACGATATCAAGGCTCTGAGTGAAGATGATGCAAAGGACATTTATAAACGGCATTACTGGGAGCCTTCTAAGGCTGAGAAGTTGCCGGATTATTTAAGGATGGATTATTTCGATATGGTGGTGAATTCAGGGCAAGGTAACGCCGTGAAGGTCTTACAGGGTGCGGTGAATAACTCACCAGGGGATAAAATCGCCGTAGATGGGCGTATTGGACCGCAAACCATTAAGGCGAGTAAGGGGTTGGACTTGATGCGGTTTCGGGCATATAGGGTGCTTTATTACGCAAAATTAATTATAAAAAAGCCAACGCTGGAAAAATACTGGTTCGGCTGGTTTAAAAGAAGTTTACAAGTATAATTTGTTTTTATTTTGTTCGCTGAAAGAAATAAAATGTCCTTTTAGCGGTAATAGTAGGGGAGTGATGTATTGCGGACTTGCAACTGGTGAGAACCGCATTGGTTTTTTGAAAGTTTGCCCCAAAAAGAAAAAAAGAAGATGAAAAGAGCCGTTGTAATACCGGATCAGCATTTTCCGATTGTTGATTTCAAGGCTTTAGAGGTCGTTCTAAAAGCCATTGATTTAATCAAACCGGATATATTTATAAATCTGGGTGATGTTGGGGAATTTGAAAGTGTTTCTGCTTGGAAATATAAAGGCAAAAAGTTGCCCGATCTCGAATACCAATTACCAATGATTGATGCAGAAATTGAGGCGGTTAATGATGGGATTGACATTATTGACAAAGTTTTAGAGGCCGTGGGATGTGAAGAAAAATATATCCTGGCGGGAAATCACGATGAATGGCTGGATGCTTTTGTTGAAAAATACCCCTACATGAAAGATTACACTTTCAGAAAGGCTTGCAGTTGGGATCAACGGGGATATAAATATTATGAATACAACAAACCCCTAAAAATTGGGAAGTTGAATTTTATCCATGGAGCATATGCAACGGTTTATCATGCAAAAAAACACCTGGAGGCGTATGGCTCTAATATTATTTATGGTCATGTCCATGATATTCAAAGGCACACGCTCACAAAGTTGGATTCCGGCACAATAGGTGCGTGGTCAATGGGATGCTTAAAAGATATGAGTAGAGAAAAAAACAGATGGCTGCGGGGCCGATTGCATAACTGGAACCATGCCTTTGGGATAGTGACCTTCTTTGATAAGCCAAAAGGGAATTTCCAGGTTGAAACGATTGAGATTGTAAACGGTCAGGCCACGGTATGGGGTGAATTGATAATTGCGTGAAACAAGATTTATGAAAGCGATAGCAGACGGATTCTCTAATGAATCCACTTTTGAAAATATAAACGAGTCTATAAAACTCGCCAAATCTTTGGAAATAATTGATGTTGTTGATCCCACTTCAAAGGTTGTAGGGGTAATGGCTGAGATCGTCAGCAGATTAAAACGATCAGAGGAATTAGAAATTATGGAAGTCAACAAATTAGATATGGTGGAGGCTTAAATGTCAACATATGAATCAAGTTATTGTTCACAGGCGGATATTCAATTCGTACTGCCTGAGATGGCAAAGTATAACCAACGCACCATTCTCAGCCCGAATTGGGTAGCATCCGGCACTTCAAATTTATATAATAATTTTTCAACTGGCCCGATGACCGTTTTGTTTAAGGATGGAAAAGACCTTAGTACAGAACATGGCTCTCAGCCGTCATCAGATAATCAATGGCGGTATGTTGAGGCTGATGGGAAATTGGAATATTACCTTGCAAGTTCTTCAGCATCCGCATTAAACGGGGCAATCTTTGAGGGCGGGATTGATGCCGACACTCATCTCACTTCTGTAATTGCCAGGGCGAGTGATTTCGTCAGGTCAATGGCAGGAATTCCGATCTACCCCCGAAAAGGTGTAGGGGTTGCCTCGGCTACTGGCAACGATTGGCCTGAATTAATTGTAATGAGTACAGCACACCAGGCCGCCAGTTTTATTACCGCCCCTTATGATATAGAACTCTCAGATCGTTTGGCGGAAAAAGTATCAAGCCCGGAAGGTACGGGATGGCTCGATCTTTTAAGGCGTGGCGAAATATCAATCAATCAGCAGGAATCATTACAAAAGAATCATGGCATTGTAAGGCGGGTAAGTTTAAACGCATCCACAACTTCAGATATTGTTGATGTTAAAGGCAAGCCCACGGTTGAATGGGATTTAATAAAGATTGCTATTGATTCTGGAGCCGGGGGGACTCTCACAAGGGGGTCAAATTCATCTATTACATACTCCACAAAAGTCGGTAACTCTGATGGATTACAAGTTGAAACGGTTGCAAGTGCTGAAACCGTTACAGGAGGCTGGGATTATGTTGGAAGAGGGATGTATGTGAGATGGTCTGCTGGGGTGCTGACCCAAAATGATTCCTGGGAAATGGAAATCTCAGGGGTGGTTGATTCATCCACAACACCGATTAAAATGTCAGCGGTTGAGCGTATATGATAACCTACGCCAATATAATAAATAATATTATCGGTAAGGTTGCCAACATTATCGGTGACGAAATGTCAATTCCGATCACATTCGATTCTCACAAAGGCAACCATTCGATCCTTATAGTACCACAAGAAGATAATTTAATTGATCTGCTTGCCCAGGGCCAATCCCGTGAATATTCGATACTCATATCCTATGAACTCACCACCGGGGGCAATATGAGTGAGAACACATTTAAGCAATTATCGAATACTGCTGAACATATCAAAAGATTGTTTGCCCCGGATAATAATGCGGATGTTTCCAGTTATTGGATCGCCGGGAAAATTGAAAACGTGACCTATGAACGTGATGAAGATGAAACCAAGATCAGGGCGTTACTTACTTTTAACTGTATTTATGTGGAGTCCACATCATGAAAATAAAATTAAAATCTAAAGAAAAACAAATCCCGCCAAATTCAATGTGGTGCTTTAATTATGCCGGGTATGATTCAAATATAATAGAAAAACTTAATTCCGGGGATAGTGTGGATGCGGAAAAGATTCCCAAACCCGCCCTGGATTATGTAAAGAAGATAACCAAAAAGGAGACTAAGTAATGGCAATTTCAACAGCGTCTTATTCTGCATCTTCATTCAAAGTCGCAATAGCAGAACAGGACGCATTCGGTACAATAGAGGCGGCAGGGGGTAATGCGTATCATGCCCTGGATGTGGATTCAATAAGTTCACCGTCGCTAAATATAAACCAAGCACTCGATGTAAGATCGGGTTCACGGGTTTTGCAAACAACGGACTTTTTCACAACAAAAGTCGGGGCAGTTGCAGAAATCAGTATAAGCGGTACGGCAACCACAAACGCCCTGGATATGTTGCTCGAGAACATGATGGGTGAGGCAGAGGGATCAGCGAGTGGGGTTTACTCATTCCTGTCAAATGCCTCGGCCCAGAGTGTGGGATCGGGTGCATCATCTCAGGCCGGGACTCTCTTATCATTAGTAATCATCTCGCCCATATCGGCTATGGACATTGGTTTTAAGGATTGTGTGGTCACGGCTCTTTCGCTTTCGGGTGATACAGGAACCGAAGGGGGGAGAATCAAATTTTCCGCCACCCTGAAATCGGGATCAGCCGTAGATGCTACCCAAACCACAAGCGTGGGGGCTGTTGATACCGCTTTCACAGCGGCATCCGAGAACTATACGATGAACTCCTGGGTTGCTGGATCAAGGAAACTTGTGGGTGTGGTTGATCTCGTCATGAGCAATTTCACTTTAAACCTTACAAATGATGCCACTTTTGTGGGGCTTGTTTCAACTGGTTATGAAGTGATCTCAAGGGCTGATGAATTCTCTGCCACTTTAGACTCGACGATTAAATACGATGATAAATGCCAGGCGTTTTTTGAAAACTTCCAAGATCAAGGAACTGGTGCATCTGAAGGGGCTACATTATTAAATCATCAATCTTCTTTAGCGGATGCGAATTTCGGCATAAGTATGCCCGCATCGGTAATGACCAACGTGGCCTATAATGAACAGGCCATGATGATGCTGGATGTATCTGTTAAGGCGATTGGTTCTGGGGTTGCATCAAGTACAGCACTCGTAGAAGTAGCCTGTTAATCATAAAAGGGGGAGTAAATGAAAATCAAGGTAGAAGGCAAAGACATCCAGATCAGACCCATTAATTACGCTCAGAAGTTAGGACTCCAGGGGGAGTTTGCTGATGTGTACAGCAATGGTACGGATAATGTGAAACAGAAGGAATTCAATTTACTTTTAGGGCATACAGCGGAGATCGCATTCAATGACCCAGATGAGGCTTTAAAAGAATATGAATATGAATTTCAACTGAAGATTTTAACTACCGCCATGACGGAGTACATGGGCCTATCTGAGAATCAGCAAAAAAAAGACACGGGCTGAGTTATGCTGTCTGGTGGTGGGTGTTTGATTCTCAGCCCCATGACCAGTTAAAACTCCCCTACTCAATACTCAGCCCGGTCACTCATACAGAAAGGGAATTCGATTCGGTAGATGACATATTTGAAGAAATCAAACTCATATCTGAACAAGCCGATGGTAAAAGAACATTGGGCCAGGAATTATTCTATCTGGTCCCGTTATTTGCTAATCCTCAATATGTCATTCATGATGACCATTTCGCACTTATTAATGAATTTCATTTTATTCAGGACTACAATATTCCTTTGGGTGAATCGCTTGATAAAACCGATGCCCACAAACTTGAATATTTCACAATCATTAAAAATGAATTAGGGGCCGCATTACGGCATAAACAGGAAAAAGATGGCAGATCAAAGAGTTAATGTAAAAGTCACCACACAAGGAGCCGGGAAGGCTAAAACCGAATTGAAAGGGGTTGAGGGTGCAATCTCGAAAATGGGGAAAGCGGTAGGGATAGCATCGGCGGCTTATTTCGGAGCCAGGGGGATAATTAGCGGTTTTAGTGCCGTTATTGAATTAGCCGGGGAACAGGAAAAGGCTGAGAAAAAACTCGAGGTGGCATTAGGCAAACGATCACAAGCCTTACTTGACCAAGCCTCAGCCCTTCAGCAAGTCACCACATTCGGGGATGAGGCCATCATAGGGGTGCAGAGTTCAATCGCCGCCTTTTTAGATTCTGAAGATCAAATCAAAAAAGCAACTGCTGCCACCTTAGATATGGCGGTGGCGATGGGGATGGACCTGAAGAGTTCAGGGGATTTGATTGCCAAAACATTAGGCTCATCTACAAACGCATTAGCAAGGTACGGGATTGAAGTCACCGGGGCGGTTGGATCAACTGAACGCCTTGAATCACTTACTGAGAATGTTGCCCGATTATTTGGCGGTCAGGCAAAAGCCCAGGCTGAAACGATGGCTGGGGCCATTGAGCAAATGCACAATGCCGTTGGTGATGCCGGGGAAGAAATGGGCAAAGTATTGGCCCCGGTAGTTATTGCAACCGCAAAAGGGATGAAAACCCTTGCTGAAGGTGTTGGTAATGTAATAGAAAGATTTAAAGATTTTGGCAAGGAAATTGATGCAGTTCTTTTAGATAAAACGGCTTTAGCCAAGCAAGAGATTGATGCTTTCAGGGATAGTGTAAAGGGGCTGAGTGAAACCGAATTGCTCGATTTAGGTTCGGAGATTGAAAGATCGGGTGAAAAAATGGGTCGTTGGACAGATGAAACAACCCTGAATAATGAAAAACTTAAGATATTAGAAGATACCATTTTAGCGTTAAGGGAGCGACAGGAAAATCTCGGTCAAGCGATTGAGACCACAACCGAATTAAGAAAAACTGAAACAGGCGTAGTCTTTGAATTAGATGCTGAATATCAAAAATTCATTGAAACGCAAAAAGTGAATTTTGCCAATCAAGTGGCAGAGGCCGGGATGGTTGCGAGATTAATTCAGGATTATCCAGAACTTGCCAAAGCCCTCGGGTTGGTGAATGACAAGGCGAAACAAGGGAATAATATCTGGGAGAATTTTTCTGATAACTTAGAACAAGCGGGAGCCAATGCAATTTTTGCTGCCAGTTCAATAACAAGCACGGAAGATGCTTTATTTACTGCTGAGATTGCCGCAAAGAAGGCCGCAATCGCATTCATAACCGCCGAGATTCAAAAAGCAATTGCCGCTTATATTGCATCTACTATTATCTCCGCCGGACCAGCCGCCCCCCTTGTAGCCGCCGGGGCAATAGCCGCCGGGGCCGCTTTGGGTTCATTAATGGGTTCAGCAATCGAAAGAATGGAGTTCGCCGCATTGGGTGCTGATCAGATAGTCAATAAACCGACTTTATTCATGACAGGCGAGCGAGGTGCTGAACGGGTCCAGGTTACACCGTTACAGGGGCCAAATATCAACGGACCTCAGGGATTGACTATAAACTTCAATGGTCCAATCACAGATCAAGGATATGTGCGAGATTTTATATTGCCGGAGATTGAAAGAACTGTTGGCGGTGGTCTTGCTTAATGTCAATCTCATTACCGACAACCTTCACAAAAACCGCTCATAAGGAAAATTGGCTTGTACAATTAAATCATAGCGGGGGATCATTTACCGGGTTAGCCTTTTATGACACCACCGTAGGAACGGCGGTCTGGGAGGATAATACAACTAACTGGGAAGATGAGCATGACGTTTGGGAGGACGTAGAAACCCCGGCATACACCTCAAGTAGTTTTTATCACGGATGTATAACCTCCACCTCAGGGATTCGTGATTCCCTAAACCTACCCCAGCAAAAAGCCCAGACGGGCAACGTATCATTCACTTGTGCCAACCTGAAAATAGGCGGAACCGATCTGAGTGAACTACTTATTGGCGGGTCAAATAATTATATAAACAGATCAGTCAAGATATATTTCCAGCCGGATGATGCCACTTCATTAGGTGCTTGTGTTCAAATCTACCAGGGCCGATTAATAAGGGTTTCCCATGACGATGCAACGGTTAACCTGGAGATCACCGCTCAGAGGCCGTGGGATGGTATCACCATTCCCCAGGATAGGAGTGTGAGAGGTTCATATCACCCCGTAGTTTATGGGACTTATTCAATCAATTCATCATCTCACAGCAGTACGAATTACGTTGAAGATGCCACGAATTTCAAAAAGCATCTATTCCCGGTTACTGTTGATTTTACAAATTTTAATTACCATTGTCTTGCTCACAAGACCCTGGACAATTCCACATCCGGGCAGGAGGCCACACTCCATTATTACGAGAAAGATGTTGATACTTTTTTACCTTTGGAAGATGTTAGTGCCTCTGCAAGTACGACATACGTCAGCACCACCGGGCATGATATATTTACAAAGTACGATTTAAAACGTCATTTCAAATTTAAGCCAGTTGCCACTTTAGGAACCCATGCCTTTACAAACCCGACCTATATGGTGGATGATACGGACGCGGATGATTCATCAAGTGGAACAAATACCAAAGCGACGAAAGACATGGACACGGGTTCATCCACGGCCTACTCAATAAATAAGAGAAATGATACGACTTTTAATATGCCAGCGTTTTCGGATATGCCTGATAAAACATCAACATCTAATAATCACGGATTCACGGTAGAGGTCAGGCATCAGGCAACTGGATATTATAACACCACTAACCAAGCGGCTGGGATTCATTCTGGGTATTATGCTTTATACGATCAGAGTTTTACCGGGAGCGACAGCCCATCATCCCCCACCACTTCAGACGGTGCAGAAATTGGTAAAATAAGTAATCCAGCCACATCCACAACCAGTTTAGCAGAAACAACATCGTCATTAAATAGTGCGACGGCATACGCCTCAGATGGATATCCAGATGGTTTTATTTTACGGTGGCGGAGATATATACAAGGTAATGCCAACGGTGGTACGCCAACCCTAAGAGGATATGGAACTCTTAATATTTGGGATATTCGTTTCAAATGTACATTGAAAATCGACAAAACCAACACTACAATAGATTGGAACAACCGTATTTCAAGCGTGAAGGAATTGTATTGCGGGGCGGATGGACTTAATAAATCATATTCAGGCGGGAGCGGTGATGTCGCTACTGGTCTGGAGGCCCACCGTGATCTTTTGAAACGGTTTACCGGATTCGATGCTGCCGACGATGATATATATAATTGGAGTGATGCGGAAACCGCCAGGATTACAGATGCCTGGAATATTCGCTGGTGGGCCAATAAACCCGAAAAACTGATTAATATATTAGACCAGATTCAGAGGGAATTTTGTTTCATTGGAAAATTCAGGCATGATGGCAGTTACGGGTATTGGCACGTCAAGGATTCGTATTCGTCCGGGGATGTCACGGCTACGTTAGACAAGAATGATATTACTGGTTTAAAAATATCCAATTCTTCCTTTGACGATCTTTTAACGTCCATTGTGGTTAATTACGAAAAGCATCCTGCGGAGAACAGATATATCTCCACTACTTCAGAGGATAACAGTTCAAAGAGAACCACTTATAACATCCAGACAGAAGAAAATATCAAGGAAGTGAATCTCGATATGCTGGTCAATAATGTTACCGGAGATTTGAACGATGATGTTAATGACGGATTCATCCCTTATTATGGGAATATGCTTTTAGATGTAAAGACGATTGTGAATTGTACGATTGTGAATAATACGAAAGGCTACTTATTAGAAACCGGAGACATTATAAAATTTGATC
>Ga0114905_1001112_pt1 | contig 15288 bp, 15 predicted proteins | sample MalvireepMed_b05_FD_83499 | JGI IMG/M metagenome (GOLD analysis project Ga0114905, IMG submission 83499) | Marine viral communities from the Global Malaspina Expedition - Malaspina viral metaG DeepMed_b05 | ecosystem: Environmental > Aquatic > Marine > Oceanic | place: Mediterranean Sea...
CTGCAGCGCGCTACGAACGCCAACTCGGCCTCGATGATGAAGCCCAAGGAGATCAAGAAATTACAGACATTTATGAACAAAGTAAAGGACAAGGACTTTAAGGCAATTGGAGAGTTCGTGAAGGAGCTCAATGTCCAAACGACTAAAGTGAACAAGAGTAAGGCCGCAGCGGTCGAGATGATGATGACACAACTAAAGTCGTCACCGGATCCCTTCCTGCGCAGGGTTGGTCAATTTGGCAAGAAGAAGGTGACGACATGGAAGGGCCCGGGCCTCGCCCCGGGGGCGAAGGCGACCCGACTGGCAGAACTCGAAGCCCAGGAGGTAGCTATCAAGAAGAGAATTGAGCATGGGGAGCGCCTGGGCGTCAAACCCCGACTTCTTAACGATCTAAGAGCCACACTCGGGACGACCTCCGCGGCGAAGGCGAAGAGTGTGGCTGCCGTGTAGTTAAGACGGACCTTGACATCTGAATATTCTTATCGAAGGAACAAGGTCCTCAAGGGCAGCCAGACAAAAAAGAACCTACATGTCTCTCTAGGTAAGGTGCTCTCCTACTTTGTTGGCAAGTCCCTGACCCGCACTGAACAGTTCGAGGAGATCCAGATGATCTTCTATGCCTTCAACGAGTCCGCCTCATATCTCCATGACTGCAATATAGCCCAGTTCCCGATAAACATAGAGGACTTGGGCAAGCAGCTCACGGACCAGTTCAACAATTCTGGCAAGATGAGCATCAAGCAGCTATTGCAGTTGTTGAACAGCTCCTTTTTATTGGATCAGGGCGCACCAGGTTATGGATTTTCTAAGATCTGGAAGGGCGGCGCGAAGGGACGGGTGAAGGGCAAGGATCGTGAGAGAACGCTCGCACCCAGGTTCGCCAAGAAGAAGGGCACGGCAAGACACATTGCGATCCAGGATGAGAAACAAAAGGTGCTGAAGAGGGCGTATGGATTGCATGGTGACGATGATGATGCCGGAGCGACCTTTAAGCTACCACAGGTCTCCCTGCGTATTGAGTCGGTGCCGATGCTGGGTGCGACTAAGTCGATCCTCAAGATCCATGTGTTCGATCAGAAGTGCACTACAGGTGAGACACTACACAGGATCCTCGATGGATTCTCTTCCAGCGGCATGACCACCAAGATGACGCGCCAGACGCCCGATTATAGCCCCCGCGGCGCTCGCCATGCTGACATCCATGCGATGCAGTTGGCGACCCTCGCAGGGCCGCCTCATTCGGCCATCTCTGAGGTCGACGTCGGTGGAGAGGCCATCGGTGACATCGTCGCGGCACTAGGATTGAAGGATGAACCAGAGGCAAAAAGTCTTCTGAAGGATGTGTACATTATCGACGTTAAGTCTCCGAATCGCCTCAAGAACATCTACTCATCCCTATTTCCGACTTTCGTGTACGGAGGTGTCCACTCTGCCATCATCTCAGCTAAGCTCGCCACTGAGAATAATAGTGCCCTGGCCACTGTCCGTATGACGGGTGGGAAAACCCCAACCCCGGGCGCATCCGGTGTGGATCCTGGGCTGCCCACTCGAATAACACCCACATCACTCGAGATAGAGACTTTCGGCTGCCCATATTTTGCCATCGGCCAACAATTCTTCCTGGACTTCAATACCAACACCACAGCCGATAATTTTTACTCCGTGCATGGGGTGTCCCATAACATTGAACAAGGTAAGTTCACGACAACTGTTAGAATGAACACTCTCGCCACATTTGGCAAGTGGACATCCACACTGGATGAGCTCAAGACTCTCATCGGCGCCGCTGCCTACGCTTCGTTACAGAAAGAGTAGATTAGGTGTATTCTTTGGTGTGACTGTGTAGGATATCTACATGGACGTCTTCTTACAGCTCTCAGGCTCGGACAGGGTTTTTCTTGAGGAAATATTTCTGCCAGCCATTGATGAGGTGTCGTTATCAGTGTCGGGCAGATCTGAGCTCTCTGACTTCTTTAAGATACTAGGCCTCCCGGAGATAAAAGGGATCCCAGAGAGATACGTGCAGCTGTGTGAGACCCTGGGCCTCATGGGAAGGGATGTCCTACAGGTGATTCCAGCAGGCATATTGAAGGACCACATAAAAGATGCCATTAATGCCCTGCAGAATGCTCTCTGTGAAACAGAAGCTGCCGAATACTTGGTAACCTATTTGTCAATCAAGAGGTTCCTTCAGGGATTACAGAAGTCCTGTATCGACCCCCGAGTGTTATCCCAATTAATTGGGTCGACCATACATGAGACAACGAGGTCTGCGTTGAATAGTTTTATGCCTGACGAGGCCGGCCATTCTGATCCGATCCGTTACTCAATGATCAACACAGTCACCGGGAGGATGACTGTAGAGTCAGGTCCACAGATTTTGACCGCACCCGCTGAAGTTAGGAAATGTATTAAGAGTAGATATGTGTCTGGAAAAATTCTGCAGATTGATATCGTCTCTGTTGAGCCCAAATTTGCGCTCCACGTGAGTGGTAAGACACCGCCCAAGGATGTCTATGATCACATCGCTAGGGTGATACTGGAAAATAGGGTCTCGAGATCCCAGGCGAAGCTGATAACGCTCTGTGCTCTATACGGCCAGTCAGCTCGAAAATTGGCGGAGCAGCTTCCGGAGGGTGTCAATCCTAGACATGTTATTCAGAGGACGAGACAATTTTTTGATAGTGACCGCCTTGAGTCTAGACTTAAATCAGAGAGAAGGAACGGAATGATCAGGAATGTTGTCGGTAGGCCCATCCGGGTGTTGAGTGATGATTCTCATCGCCTGATCAGTTATTATCTCCAGAGCTCTGCTGCTGAGGGGTCCCTTCTCATGTTCGCCAGATTCATTCAGGAGACAGACTTGACCTGTATTCCGCTATACGTCATTCACGATGCACTGATACTAGACTGTGAGGAAAAATCAGCTCAGAGACTTCTCGATGATGATCATTTTAAGTTCTCTTTAGGGGATTGGGAGTTTGATGCTAAAATCAAGCAGGTGGGGGATAATTAATAGCATGGATGAGAGAGTACTAAAGAGAAAGATTCGGACGTTCATATCTGAGATCCTGCGTGAAAAGGTTGAGGATAATGTCACCAAAAAGCCCAAGGATAAAAAAAGACAAAAGAAAAAGGCAGCTTCTGGTGAAATACGAATAGCGAAGGGTGCCGTGGGTAGCGGCGCCTTTAAGCGGTGGGTGAAAGAGGGAGGCGCTCGAGCGGAGAAGGAGCCCAAGCAACTGATGGCAGATCTAGGCGTGAGATCCGGTACCACCGGCGATGATTTACAGCAGGCACTGCGAGTGCTTAGAACAGCTCTCAATTTCCACTCGACCATGCGCGAGTCTTACGGCGGCGTGCGAGAAATTCAAGAGAAATTACCGAATGGGGAAACAGTAAAAGTTCTGGCAGTGTACATGGCAGGACTGGATGATCGGAACGGCAAAAAGTTCTTATCCCACACCTTGGTAGGTGCCAAAAGAGCAGGTTTCTTGAATCTGCAGGGCGGACTAGAGATAGGTAGAGGTCAGACAGCACCTATTGTGATCTATTCTGTTTAAACAGTTGCCCTCCTAGTGCTATGATTAGACTATGAGCGCAGAAAATCTTGTAGAACAGTATGAAAAGTATTGTGATGTCCTAAGCAAGGTGTCTGATAGTGGGTCTGTAGCCCGTCTCTCTGAGGCGATTGGTGATCGACTAGTGCTAGCACCTCGTGGACTCACAGCAGAGGATGGCGGAGTTCCTGGGGGCCTCGTTGAGTTTAGTCTGAGGGCGGCCAGTGCTGCTAAATCGATGAGCAGACACTTTGGAGACCCCAAGACCCTGGTCAGGGTGAGCTTATTGCATGAGTTAGGTAAGTTAGGAGATCTGTGTGAGGGAGGTGATCTTTTTCTTCCCCAGGAATCCGACTGGCATCGGGAGAAACTAGGCCAGATGTACAAGTATAATGATGTGTGTTCGAGGATGAATGTGGGTCACAGGACACTCTGGATTCTCTCTCATCTCAACTTCGATCTCACGAGAGAGGAGTGGATGGCGATTAACGTCTCACAGGGACTTCACCTCCAGGAAAATCAATTCTATGCCTCATCAATTGATGGCATCGCCGCAGGTCTTTTAGCTGCGAGGTTGGCAGTACTGCATGGTGAGTGATATTTATTATCATGGAATTACTCAGAAAATTTATCAGGATCATCATAAGAGAAGCTGCTGATGAGAAGGCAGATGAGGAACTTTTGACTGAGCCTGATGAGCCTATTGATCATGAGAGAGATGACGAGGCCTCGGTTGTGGCCTCAATAAGAGGTGTGGCCACACCGCTGGGCACCGGCCCTACATATCCCAATAGCAAAGGTAGAAGAAAAAAGAGGAAGCTCCCAACTGGCTGGCAGAAGTCCAATCCAACTGACTAAAAGATTTGAACATTTAACTTAGATAATTTAGATTTAATTGTGGTTAACACCACATTGTAATTTGACCATTAAACATATAAGGAGTTAAAAATGGCAATTGACCTTGAAGCAATTCGTAACAAGCTAAATCAGCTTTCCGGAAACAACAGTCGTAGAAGTGTGATGTGGCGCCCCCAGGAGGGCGAGGAAGTCACTGTCAGAATTCTATCCTTTCCCGACAATGATGGCCAGCCCTTTAAGGAGCTCTGGTTCTACTATAATATCGGAAACAATCCCGGGCTTCTGGCTCCTTACCAGCTAGGCCAGCCGGATCCCATTCAAGAGCTCATCAACAAGTTGCGCGACGACGGTTCCAAGGAATCGTACGAACTAGCCAAGAAGCTCTACCCGAAGATGCGGTGTTACGCACCGGTGGTCGTACGTGGTGAGGAGGATAGGGGAGTGCGTATTTGGGCATTTGGAAAGACAGTGTACCAGTCCCTTCTGAACATCATGTTGGATGAAGATTACGGTGATATTACAGACCCTGCGACTGGCCGTGATGTCAAGGTAGTGTGCACCAAGGCACCGGGACGTAAGTGGGCATCCACAGAGGTCCGCCCCCGGGGGAAGCAGACCCTCCTGGCGGAGACGACACAGGCCCGTGAGTGGATTAATAACATTCCATCGCTAGATGATCTTTATACGCTTAAGGCGTATGAGGAGCTGGAGAAGATTGTTAATGACTGGCTCAATGGTGATGACGACGCCGAAGACGATGCGGAAACGCTAGGTACCTCACGGGGAGAAGTGGAGTCCAGCGATGCGACCTCAGAACCCAAAAAGTATAAGAGTCTAGATGATGCATTTGCGGATCTAGAGGACCTCTAATTCAGGAAGTAGAGTGATGAATAAGTCGGACGACTTCGGTCGTCCGACTTCTTTTGAACACTAAAGTGTAGAAGTCTATGGTTGTATCACTAAATGGAGATACGGATGAGTAAAAAGAAGGATACAAATGACTTCACAGATGATCTAATTACATCTCTCAATAAGGAACACGGATCAAGGGTCGCGTATAATTTAGCACACGATACCTCACCCACACATGTAAACCGCTGGATTAGTACTGGATCCCGTCTTCTAGACTACATTGTTGCTAATAGACAGGGAGGCGGCCTTCCAGAAGGTCGGATTGTAGAGGTTTTTGGCCCGCCAGGCATAGGCAAGTCACATATTGCAATTCAAGTTGCGCGTACCACCCAACAGATGGGTGGGATCGTTGTTTATATCGATACAGAGAATGCAACCTCGGTTGAGAATTTATCACTTTTGGGTGTTGATATCACCAAACGATTCGTATACGTTGACACACACTGCACAGAGGAGGTGCTTTCCATTGCTGAGTCCACCATTCTTAAGGCGAAGGCGATGGACAAGGATGTGCCCATCACCATCATTTGGGACTCAGTTGCTGCATCCTCTCCTAAGGCTGAGCTCATCGGTGATTATGATAAAGAGTCCATCGGGTTGCAGGCTCGGGCGATCTCAAAGGGAATGAGAAAGATCACCGGTGTGATCGGGAATCAGAACGTTCTGTTCTTGATCCTGAACCAAATCAGGACGAAAATCGGCGTCATGTACGGAGATCCCACAACGACTCCAGGCGGCAAGGCAATTCCTTTCCATTCATCTGTTCGTATTAAATTGGGCGCGGGCCAGCAGATCCAAGACAAGGACAAGAACGTCATCGGCATTCATGTCTCTGCTAAGACAATTAAGAACAAGGTATCCGCACCCTTTAGAATCTGTAATTTTGAGATTCATTTTGGTGTGGGGATCAAAGAGCATGAGCAGATCTTTGACGTCTTGAGGAAGCACGGTAAGGAGATCATCGGCAATGAGGAGATATCTGTCTCCGGCACTGGCACGTGGAAGGTGCTCACTGTTCGAAATGTGAAGACTGATGATTTAGTGTTTGAGAAGAAGTTCTTCAAGACAGGCTTTAATGAGATCCTAAGGGATCCTGAGTACTCACCTTACTTGGATTCTCTGCTTGATAGGGCGATGATCAAGAAAATCAAAAATTCCACTGATATGATCGTGGATCCTGAGTCCTATGAGGAAGTGCGGGCGATTTCTCTAGAGTTGGAGGATAGCCTGGCAGACCCGGAGGCATGAGGTGCCAGACCGACCTGTTCTCATAGTAGATGGTCTAAATTTTTTTATTCGGCACTTTGTTGCCAATCCCAGCATAAGTGATCATGGACACCACATTGGTGGACTCGTCGGTTTTCTAAAGGGCCTCTGGCACCTCTGTGACAGGGTTTCTCCCTCGAGAATAGTCGTGGTCTGGGAGGGTGGGGGAAGCCCGCGTAGACGAGCGATTTATAAGAATTACAAGGATAAGCGAAGGCCTCAAAAGCTGAACAGATACTACGATGACGAGATACCCAACACAACACAAAACAGAAATAATCAGGTAACTAAGATAATCGAGATGTTGAAGTATGTTCCTGTCTCGCAGGTGTATGTGTCCGACTGTGAGGCCGATGATCTCATTGCGTATCTTACAAAATATACATTTAATGAGCAGCGGTGTGTGATAGTGTCGTCTGACAGGGACTTATATCAGCTGTTGTCCAAGCGGGTGATACAATGGTCCCCGGGCCAGAAGAAGTTCATCACCATCAAGACACTCATTGAGAAATTCGGAATTTCTGCCACTAATTTTTGTACCGCCCGGGCATTAATTGGTGACGGCTCTGACAAAATAGACGGTGTCCCCCGGGCGGGATTTGCGTCCCTAGCCAAGCGATTTCCAGAATTATCAGGAAATGATTTCATATCTGTGAGCGAGATGATCAATTTAGCTCATCAGAGAGTTCAGGATAAGAAACTGAAACTTTTTGAGAGCATAATAGAACACAAAAAAATTGCAATGAGAAACTGGAAGTTAATGTATTTAGATACAATGAATCTATCAGCCGACCAAGTTAAAAAAATGCAATATTCTATTGAAAATTCGCCCCCTACTGGGAATAAAATAGCACTAGTGAAACTGATGTTACAGGAAGGCATTTCTAATTTTGATATAGATACCTTCTATACGTCCTTGAATTCACGCTTGCAGGGCAATAGATGATAGACACAGAAACAACAGAATTTAGCTATAACACACCATATTTCAGTCAGTATGGAAAAGGTTTTCAGGAAAAGATATTTCAAAGTCTAATGACAGATAGGCAGTGGGCCTCTCAAATGGTGGAGATCATGGACACCACCTTTTTTGACGTTCGTTACCTAGAGTACCTCTGCGAGAAGTTTTTTGCCTATTTTCAAAAATACAAGTGTTTTCCGTCTCTGGGATTATTGGTCACAATCATAAGGGATGATTTATCACAAAATGATGATGTGATTCTGAGAGACCAAATCGTGCAATTTTTACACAGAATTAAGGCCAGTACCAATGTGGAGGATCTGGCGTTTGTGAAGGACAAGACCTTAGATTTTTGTCGCAAGCAAGCCTTCAAAGAAGCGCTTGAACAATCAGTAGACCTGATCCAGACAGAGAAGTTTGACAGTGTCCTGGATATCATGAAAAAGGCAGTATCTGTCGGGTTACCATCCAGTTCAGGACACGATTTTTTCGAGGATGCTGCGGCGAGGTTCGTGAAGGTTAATAGACAGGCTTGTCCCACTGGACTTCCTCGCCTAGACGCACGTGATGTGCTCCGCGGCGGTCTCGGCCGAGGCGAAATTGGAGTCATCACCGCCAACACGGGGAGCGGCAAGAGTCACTGGCTCGTCGCCATGGGCTCGAATGCGATGAGGGTGGGGAAAAATGTCCTACACTACACCTTTGAACTCTCAGAGCACGCGGTGGGCCTCCGATATGATTCTAATCTCTGCAATATTCCGGCCAATGATGTGCAGGATCATAAGGAAACTATACTACAGCAGTACACGGATATGAGTTTAGGAAGGCTCATAATCAAGGAGTACCCTACAGGAAGTGCTTCGTCGATAACGATTAGAAATCATATTGAAAAGTTGATGTTGAAAGGTTTTACACCCGCTGTGATTATCATCGACTACGCGGATATCATGCGCTCCACCAGGCGTTGTGAGTCATTGCGTCATGAGTTAAAATTAGTGTATGAAGAATTGAGGAATATGGCCATGGAATTGGATGTGCCAATCTGGACTGCCTCACAGGCAAATAGAGACTCTGCGAACTCTGATATTGTTGGTTTGGAGAACATGGCTGAGGCATACGGCAAGGCGATGGTGGCAGATGTTGTCATTTCCCTATCTAGAAGAGCCATGGAAAAATCAAATGGGTCTGGTCGACTTTTTGTTGCAAAAAATAGGGCTGGAAAGGATGGGTTAGTTTTTCCTATTCACATTGACACATCTAGAAGTACATTTGAAATCTTAGATGAGAGTGTTCTGTCACTGGAAGAGGCTGTTAAACAGACCGATTCTGAAATGAAGGATATATTGAGGAAAAAGTGGAGAGAGGTAAATGAAAGTCACGATGATTAATATTAGTCTAACTGAGCGCGCCGCGGAGGTTCTACATGCCATGGGAATAACTCCTGAGATGTATGGGCCGGCTTACAATGGCGAGTCAGTGGGCCTAGATCTCTATAATTGTGGCGACGAGAAAATAATTCCCGGACGAACTAAATGGTCAGTTTTCGGTGAGCCTTCTGTTATGATTTCTACCGGTGTAAGAATAAATGTACCCGCGGGCCATGTGGCCTTGATCAAGGAGAGGAGTAGTATCTTAAAGACCGGCCTGGTGACCCGAGCAGGTGTCATAGATCCTGGTTACACGGGAGAGATTTTTGTCAATCTTATTAACGTGGGTGAGAGAGAAACAGTTGTTCAATCGGGCGCGCCCCTGCCTGTACAGCTCGTAGTTGTGCCGTGTCGTACAGAGTTTAAAGTGATAAGTAATTTAGAATTTTTGGAAGAGACCAACGAGCATCAGCGCCAGGTAGGGAGTCTTGGAAGTTCTGAACAGTTCGTCCGTCTACCCGTACAGGATAGCGCTACGACGGATGATAGAGTGAACGATTAGACTGGGAGAAGTAGGTAAATGTCAGAGAGTTTTGACAGGGCTCGTGAGGAGAGTTTAGAATATTTTTCGGGTGATGAACTAGCAGCCTCGGTTTTTTCAACCAAGTATGCCCTACAAGATGAAGAGGGGAACTTTTTAGAGACAAACCCCGACCAGATGCACCACCGCCTCGCCCGGGAATTCGCCCGTATTGAGAGGAAGTATGATAATCCAATGTGTGAGAAGACGATCTATAATCTCTTCAAGGATTTCAAGTATGTAGTCCCTCAGGGTTCGCCCATGTCAGGAATCGGTAATACCTACCAGATTCAGTCCCTTTCCAATTGTTTTGTGGTTGACTCACCCCAGGATTCTTATGGGGGGATTCTCAAGACCGACCAGGAGCAGGTGCAGATCATGAAGCGCCGCGGCGGTGTCGGTTTTGATATCTCGTCCATCCGACCACAGGGCTTACGCACTTCCAATGCTGCCAAGACCACTGATGGCATCGGGGTATTCATGGAGAGGTTCTCTAATTCTTGTCGTGAGGTCGCCCAGGGCGGTCGGCGCGGCGCGCTGATGCTCACTCTTTCTGTACATCATCCTGATATTCGCACCTTCATTCATATCAAGCGTGATCTTAAGAAGGTCACGGGCGCGAATATCTCTGTTCGTTTAACTGACGAGTTCATGGATGCAGTATCGAAAGATGTGAATTTCGAACTTCGTTTTCCAGCAGATCCAGATGCTGATCGTATAACCTCAGAGATGGTCCCAGCACGCAAGTTATGGAATGAAATCATTGAATCCGCACACGCCTCAGCTGAGCCGGGGCTGCTCTTTTGGGATAATGTGCTTAATTACACACCGGCACAGATCTACAAGGACGATGGATTTAACACTATATCCACCAATCCATGTTCGGAAATAACACTCTCAGCATATGATAGTTGTAGACTTCTCCTTCTTAACCTCACGTCCTTTGTGATCAGTCCTTTCACGAGGAATGCCAAGTTTGATTATAAGAGCTTCGCTGAAAAAACAATGCAGGCACAACGATTAATGGATGATCTCGTTGATCTAGAGATTGAGTGTGTAGATAAAATTCTTCAAAAAATTATGTCTGATCCAGAGGATCAGGCTGTAAAACGAACTGAGGTTGACCTCTGGAAGAAAATCCGCCATGCTGCCCTGCAAGGCCGAAGAACAGGTTTAGGGGTGACAGGCTTAGGCGACACACTGGCGATGATAGGATTGAAATATGGCTCTAAGAAGAGTATCAGTGAGACAGAGTCGATTTATAAACAGCTGGCCCTGTCTGCCTATAAGTCCTCCTGTTATCTTGCTCGTGAGCGAGGGGCATTTCCTGTGTACGACTTTCAAAAGGAGGAGGGGAACCCTTTCATGGAGCGGCTCTTTCGAGCGTCCTCAGAGCTGCGGCATTTACATAGAACACATGGAAGGCGAAATATTGCACTAACTACCACAGCACCATGTGGAAGTGTCTCTACACTAACACAGACAACTTCTGGCATCGAGCCGGCCTTCATGCTCAAATATACACGACGTAAAAAGATTAATCTCAACGAGACAGACGCTAACATTGATTTTATTGACGACTTAGGCGACAAGTGGCAGGAGTTTGATGTTTACCATCACGGAGTCAGAAAGTGGATGGACGTGACCGGGGAAACTGAGATTGAGAAAAGCCCATATGCTGGCGCAACGGCAAATGAGATTGATTGGGAGGCTGCGGTTGATCTTCAGGCAGCAGCTCAGAAGTGGGTGTGTCATGCCATTAGCAAGACCATCAATTTACCCAGTGATGTATCAGCCGAGGATGTCAAGAATATCTACTGGCGAGGGTGGGAACAGGGGTTGAAAGGTGTTACAGTATATCGTGATGGCTGTCGCTCCGGTGTGTTAGTGGCTGACTCAGATAAGGCAGATTCTCGACAATTCAAACTGCATAAGGCACCCAAACGACCCAAGTCACTAGATTGCGAAATCCACCATACGACAGTCAAAGGAGAGGATTGGACGATCTTGGTGGGTCTGATGGACGGGCGCCCATACGAGATCATGGGAGGCTTGCGGCAATATATCGAAATACCCAGAAAATACAAATTCGGTGAGCTGATAAAGATTCCGTATAAAACTAAGGATTCACGTTACGATCTAGTGGTTGGAAATAGCGGTGATCAATTGATTGTGAAGGACATCGTGAAGATGTTCGACAATCCTAATCACTCCGCCTTTACAAGAACCATTTCCCTGGCACTTCGACACGGAGCACATATCCAATATGCGGTGGAACAACTTCAGAAGGATAGGGAGGCGGACATGTTTTCTTTTGCAAAAGTCACAGCAAGAGTTCTGAAGAAGTACATTGCAAACGGCACCAAAGTTAGCATGCATGTTTGTGAAAATTGCAGCTTAGAGAATTCTCTAATTTATCAAGAGGGTTGTGCTATGTGCACATCTTGTGGTCACGGTAAGTGTGGTTAAGCGGGCAGAAGAATAGAGGGGAATGAAGCACAAGGTCAAAATATCTCCTCTCATTAAAGAGGTGGAGCTAAGAGTTAAGCCAGTAGTTATCAGAGTCAATAAGTTTGATGAAGATTCCTCAAAAAAATTTGCGGAAGAGATGGCACAAGGACACAATACAGGGCAGGATGTTATCCCTGTAGTGATTGATTCCTATGGAGGCCAGGTCTACTCGTTAATGGCTATGATTGCTGCCATTCGGGACGCAGAGGTTCCAGTGGCGACTATTGTTGAGGGAAAGGCGATGTCATGCGGTGCTGTTCTCTTCTCGTTTGGCGACGAAGGAATGAGATACATGGATCCGAGCGCAACTCTGATGATTCATGATGTGTCTTCCATGGAGCACGGCAAGGTTGAGGAGATCAAGGCCTCGGCGGAGGAGACTGAACGCTTGAATCAGATCGTCTATAAGATGATGGCCCAAAATTGTAATCGGACAGAGAATTATTTTTTGGATCTGGTTCACAAAAAAGGACATGCTGATTGGTTTTTAGACGCTAAAACAGCTAAGCGTCATCGTCTTGCGAACCACCTACGGCTCCCCACGCTGAATATTGATGTAAGCGTGAAATTTGAGACAGTTTAAGCATCGTGAAAAGAATTGAACTATTTGATGACGGCATCGGCGCAGTTGAATATATTCAGCACATGGGTGATGACCTCACCGTTGTCAATGCTGCTCGAGTGAGTTTTGGAGTTGAGAAAAGAGAATTAGATGGGAAGGACAAGAATCTCATAAAATATCTTATCAAGCATCAACACACCTCGACCCTAGAACATAATATTGTCACATTTAAGTTCACTGTTCCGCTGTTTATCAGGTCCCAACACCATAGACACAGAACGTGGTCCTATAATGAGATTTCCAGAAGATACACAGATGTTGACCTCCGATGCTATGAACCAACGAGATTTCGAAGGCAAAGTGAGTCTAACAAGCAAGCATCCACTGATGAGACTTTTGTGCCGTTTATTAGGAGTCGACTAGACTATGCCACTAGTTTGGTCAAGAAGCACCATAGACGTTCATTTAAACTCTATGAAAAGCTGATCAATGCCGGTGTGTGCAGGGAGCAAGCGAGAGGGGTGTTGCCACAAAATCTCTATACTGAGTACTACGGAACAACGAATCTTAACAACTTACTCAAGTTCATTGATTTGAGAATTCATAAAGGCGCGCAGTGGGAAATACAAAAAGTTGCTGAGGCATGCCTAGTTATTGCTGAGACACTTTGGCCCATCACGGTTAAGGCGTATATGGATAACAAATGAAAGAGAGCGTTAAAGTTCGTGGTTATATGAAACCCGTGGATGCGTTTCACACACTTGATGTGTGGGAAGATGTTGTCCATCGCCTGCTGGATCTACAACATGAGGGTGTGGACACCAGGGGAGGAATAGACAACGACCAGCGACTTCTTGACATACTCGAGCAGTACTTTAGCTATCAGCTCAATGTTGAAGTTGAGCGTTGGGATTTATTGACTGAAAAGAATGTGCTTGACTTCATTGAGGATTTCGTCAATCACCGCTTCTGGGGATTTGAGAAGGAGTATGGGCACTACTTTCCTGATATCAAGAAACTTAGATTCGCCTTCTTCTATTCTCGTGGGGACATGGAACCCTATGTAATGTTGGACGATGAGTACACGACCCAGATCTATGGGTCAACGTACAATCCCAAGTTACTTTGTCACTATACTACATCAACCAGCGCGGAACGCCTGACGTCCGCAATACATCGTGGAATAGAATACGACATTTCCAGCTTTACGGTGATGGAACGGCCTTTCTTTCGATCAGAATCCAATGTTCTAGTCAAGTTCATCGGCAATGTTAGGGCCGGTTTTCGGAGTGACATCAAGTCAATGGCTCTTGATAACGGCCGCCGGGCTTGCAACATGTATCGTTTGGAATATCCCGGACATGACGTTAGTAATATCTGTTATGAATTGGACTCGTGCGATGGCAGTGTGAGGACCAGTCTGTGGAATGAGTATATTGCCACTCCAATAGAAATAGTCTCAATTGAGCCTAGGTTATAAATCTAAACTTATCCGGCTAAATTTATTTATGACATTCTCTAAGTACGATTGGGTGCCACCCAAGTCTCCGGTGGGCATGCTCCAGGAGGATCTATGGCCCGATGAGTGGAAAATTCTCATCGCGTGTCTCTTGCACAATTTGACCACACGAAGGCAGGTAGACAAAGTCTATCAACACCTTTTTCAGAAGTACCCTACACCCAAGGCCATGGCGTCAGCCAATGAGAACGAACTCTCTGAGATGATTCAGTCCCTGGGGATGCAGAATAGAAGAACTAAAACGTTGAAACAATTTAGTCAGGAGTATCTGGAGAAACCCTGGAAGGATGTCATCGAGCTCTACGGCTGCGGGAAGTACGCTGATGACTGTCATAAGACTTTCTGTACAGGTCAGTGGCGGGAGGTCCAACCGAGCGATCATGCGCTTAACCGTTATCACGACTGGCTTGTCGAGTCCCAGGGAGGCATCTAAATTGCCCGAGGGCCCGGAAGTCAGGCGGATGGGACATGACCTCTCTGAGCAGATCTCGGGGGAGGTGCTAGAGAGTGTGTCAATTCTTTCCGGTCGTTACACCAAGAATCTACCTGCGGGATGGGAGACCGTTTGTGAGAATCTTCCGATGAAAATAGTAGGGCCAGGTGTTCATGGAAAATTTTTGTATATCTTAACAGACAAGGGGGTCAATATTTGGTCAACGTTAGGAATGACGGGTCAGTGGAGTAGCACTCGAACCAAACACAGCCGAATCTCATTCTCTATGAGATCGGGAACCACAGTGTTCTTTAATGACCAGCGGAACTTTGGAACGATCAAGTTTGTCTATGGTGGATATGCGCTGCAACAAAAGTTTCAAAAAATGGGTCCGGACATGTTCTCTGATGAGACAACTAGTAAAATATTTATTGAGAGAATTCGTAAGAAGGACAAGTGGAACATCACGAAGGTATTAATGAATCAGTCTGTCCTCGCCGGTATTGGGAATTACATCAAGGCAGAGGCCTTATGGCTCTCCGGAATAAGCCCACTCCAAAGCGCGAGTGACATTACAGATTTTGATTTAGTGCTGCTCCACCAAGCTATCAAGGATGTCATGATGACCTCGTACGAGCAAGGCGGCGCAACCTTTCTAACACATAAAAATTTCTCAGGAGAGCCGGGAGATTACTCAAGTAATTTTCTTTGTTATAATAGAAAAATTGATGCTGAGGGTCATAGAGTTGTCAAGACCCC
>Ga0114905_1001115_pt1 | contig 15272 bp, 12 predicted proteins | sample MalvireepMed_b05_FD_83499 | JGI IMG/M metagenome (GOLD analysis project Ga0114905, IMG submission 83499) | Marine viral communities from the Global Malaspina Expedition - Malaspina viral metaG DeepMed_b05 | ecosystem: Environmental > Aquatic > Marine > Oceanic | place: Mediterranean Sea...
CGCGCCGAGGTCAGCTTCGACATGCCGGATTTCAACGGCACGGTGCGGCTGATGGCGGTGGCGTGGACCGACAGCGCCGTGGGGCAGGCCGAGGCGGATGTGCTGGTGCGCGACCCGGTGGTGTTGAGTGCGTCGCTGCCGCGCTTCCTCGCGCCCGGAGACGAGACGCGGCTGCTGCTCGAGCTGACCCACGCCACCGGCCCGACCGGGCAGATGCCGCTCGAGATCACCGTGGGCGGTGTCTCGCTGGGCGAGGCGCCTGCCGAGGTGACGCTGGCCGAGGGGGAAACGCAGCGCCTCAACTTGCCGCTGCGGGCCGATCTGGCGGGTGATCATGAGATCACGCTGGCGCTCACCACGCCGGACGGCAAGCAGCTCACCAAGACGCTGACGCTCGGGGTGCGCGCCAATGACCCGCAGGTGGGCACAACGCGCCGCTTCAACCTCGATCCCGGCCAGACCTTCACGCTGGACGGTGCGGCTCTGAACGGGCTGCGGTCCGAGAGCGCCGAGGTCATGGTCTCGGCCGGACCGCTGGCGCGGTTCGATGTGCCGGGGCTTCTGGCCTCGCTCGAGCGCTATCCCTATGGCTGCACCGAGCAGGTGACCTCGCAGACCCTGCCGCTGCTCGCGCTCTCGTCCCTGACCGAGCCGCTGGGGCTGGGCAACACGGCGCAGATCGACGCGCGCATCGCAAAGGGCATCACGCAGGTGCTGACCCGGCAGGACGCCAACGGCGCCTTCGGGCTCTGGCGCGCGGGCTCGGGCGATTTCTGGCTCGACGCCTATGTCAGCGATTTCCTGACCCGCGCCCGCGCCGCCGGGCAGGAGGTGCCCGAGACCGCCCTGACCGCCGCGCTCGACAACCTCGCCAACCGCGTCGCCTATGCGCCGGATTTCGAGGAGGGCGGCGAGGACATCGCCTATGCGCTGATGGTGCTGGCCCGCGAGGGCCGCGCGGCGATCGGGGAGCTGCGCTACTACGCCGACCAGCGCGCCGATGCCTTTGCCACGCCGCTGGCGCAGGCCCAGCTTGGGGCCGCGCTGGCCAGCTATGGTGAGCAGGCCCGCGCCGACCGGATGTTCGCCAAGGCGGCGGCGCGGTTGGCGGAGCAAGCCGGGGAAGGTCAGGTCTGGCGCGACGATTACGGCTCGCCCCTGCGCGATGCGGCGGCGGTGCTGACGCTGGCCGCCGATGCAGGCTCGGGGGCCGTGGATCGCGACGCGCTGGTCTCGCGCGTGACGGGCGCCGACCGCCCGCTCTCGACGCAGGAGCAGGCGTGGTCGCTGATGGCGGCCCATGCGCTGGTGGCCGATCCCGGTGCCTCGGGCATCGCGGTGGACGGGATGGCGGTCTCCGGCCCGTTCCTGAGGCGCATTCCCGGCGACGCGCTCGACCCGACCGAGATCACCAACACCGGCAGCGGCCCGAACCCGATCACCGTCACCGCGCTTGGCGTGCCCGAGGGCGATACCGAGGCGCAGGGCTACGGCTACACGATCAGCCGGGAGTACTTCACCCTCGAGGGCGCGCCGGTCAGCGGCCCGGTGGAGCAGGGCGACCGCATGGTGACGGTGCTCACCGTGCGCCCGGCGGAAGACGGCGGGGCGCGGCTGATGATCAACGATGCGCTGCCCGCGGGGCTCGAGATCGACAACCCCAACCTGCTGCGCGCCGGAGATATCCGCGGGCTCGACTGGCTCGACCCCAGCGAGACCGAACATGCCGAGTTCCGCGCCGACCGTTTCCTCGCGGCGGTCAACCAGTCGGGCAGCGCGCCGATCCGGCTGGCCTATGTCGTGCGGGCGGTGTCGCCCGGCACGTTCCACCATCCGGCGGCCCTCGTCGAGGACATGTACCGTCCCGAATACCGGGCGACCACCGCGTCCGGCAGACTGGAGATCCGATGACCGAAACCATTGCAACCACCCGCTGGCGCGCGCTTGACCGCGACGGCGAAGACAAGTGCCGGCTGGCGCATCACGACGGCGGCTACATGCTGGTGGGCCACGCCCGCTTCCGCGATGGCGCGGGCTGGGCGGCGCTCGATTACGTGGTGCGGATCAACGACGCGTGGCAGACCTGCTCGGCGGATGTCACCGGCACCCATGGCGGCGAGGAGGTGGCGGTAAAGCTGACCCGCGAGGACGGGGTGTGGACACTCAACGGCGAGGCGCAGCCGCAGCTCGAGGGGTGCGAGGACGTGGATTTCGCCTTTACCCCCGCGACCAACCTGATGCCGCTGCGCCGCCTGCCCGATGTCGGCCGGCTGACCACCCGCGCCGCGTGGCTGCGGCTGCCGGGGCCTCAGGTCTCGCCGCTGGATCAGAGCTACACCCGCGAGCGCGGCACGCTGGTCTCCTACCACGCCGAACAGAGCGACTTCAGCACCCAGCTGGTGATCGACCCGTCCGGCTTCGTGGCGACCTATCCGGGCCTCTGGGAGGCTGATGCCTAGGCTTCTCGCCCTCGTCGTCCTGCTCTGGGCGGTGGCGCTGGGGCGCGATGCCGCCGACGACTGGATCGCGCGCACCGAGATGCCGGTGCTGGTCCACGCCACCGCGCCCGAGGTCCGCGACCGCGAAGGGCGGCTCTTGCGGGCCTACACGGTGGAGGACGGGCTCTGGCGCATGGAGGTGACGCCAGACCGGGTCGATCCGCTGTTCTTCGAGATGCTGATCGCCTACGAGGACGGGCGCTTTTACCGCCACCCCGGCGTCGATCCGGTGGCCGTCCTGCGGGCCGCGGGGCAGGGGCTGCGGGCCGGGCACATCGTCTCGGGTGCCTCGACGCTGACCATGCAGGTCGCGCGGCTGCTCGAGGATGGCGGCACCGGCGCGTGGGCGGGCAAGCTGCGGCAGCTGCGGCTGGCACTGGCGCTCGAGCGGCGGCTGGACAAGGCCGAGATCGTCCAGCTCTACCTGCGGCTCGCGCCCTATGGCGGCAATCTCGAGGGGCTGCGCGCCGCGACGATGGCGTGGTTCGGCAAGGAGCCGGCGCGGCTCACCCCCGCCGAGGCGGCGCTGCTGGTGGCGCTGCCGCAATCGCCAGAGGCGCGCCGCCCGGATCGCCACCCCGAGGCCGCGCGCGCCGCGCGCGACCGGGTTCTGACGCGCATGGAACGCGCCGGGGTGATCGATGCCGAGACCGCGCTCGCGGCACGGCGCGAGCACGCGCCAGAGCGCCGTCACCCCTTCCCGCAGATCGCGCCGCATCTCGCCGACCGGGCGCTGACCAAAGGGACGGGGCGGCACCGCCTGACCCTCGACCGCGACCTGCAGGAAAGCCTCGAGCGGCTCGCCGCCACCTACATGCAGGGGCGCGACAGCCGGTTGTCGCTGGCGATGATCGTGGCCGACCACCAGAGCGGCGAGGTGCTGGCCAGCGTCGGCTCGCCGTCCTATGCCGCCACGCGCGGGCAGGGCTTTGTCGACATGACACGGGCGCTGCGCTCGCCGGGCTCGACGCTGAAGCCGCTGGTCTACGGGCTGGCCTTCGACCGCGGGCTGGCGCACCCCGAAACGCTGATCTCGGACACGCCGGTGCAGTTCGGCACCTACGCGCCGCAGAATTTCGATGGCCGGTTCCGCGGCGAGCTGCGGGTCGCGCGGGCGCTGCAGCTGTCGCTCAACATCCCGGTGGTGCGGCTGACCGACGCCATGGGCCCGGCGCATGTGATGGCCGCGCTCGAGACCGCCGGGCTCTCGCCGCAGCTGCCCGGCGGACAGCCCGGGCTGGCGCTGAGCCTTGGCGGGGTGGGGCTGTCGCTGTGGGACATGGTGACGCTCTACGCGGCGCTTGCCGAGGGTGGCGAGGCCCGCGGGCTGCGCTGGAGGCTGGGCGAGGAGGCGCGGGTCGCGCGGCGGCTGATGAGCCCGCGCGCGGCGTGGCAGGTTGGGCACGTGCTGGCGGGGCTGGCGCCGCCGCCGCAGGCCGGGCCGCCGGGGCGCGTGGCCTACAAGACCGGCACCTCCTACGGCCATCGCGATGCCTGGGCGCTGGGCTATGACGGGCGTTACGTGGCGGGGGTCTGGATCGGACGGCCCGACGGCACGCCGGTGCCCGGCGCCTTTGGCGGCGAGCTGGCCGCGCCGCTGCTCTTCGAGGCGCTGGGCCGCGCCCGGGCCGAGCCGGTGCCGCTGCCCGCGCCACCGCCCGACACGCTGCTTGTCAGCAACGCCAAGCTGCCCGCTCCGCTGCGCCGCTTCGGCGGCGGCGCGGAAGAAGCGCCCTCCCTGCAGGTCACCTTCCCGCCCGAGGGCGCGCGGCTGTCGGCGGATGCGCGCGGCGTGCCGCTGAAGCTGCGCGGTGGCGTGCCGCCCTTCACGCTGCTGGCCGATGGCGCGGTGCTGGCGACGCAGCAGCGCGGGCCGGAGTTCCTCGTGCCGCTGCGCGGGCCGGGCTTCACCACGCTGTCGGTGATCGATGCCACCGGGCAGGCGGGGCGGGTCTCGATCGAGCTGCGCTGATCCGCGCGGCATACCGGGCCGCGGACCGTGATGCAGACGGGGATCGTGTGTACGAAAACGAAAAATCGGTCGACATCGCGCCTCTTGCACGGTTGTCTGGTCGCTGACCCCGACAGCCGGAGACGCCGATGAGCCTGCTTTTCGACAAGGAAGAATATCGCGCCCGCGTGGCCCGGACCCAGGCCGCCATGCGGGACCGGGGGATCGACGTGCTGCTGGTCTCGAACCCCGCGAACCAGTTCTACCTGACGGGGTACGACGGCTGGTCGTTCTACACGCCGCAGATGGTGGTGGTCTCGGTCGATGCCGATGAGCCGTTCTGGTACGGCCGCAAGATGGATGCGGTGGGCGCCAAGTTCACCGCCTACCTGCGCGAAGACAACGTCATCCCTTATCCCGACAAATACGTCGGCAGCGATGAGCTGCATCCGATGGATTACCTCGTCGAGCTGCTGAAGGAAAAGGGCTGGGACAAGGGCCGCATCGCCGCCGAGCAGGACGACTATTACTACACCGCCAAGTGGAACCGGATCCTTGTGCAGGGCCTCGGGCAGGGCGAGTTCGACGATGGCTTCCTGCTGGTCAACCGCGTGCGCATGGTGAAATCCCCGCGCGAGCTCGAGTACATGTCGCAGGCCGGCCAGATCGCCACGCTGGCGATGGACAGCGCCCGTCGGCTCTGCAAACCCGGCATGCGGCAATGCGACGTGATGGCCGAGCTCTACCGCGTCACCACCTCGGGCACGCCGGAATTCGGCGGCACCTTCCCCTGCAAGCCGCCCAACGCCATGGTGGGCGAGATCGCCTCGGCCCCGCATCTGAGCTGGACCGACGCGCCGCTCGAGGAGGGCGAGGTCTTCTACATCGAGATGGGCGGCATCCGGCATCGCTATCATTCGCCGCTGTCGCGCTGTGTCTACGTCGGCGATCCGCTCGCCGAGCTGGTGGAGACCACCAAGGTGATTCGCGAGGGGCTCGAGGCGGCGCTCGACGTGGTGAAACCGGGCGTCGAGTGCCAGGAAATGGCCCATGCGTGGGAGGCGGTGATCCGCCGCCACGGCATCGAGAAGGACAGCCGCATCGGTTATCCGGTGGGCATCGGCTTCCCGCCCACATGGGGCGAGCTGACCTGCTCGCTGCGCGCCGGCGACACCACGGTGATGGAGGAGAACATGACCTTTCACTGCATTCCGGCGCTGTGGCTCGAGAAATACGGCCTCGTGGTGAGCGAGACCTTCGCGGTGACCGAGGGCGGGGCGCAGTGCTTCGCCAGCTGCCCGCGTGACCTTCTGACCGCCTGAGGAGGACAGATATGGCAGGCTTCACGACACGCCCCGAGATCCGCGGCACCTTCGGCATGGTGACCTCGACCCACTGGATCGCCTCGGCGGTGGGCATGGCGATCCTCGAGAAAGGCGGCAACGCCTTCGACGCGGCCGTGGCCACGGGCTTCGTCCTGCAGGTGGTCGAGCCGCATCTCAACGGGCCGGCGGGCGATCTGCCGGTGCTGTTCCACTCGGCGCGCGACGGCAAGCCCGGCGTGCTCTGCGCGCAGGGCGTGGCCCCTGCCGCCGCCAGCATCGAGGCGATGAAGGCGCAGGGCATTGAGGGGCTGATCCCCGGCTCGGGGCTGCTCGCCACCGTGGTGCCCGGCGCTTTCGACGGCTGGCTCCTGCTCCTGCGCGATCACGGCAGCATGGAGCTTTCCGATGTGCTGGAGCCGGCCATCGGCTACCTCTCCGACGGTCATCCGATGCTGGCCTCGGTGGCCGGGGCCATCGCCGGGCTCGAGCGCTTCTTTGCGGCGCAATGGCCCAGCTCGCACGCGGTCTGGTGCCCGGACGGCACCGCACCCGAGCCGCTGGCGCTGTTCCGCAACCCCGATCTCGCCGCGACCTACCGACGGCTTGTCCGGGCCGCCGAAGGCGACAGCCGAGAGGCCCGGATCGATGCCGCCCGCGCCGCGTGGCGCGACGGTTTCGTGGCCGATGCCATCGCCGATTACCTCGGCGATGCAAAGGTGATGGACGTGACCGGTGAGCGCCACGGCGCGCTGCTCACCCGCGCGGACCTGGCCGGCTGGGAGGCCTCCTACGAGGCCCCGGCGAGCGTCGAGTACCACGGCTGGACGGTCTGCAAGACCGGCCCGTGGGGGCAGGGGCCGGTGCTGTTGCAGGCGTTGCAGATCCTGAAGAACTTCGATCTTTCGGCGATGGACCCGCTGGGCGAGGAATTCGCCCACACCGTGATCGAGGCGATCAAGCTCGCCTGGGCCGACCGCGAGGCCTATTACGGCGACCCCGATCACTACGACATCCCGCTCGAGACCCTGCTCTCCGAAGGCTACGGCCGAGAGCGGGCGGCGCTGGTCTCGGACGCGGCCTCGCAGGAGCAGCGCCCGGGGCGCATCCCGGGGCACGAAGCGCTGGCCGACGCCGCCATCGCCCGCGCCGCGCGGCGCATCGAGGTGATGGAAGACCCGGCCACCGGCGAGCCGACCATGGCGCACCTGACCGATACGAGGGGCGACACGGTGCATCTTGATATCGTCGATCGCTGGGGCAACATGGTCTCGGCCACGCCCTCGGGCGGCTGGCTGCAGTCGAGCCCGGTGGTGCCGGGGCTGGGCTTTCCGCTCAACAGCCGGGCGCAGATGTTCTGGCTCGACGAAGGGCTGCCCTCGTCGCTGACGCCGGGGGCACGACCGCGCACCACGCTGACGCCCTCCATCGCCTACGGGCCAAAGGGCGAGATCCTGTCCTTCGGCACCCCGGGCGGCGACCAGCAGGACCAGTGGCAACTGGTCTGGTTCCTGCGCTTCGTGCATCACGGCTTCGACCTGCAGCAGGGCATTGACGCGCCGCTGTTCCACTCGCAGCATTTCCAGGCGTCGTTCTACCCGCGCGAGGCCAAGCCGGGCACGATGATGATCGAGGCCAGCATCGGCCCGGTGGTCATCGAGGCGCTGAAGGCGCGCGGCCATGACGTGGTGGTGGCCGAGGCCAACAGCGTCGGGCGGCTGACCGCCGCGCTGCGCCACGGGGACGGGATGCTGCAGGCGGCGGCGACGCCGCGCCTGATGCAGGCCTATGCAATCGGGCGCTGAGACACAGAGAGAGGACAGGACATGAGCGACATCACCCGCGTGCGCGGCCCCTACAAGGGCCGCAACTCCGGCACCGCCTTCAACGGCATGGGCTGGGCGGTGGCGACCACCCAGACCGAGACCGACGACGTGCATGACCAGACCGCCAGCACCCTGGCGCGGATCGACGAGATCCTGGCCGAGATGGGCACCGACAAGACCCGCATCCTCAATGCCACGATCTATCTCACCGACATCGCCACCAAGGACGAGATGGACCGGGCGTGGTGCGACTGGATCGGCGACGACCCGCAGCACTGGCCGCAGCGCGCCTGCGTCGAGACCGGGCTGGCCGCCGGCCACCGCGTCGAGATCGTGGTGGTCGCGGCGCTCTGATCCCGCCCGCAGCGGCGGCGGGCGAAAGGCGCTTGGTCCTCGCGGCCGCGCGCCCTACCGTCACCGACAATCCTGCTCATTTGACGGAGCCCTCTCATGGCGTTCGCCTTCATCCTGATGCTCACCGAGACCGACCGCCCGATCCCCGACGCGCGGGCGCGGATCGACGAGGCGCTCGAGGGCGGCGTGCGCCATATCGGCTTCAAGGACGTGGGCCTGCCCTTCTCCGAGCTGAAGGGGCTGGCCGAGGCGATCCGCGCCGCCGGCGGGCGCTCCTATCTCGAGGTGGTGAGCCTCGACGAGGAGAGCGAACTGGCCTCGGCCCGCGCCGCCGTCGATCTCGATGTCGACTGCCTGCTCGGCGGCACCCGGCCGCAGGCGGTGACCACCGTGACCCGCGACCATCCGCTGCGCTACTACCCGTTCTGCGGCGCCATCACCGGCCATCCCAGCGTGCTGGAAGGCCCGGTCGAGGCCATCGTCGACTCGGCCAGGCGGCTGGCGGATCTCGAGCATGTGCACGGGCTCGACCTGCTGGCCTACCGCTTTGCCGGAGATGTGCCCGAGCTGATGCAGGCGGTCTGCAGCGCCATCGGCAAGCCGGTGATCATGGCCGGCAGCATCGACAGCGAGGCACGCATCACCGCCGCGGCCGAAGCCGGCGCGGCGGGCTTCACCGTGGGCACCGCGGCGCTGGCCGGCGCCTTTCCGGCAGAGGGGCCGGGCTTTGCTGCGCAGGTGCGGTCCATCCTCGGCTTCACCACGCGGGCGCGGATGCGCTCGACCGCGCCACGGCGCATTGCGCTGGTCGCGCATGACACCCGGAAGGCGCATCTGCGGGCCTGGGTGTCGCGCCACGCCGCCGCGCTCGAGGGGCACCGGCTGGTCTGCACCGGCGGCACAGGCCAGATGATCGCCGAGGTCGCGCCGCAGCTCAGCCTGCGCCGGCTGCAGCGCGGATCGCGCGGGGGCGACCAGCAGCTCGGCGCGATGATCGCGACCGGGGAGCTCGACGCGGTGATCTTCTTCGCCGATCCTACCGTGCCGCATGGCGGCGAGGCCGACCTGCAGGCCCTCACACGACTCACGGTCATGCATGACACGCCTCTGGCGCTCGGTCCTTCGGGGGCGGACATGATCGCCACGGCGCTGCTGTCCACGCCCGAGGGATGATCCTTGCCGCGTGGGCGCGGCGGGAGGTCCCGCGCCTTGGCCGGAAATGCCAAAATGTTGCCCAAATCTTCGCATAGCCCCATCGCAAGCCATGCGGTGGGGGCCGAATTGTGCTGTTTTGAAGGAGTGGTATCATGCTGCGCAAATCCGGTTTTCTGGCCCTGACGCTGGGCCTTTTCGCGGCGCCGCTGTCGGCGGAGGAACACTCCGTCCTGCTGATGGGGCAGGGCTATTTCCCCAGCCAGGTCTATCCGGCGATCGGTGACACCGTGCTGTTCGAGAACAGCTCGATCGTGGCGATGTCGGCCACCGCCTCGGATGGCAGCTGGGATACCGGCGTGCTGCAACCCGGCGAGCGTTACACCCTCGAGGTGACCCAAGGCATGACCCAGACCTTTGGCGATACCGTGAACGAGGGCAGCATCGCGGCCGGTGTCATCTCCTACGCGCCGACGCAATCCGACGTCGCGCAGAACTGAGACGGCCATCGCACCCGCAGGCGCGCCGGTCCTAGATGGGGTCGATAAGCTGCGGGCCGCTGGCGCGGTTCGAGTTCACCTCGCGGTCGACCCGGTGAAAGCGCAGCGTGCCCTCGGGGGCGGGCTGCATCAGCCTGGCCGCGCCACGGCCGTCCTCGCCCAGCCAGAGCGCCCAGTCCGAGGCCGCAAGGATCACCGGCATCCGGTGGTGTATCTGCGTCATCTCGCCCGCGGCGGCGGTGGTGACGATGGCGCAGGTGCGCAGCATCTCGCCGTCGTGCTCCCAGTCCTGCCAGATGCCAGCGAAGGCCAGACAATCGTCCTTGTCTGGCTGGATGTACCACGGCAGGCGGGCGTTATCGTTGCCCTTGGTCCATTCGTAGAAGCCGCTCGCCGGGATCAGGCAGCGGCGTTCACGGCAGGCGGCGCGGAAGGCCGGTTTCTCGGCGATGGTCTCGGCGCGGGCATTGATCAGAAGCGGGCCGTCGCCGGGGGTCTTGTACCAGTGCGGGATGAAGCCCCAGCGCATCGCCGAGAGGCTGCGGGTCCCGTCGCTGCTGCGCACCGTGTGCACGGCGTTGGTCGGGCAGACGTTGAAATTGGGCAACTCGGGCAGATCGTTGCCGGGCACCGCCTCGAAGATCTGCGCCATCGCCTCCTTGGCCAGCGTGATGGCGTAGCGCCCGCACATCGCCCGGCGCCGCCTAGCGGACCAGCGCCTTGATGGCGCGGCAGTGCTCGGGCGTCTGGCCCCGCGTGTCCGCCGCCAGCGCACGGGCCTCGGTCATCAGCGCGTCTGGCGCGACGATGCGGTCGATCAGCCCCCATTGCAGCGCTTCCTCGGCGGGGATCTTCTGCCCGGCCATCAGGATCATCTTGGCCCGCGACGGCCCCACCAGCGCGGTGAGCCGTGCGGGGTCGGAAGGCTGCGGCAGGAAGCCGAGTTTCATCACCGGATAGAAGAATTTGGCGCCCTGCACCGCGATGCGCAGGTCGCAGGCCAGCGCCATGCCCATGGCGCCGCCAGCCAGCGTGCCGTTGAGCGCGCAGATCGTCAGCCCCGGCAGCCGCGCGATGGCGCCCGAGAGCCGCTCCCAGAGCGGCGAGGTGGCAAGCCCCGTGCGGGCGGCCTCGAGGTCGGCCCCGGCGGAGAACACCTTGCCCACGCCGGTCAGCACGAGCACCCGTGCCTCGCGGGCGGCCTCGGCGATCTCGCAGAGCCGTTCGAGCATCTCGGGCGTGAGCGAGTTGGCCTTGTCGGGGCGGTCGATCACCGCGATCCAGTAGCCGCCATCCCTCTCGAGAGAGATCACGCCACGCCCACCTTGCGCCGGATCTCCTCGTCGCGCAGCGAGATCTCGTCGCCGAGGAAGCCGTCGGCCTCGGGGCCGCACATCCACAGCAGGGTCTTGGCGACCCATTCGGGCGGGATGTGATCGGACCAGTCGAGCTGGCTCACCGCGTTGATGCCGCTGGCCTTGATGGTGCGCTGCATCTCGGTCGCCACGGTGCCGGGCGATAGCGAGATCGCGCGGATGCCGCGGTTGCGGTATTCCGCGTCGGTGGCGCGGGTCACCATCAGCGCGCCGGCCTTGGAGGTGCAATAGGCCGACCAGCCCTCGAGCGGGTGGTGCGCCGCGCCCGAGCCGATGGTCAGGATGGTGCCGCCTCCGGCGGCGAGCATCCCCGGCAGCGCCGCGCGCATGCCGTGGAACACGCCCTTGAGGTTCACGTCGATGAGCGCGCCCCAGCTTTCGGGATCGGCCTCGGCCAGAGGGGCGATGGGCTCGATCACGCCGGCGTTGTTGATCACGATGTCGAGAGATCCGAACGCCTTGTGGCAGTTTTCCACCGCCTGCTCGACCTCCCAGTAGCGCGAGATTTCGCAGGGGATGGCGACGGCCTTGGGGCCGATCTCGCCAGCCAGTTCGGCAATGGCGTCGCGGCTGCGCGCCACCAGTGCTACATTGGCGCCGGCCTCGGCAAAGGCGCGCGCTGCGGCCGCGCCGATGCCGCGGCTGGCGCCGGTGATCAGGGCGGTTTTCCCCGTCAGATCCATGGGATGCCTCGTGTTTTTCGATTCCACTCATTGGTAAAGGCTGGAATACCCCCGGTCCAGCCTCTTGACCGGACGGACGCGGGCGCAGAAGTAGGCTACATTGATTTGACGAACTCGAACGAAAGGGTTGATCCATGCGTGTCTCCAATCTTGCCGCCGCCGTGAGCGCGGCGATGCTCGCCGCCCCGCCGGCATGGGCCGACGTGACACCCGAGCAGGTCTGGTCCGATCTCGAGACCTACCTCGCAAGCCTCGGTTACGAGGTGACGGCCGAGGAGACCCGGGATGGCGACACGCTGACGCTGACCGACATGAGCCTGCGCGTGTCCCTCCCCGAGGACGAGGGCGAGATGACCGTCATGCTCGAGGAGATGGCGCTGCGCGATCAGGGCGACGGGACGGTGGCTCTCGACATGCCGACCACGCTGCCGGTGCGGATCAGCTTCGCGCCCACCGACGACGAGACGGTGGACATGTCCCTCGACTATACGCTCGACGGCATGGAGATGATCATCGCCGGCGATCCCGAGGACATGACCTATGTCTACAGCGCCGCCTCGATGGCGCTCGTCCTGAGCGAGCTTGAGGTCGGGGGCGAGACCATTCCGCGCGACAACGCGGCGTTCCAGTTCAGCGCCGGCCCGGTCGATGGCGAAAGCCGCGTGACGCTCGCCGACGGCATGCGGGCGATCAGCCAGCAGGTCTCGCTCGGCACCGTGAGCTACGATCTTCTCGGCAGCGAACTCGATGGGGATGGCGCCGGCATGCTGGCGGGCACTCTGGAAGGGGTGAGCTCGAACAGCACCACCGAGCTGCCCGAGGACGCGGACTTCGAGACCACCACCGATCTGCTGCGCGCCGGCATGATGGTCGACGCCACCATGCGCTACACCGCCGGGCAGTCGCGCTTCAGCATGAGCGAGGATGGCCAGACCACCTCGGGCGAGACCTCGAGCAGCGGCGGCAGCTTCGCGCTGGAGATCTCGCAGGACGCGCTCGATTACGACATTCGGGCGCTCGGCATGAGTGTCGACATCAGCAGCCCGGAGATGCCGTTCCCGATCTCGGCCCAGATGGACGAGATGCGGCTCGGCTTCCTGATGCCGGTCGGCGCCTCCGAAGAGCCGGTCGACGCGAACCTGAAGCTGACGCTTGCGGGCTTCACCACGTCGGACATGATCTGGTCAGTCTTCGACCCGAGAGGCATCCTGCCGCGCGACCCGGCGACGGTGGCGATCGATCTTGCGGGCAAGGTGACGCCTTCGGTCGATCTGCTCGATCCCGAACAGATCGAGGCACTTGACGGCCAGACGCCTCCGGGCGAGCTGAACGCCCTCACGCTCAACAACCTCACCATCGAGGCGGCGGGCGCGCAGGTCACCGGTGAGGGGGATTTCACCTTCGACAACACCGACCTGCAGAGCTTTGACGGGATGCCGCGGCCCGAGGGCGCGCTGAACCTGCAGCTGAGCGGGGCGAACGGGCTGATCGACAAGCTGATCGAGATGGGGCTGATCAGCGATCAGGACGCGATGGGCGCTCGGATGATGATGAGCATGTTCGCGGTGCCCGGCTCCGAGCCCGACACCCTGAGCTCGACCATCGAGGTCAACGAACAGGGCCACGTGCTCGCCAACGGCCAGCGCATCAAGTAAGCCGGCACATCGACACTGTCGGCGAGGCCGGTCCGCTTGGCGGGCCGGCCTTTCTTTTGCGGATGAGGGGGCGCGGTGCCCCGCCCGGACGCGTCGCGCGCAACACGTGCCGGCGGCATGGTCGCTCCGCGCGCCGGTGATGGCGCAGGATCGGGAGATTTGGGCTTCCTCCCACTGCCCAAGGCAGGTCGTCGCCCGCGAGAGGGGCGACGGGGCGCGGGCTCAGCGCCAGCCGAGCGCCGGCGCCACCTCGGTCAGGATGGTCTCGATCACGTGGGCGTTGTAGTCGACGCCCAGCATGTTCGGCACGGTGAGCAGCAGCGTGTCGGCCTCGGCAATCGCCTCGTCGCGCTTCAGCTGCTCGATCAGCTTGTCCGGCTCGTCCGCGTAGCCGCGTCCGAAGATCGAGCGCTGCTGCTCAATGAAACCCACCTGATCGGTTTCCTTGCCGCGGCCGAAATACATCCGGTCGGTGTCGTTGGTGATGGCAAAGATCGACCGGCTCACCGAGGTGCGCGGCGTGTGCGCGTGCCCGGCCTCTTTCCAAGCAGCCTTGTAGGCCCGCAGCTGGTCGGCCTGCTGGACGTGGAACGGCTCGCCGGTTTCGTCATCCTTGAGGGTCGAGCTCTGCAGGTTCATGCCGAGCTTGGCGGCCCATTCCGCCGTGGCGTTCGAGCCTGCACCCCACCAGATCCGGTCGCGCAGCCCGTCCGAATGCGGCTCGAGCCGCAGCAGGCCCGGCGGGTTGGGGAACATCGGGCGCGGGTTCGGCTCGGCAAAGCCCTTGCCCTCGAGCAGGTCGAGGAAGACCTGAGTGTGCCGCCGCGCCATGTCGGCCGGGCTTTCGCCCTCGGCGGGGCGGTAGCCGAAATGCTTCCAGCCGTCGATCACCTGCTCGGGCGAGCCGCGCGAGAGGCCGAGCTGCAGTCGCCCGCCGGCGATCAGGTCCGCCGCGCCGGCATCCTCGACCATGTAGAACGGGTTCTCGTAGCGCATGTCGATCACGCCGGTGCCGATCTCGATCTTCGAGGTGCGGGCACCGACGGCGGCGAGAAGCGGGAAGGGCGAGGCCAGCTGCCGGGCAAAGTGATGCACCCGGAAATAGGCCCCGTCGAGCCCCAGCTCCTCGGCGGCCACGGCCAGTTCGATCGACTGTGTCAGCACGTCGGCAGCGGTCTTCACCTCGCTGCCTCGTGTCGGCGACCAGTGTCCGAAGGACAGAAATCCGATATTTTTCATGGGAACGGCTCCTTGATCCGTCGCAGCAGGCTGCGCCAAAATGGGGTGGCAGGCTCTGCCAAAGTGGGGTGGCGGGCTCTGCCGCCCTTGACGATGACATAGGAAGTCCGCCGCACGCCCCACAAGGGCGCCGAAGGTTCGCCTCGGCGCAGGGTCTGTGCATCGTTGAGGGCGCGTGGATGCGCTCAGTCGCGCATCAGCTCCGGCAGGTCGCCCGTGATGCCGGCGGCCTCGCGGATGAAGCCGCGGCGCAGGCCGGGCACCGCGTTGATCGCCGCCATGCCGAGATCGCGGCCAAAGCGCAGCAGCGGGCTGTCATTCGAGAACAGCCGGTTGAACAGGTCCGTCGCCGCCGCCAGCGAGGCGGTGTCAAAGCGCCGCCACTGCTGGTAGCGCGCCAGCACCAGCGGCGAGGCGATGTCCTCGCCGCGCCGCTGCGCATGGCTCAGCACATCCGCCAGCGCCGCCACGTCGCGCAGCCCGGCGTTCAGGCCCTGACCGGCGATCGGGTGCATGCCATGCGCCGCATCGCCCACCAGCGCCAGCCGCTCGGCGATGAAGCTGTTGGCCAGCGTCAGGTTCAGCGGGTAGACGAAGCGCTTGCCGGCAAGGGAGATCTCTCCGAGGAAGTCGCCGAAACGCGGACGCAGGACCTCGAGATACTGATCATCGGGCAGGGCGTTGATGGCGCGGGCCTGCGCCTCGGTCTCGCTCCA
>Ga0114905_1001116_pt1 | contig 15267 bp, 17 predicted proteins | sample MalvireepMed_b05_FD_83499 | JGI IMG/M metagenome (GOLD analysis project Ga0114905, IMG submission 83499) | Marine viral communities from the Global Malaspina Expedition - Malaspina viral metaG DeepMed_b05 | ecosystem: Environmental > Aquatic > Marine > Oceanic | place: Mediterranean Sea...
AACCACGAGAGCGTATATAGAGAATAAATAAACTAATTTATACCTCTCCTATCTCTATAGTCTTAGCTTCTCCTGAAGGTACTTCAAAGGTCTTACCAGACGCTGTGTCCCTTATGTCTATGACCCATGCCCTGGGTGTATATCCCATAGCATCTGCCATGACGAGCCTTGTATTGCCTCCTATAAGGGTGTAACCAGAGTGATCCCGTAAGAGGATAGGTAGTTCGATTGTGGACTTGGATCGTATGAGTTTGCTCACGCGATTCATCTTTGGTTCTTCAATAATGGATGAGAGTTCTTGGTCTTGTAGTGATACAGGAAAGTCTGTATTGGAGATCTCCCAGTCCTTGTCTACCGCTACCATTGAACCATGTGATTGAGCTTTCTCTAGCCATATTGATTTGTCAGGAAAGTGCTTGGCATATTGATTGTTACCTGATACTTCTTCCCATTCTGATTCGAAGTTAGGAAGTTTCCAGCTCAGTTCAGATAGTTGCTGATCTGCTGCTTTTATGATTGTATACCAGTTCATAATTTAGTATTTCTACATATATGCGGCAATACATCTTTTCGTTAAGGTTGTCAGTGGTGTCAATATGTGCCCTTACGATATCAACAGAGAGTTGGAGTATCAATATCAAAAATTATGTGCCCTTACAATATCAAAAATTAACTGGAGTTATAAAACCTCTCCGTCTTGACGTTTTTAATTAATTATCTCAAATCATAAATTATATTCTTATAAGTATTAATCTCATTGTTATAACACTGAAGTGCTAACACTGAACTAGATATTTTGCCTAACACTGAACTACTGTAACACTGAACTACTGTAACACTGAAACACTGCAACACTGCAACACTGAATTACTTAATAATCAGTGACTGTTCCATCCGGACAGTGACACGTCACTCTGTTACTATATTGTGGAATCATAAATTTTAAATTAAAGAATTCTTCAATAATGAGCAGTAGTTTTTTAATTAATAAAGAAATATATAACTGTGACACTGAAACCTCCCGAAGACGAAATCGGGGGGTTATTTTTTTATACGGGGGTCTCATGGAAACATTTGTTATTACACTTCTATACACCTTGCTAGCACTGCCAGTAGCCATCTTTGGTGGGGCACTGATAGGCATAGCTCTAGGAGCACTCATTAATTTATACAGGGATCATTTCAACGATGACGACTATTATCGTTTTTAGTCTAATTATAGCGATGTTGGTGAAAAAGTGGAATTCTAAAAACTCTATTTAATAAATAAAGTTTCTCTATAGATTACGTGATCGTAAAAAAAGGTTTTATTAATTAATAAGACCTTTTTTGTTATTAATTAATAATAAACTTGTGCATACGAATCGAGATTTGGATAGAATAAGTTAGTAATGAAAAAAATCTACAACCTATACCTAAGAGGAATAAAATGTCCAAAAGAATGCAGGTACTCAGGCGGTTAATAGAATCGATAGAACCTAAGATTTGCATCGAAGAATTAAAACAAAGAAGAGGTGGACACATAAGAGCAAAGCTACGCACTGAAACAGGAAATCCGTTCCTATTCACCTTCCCCAGATCTCCCAGTGATTGGAGATCAGAAAGAAATTCTAGAAGCGTCTTAAGAAGACTAGCAAGGAGATAACAATGAATACAGCTCAACTAGAAAACAATCCTGTAGCACCGAAAGCTAAAAGCAAAATGAAGTTTTACTTAATTTGTGCATGCTGCGGGGTACTAATAGGCATTACTAAAGACCTGATTATTATGGTCTTATAATTTGAAAATTACATAGGGCACTGAGTCCTATGGTTGTTCACGAGAAAATAGACAAGTTTGGAGACCGTTGTGAAGTTATATGTAGGAAATTTAAGTTGGAACGTTGATGAGGGCATGCTTCGCACAGCATTTGCTGCTCACGGAAATGTTGATGAAGCCGTTGTAGTCACTGATAGAGACACCGGTAGATCACGTGGTTTTGGATTTGTGACAATGTCAGACGACAAAGACGCAAATGATGCAATTGAGGCACTGAATGATCAGGAACTCGATGGTAGAGTAATAAAAGTTAACGAAGCTCGTGCTAAATCTACCGGAGGTGGTGGAGGCTACAAGAAAGATGGCGGTAGTAACTACCAAAAGGGCGGCTGGTAAGAATCAAGACTATGGTTTGGTGGTGTGCGCATAGGTGAGGTTTGGTGATGTACGTTAAGATCAGGTCTTATTGGGCTAGCTAGGATATGCTTGGGTATATTCCGGTGGTTTTAGGTAAGGTTTGCTTACCTTTTGCGCGAAAAATGCATAAACTACGTTTATGAAATATAGATATGATATGGAAAGGTATGCATCGGTGGGATTCGGCAAGGTTCGCCTCGGTGGGCTCTGGAAGGCTGCGGAAGGGTGATGGTTAGCTAAGGCACTTCTTTCTTGTTTCTAACGGGACAAGAGAGACTTTTTTTTTGGTCCGGTGCGGCACTGTGAGGTAAGGTTCGTATGGGTCAGGTGGGGTAAGGTCCGCTGCGGTGTGGTAGATTCAGGTTAGGTCCCTTTCTTGTCTCTAACGAGGCAAGAGAGACTTTTTACGGTTGGATTGGGTATGTTAGGGTGAGTCAAGGTTAGGCAGCCATCGGTCAGGTTTGGAACGGCTTGGATTGGTCGGGTAAGGCACTCTCTTTCTTGTTCTTAACGGAGCAAGGGAGATTTTTTGAGGATGAGGTTGGCTTTGGAATGGTGAGCTGCGATTTGGTGGCGCTAGGGTCCCGTACGCTCCGGTAAGGTTTGATCCGGTATGATCCGGTAAGGTTAACTTCTTTTCTCTCCTACCTTTAGCGAGGTAAGAGAGGATTTTGTTGAGGTAAGCTCCTCTTGTGTCAGGTGGGGTGGGCTCCGGTCCCGTATGCAATGGTAAGGTACGTTTTTGGTTAGCTTCGTCTTGGTAAGCTGGGGTGGGATGTGGTGGGTTAAGGTACTTTTCTCTTGTTCTTAACAGGACAAGAGAGACTTTTTAAAGTGAGGTTGGCTCGGATATGGCAGGTTCTGTTGCGGCACGGTGTGATAAGGTAATGTGCATTTTTGGTAAGGTAAGGTAAACTTTGCTCCCCACGTCGTAAATATGCATAAAGTAGGAATACGCATTATGCATATCGTCTCTGAAATGTGAGTTTCAGAGGATATCTTTAACGGTAGAGTAGTTTGTTTACTCTGCCGTTTTTTGTGTTTATACAATTTGGGAATTAATAAATAATATTATGGCTAAGAAAGCACGTAAGAAGAGTAAAAAGAAGACTAAAAGTAGCATTAAGCCTGCAGCTGATCATAGTGCCCAGGGGCCCGCCGATGACCAGGACGCCACTGTCGGGATCCGAGCTGAAGGCATGCCTAAATTCAACCCTTTTTCCCCTACAGCTGATGAGATTCAAGCTGCAGCTGCCCAGGTAAATGACGGCGAAGGATCCCAGTCCCTTGCTGCACGTGGCCTCGAACTAGCTAGGAAAGGGTCCCTTGAGGATCCGCAGGTAGCTGAGGCAGCAGCACGCGAGTGGGGGATCAACATGTCAAGACTGACTAACACGGGCTCTCAAACTCCTACAGCTCATGAACTGTCAAAGGACCAGGGCACTGAACTGTCAGGTGACCAGGTCACTGAACGTAGTCCCGAGGAGCAGGCAGCCATAGAAGAGAATCTCCGAGCGATCATCAGAAAGAAGCACGAGGAAGACGGCTCAGCTGCAGGTCCTCCTATCCAGGACAAGATCCAGGTCCCAACCAAGATAGACATTAGGGCCTGTCCCTGGGGTTATGGAGTTTTCGCAACTGAGAAAATTGAAGATGGCGAGGTAATCGAAGAAGCTCCACTGATCATCCTGGCCCTTCGAACTGGAGACGCCAAGGATCAGCCAAAGATCTCAGCTCTATTCCCTCATACAACTCCAATTGGATGCAATTGTGAAGAATGCAAGGAGCTGGGTCGTCGAATGGTGATCGCCTCTGGATACGTGCAAATGTACAATCATTCTGATCAAGAGAATGCACGGATGCTGCAGCACAAGGCAAACAAAAGGATCTATGTGATCGAGGCACTGAAAGAGATTAATGCTGGTGAACAAATATTTATTAATTACGGATCTGGATACCCACGTCAGTGGTTGGGTCTACCTCAAGAAGATGCTTAGCTCTTTTTGTAATTCTTCTTTTTACTCGGAAAATCATTAAAAAACATCCCTGGTTTATTTGCACGAGGCGCTAAAGATCCCTACAGTGATATAGGTTCAGTAAGAAACGATGAGTTCAAAGCGGACTTGTCCGCAGAGAGTGAGTCGCAGAGAACTGAGCTTTGGTAAAGTCTGTGATCGAGAAATCAGTTGCAGGCAAAGCCAGGTACGGATTCGAGTCAACGAAAGTTGAGGAGATCCAAGCCGAACGACGAAGCCGAGTGAGATGCAAATCGAATAGAGCTAAGTCAGGGAGGTGTTCACGAAAGTGGACACCTCTTCTTTTTTGGGGTTTGGTAGAAGTATGCCATGCAAGGCTGTGGAAAGGTAGGATTATCTATGCTTAACTTTTTGAAACTACGAAAAAAGAAAGTGAAGCCCAGTCACGCTGATATCCACATGAAGGTCCTAGCTGATAAGATACGATCAGCTGATGATTTCGGCTCCTCTACAGTTAACTTAAGCTTAGATGAAGCCGTAGCACTGCTCGTGTTTTTACAGAACCTCGAAAACAAATAACTGACAAGATAATTTGCCCCCCAAAAAGCGGAGCGCCTCACGGATAGAGGTGCTCTGTTTTTTTAGCCGATAAACAATGGTGGGGAATTAATAAATTAATTTTAGAAAGCATACATATGGAACAGTTTCCAATAAAGATCAAGGATAAAAGAGACGCAAATGCCTGGGAGAATACGATTACTGTAGATCCTAATAGGGTAATGGTCTACGACATTGAAACGACCGGTCTGACCAAGTTTGATCACATCACGACAGTTGCCTGGTCCATGGCAGGTAAGCTAAAGCACTGTGTCTTCGGTGACGACTGGACCGAGTTCGAAGAAGACTGGAGGAGAGCTTCTGGCGTCGTCACTTTCAATGGGACCTACTTCGACGAAAGATTCATCACTAAGGATTTCGCACTTTCGAAACATCCTAGGCACTGTGATCTACGTTTCTTTTTAAAGGCCCAGGGAAGAAAAGGTGGTCTGAAGAAGCTTGCTGAAGCTGAAAACCTGAACAGACCTGCAGAGCTCGACGGAGTTGATGGGTTTTTTGCAGTTCTACTTTGGAAGTACTACCAGGAGACTGCAGATGATGAGGTCCTGAACCAGCTGCAGGCATACAACATCTGGGATGTGATCCTGACAACCGAGCTATTCAATCGATTTGTAGGGAATTGGCTACCTAGTGACTGGGACATGTTGCCGAATATCAACCTGGCTAAGCTTAAAGAGGTTAAGGATCACTACGAAGAACCAAAAGTTTTATCTATAGAACCAAAAAGTACAAGTACAAAAAAGGATCCCAGTCAGAAGACACGTATTTTGAACGAGTTAGCTCCGCCGAGCTGCGGCACGCCGATGTATGAAAAACCTGGTGATCCGCCTAGGGTTTGTAGATCAGAATCAAGCTTTGATCCAGGAGGACCTGATGCAAGTTGAAGGAAGTTCGTGCAGGTTACCTAAAGTTAATCGCACGTTGATGTATCTTACTGCAGCGTACTGTGTTTTCATGATCCTACTTTTCATGTGCCCGCACTGCCGCAGTATTTTATTTAACGTATAATCATACATGTATGAATTTGAGCTCTCAAGATAAGAAAGACGCCGGTCTTCTTGCCGGAGTGTTGTGCTTCCTGGTAGCTATCACCTTGGTCCTGATCTTATCCATGGACTAGCTGTCCATATTTCGTAATCCTATAAACCGTTTAAAGAGACCTATATATCTAATACGGGCCAAGTAGCCCCCAACTGACACTTAAAGCTTTTTTTTTGATCAAAAACATCAAGATCACATCAAGATCTTCGATGGAGCGTTCAAAAACACTGTTTTCGGGCCCGCAAACGCCGGTTTACCTGGTACGAACAGTTCAGGAATGACACGTTAATAACCTGCCATTTGGAAGAATTGTTTATTATTGACGGCGATGACCTGGAAAATTTAAGTTCGGCAGGTGTGTCTGGGGCACGAGGAGAACGTGCTGCAGGCACTGACAGATCCGAGGAAGAGTTCTCATGAGATGAGGGAAAAAATTTATTAATTGATTTGGTAATCCCACAAAATACACCACCGCCGCAACACTGAACTGTAATTAATAAACTTTGCTTTAAAACCTAAAGTTAGATATCCTAATATAGGATATTTATGAATACTAAATTCAAAGAACTTAGGGCCCGCAGCTACAAGCCAGCACACGGTGGATACCCAGGGAGGATCTCTTGGTCCATTAAGAAGAAGCCAGCTAGCACTGCAGACTATAAAAAGAAGAACTATGAAATATCGAATATGGAACAAGAAGATCTCTCAGATCATTGAAGCCGAGTCAATGGGCGCCGCTTACTACCAGGCACGTGACAGCTTCGGTGGCGATTGCAACGTTGAAAGATTAGATAATTGGGACACTGAAGATCCAGGATCATCTTCTGGAGGACCGGTACATATAGGGCACATACTGAAACCCATCAAGGAGAAGTATGAAGCGGAATTACAGAGGCGTAAAAAACAACGAGGGCCCTCTTCGTAAGACATGCAGGCACTGAAAGACGTGGTTTTACAGATAGGAAATAAGATCTGTACGAAGAAGATAAAGTGAGCTCGTTCCAATAAAATTTATTAATTCATTTTATAGAACTCAGCTTTTTACGATTAAAAAGTTGAGTCTTATTTTTTAGGTATATCCCATGAATCTTCTTGAATACTACGGCGTAGATTGGTTAATTTTTGTATTTACACTTTTGCAACTATGGCTGCTAGGAGAGAAGAAGAGAACTGCTTGGATTGCTGGTGGATTGATAGCTATAGCTTCTGGGACACTTGGTTGGATGATCGGAAGTTTTGCCCTTGTCTTGATGAACATAGTATTTCTATTCTTTGATATTTGGAATTACATAAAATGGTCAGATTCAAGAAATGTATCCACAAAGCACTGAACTGTCTTGCAGAGTCTTTTATTAAAAAACTATACTGATGTGTCTGACATCTAGAAACTGATGTGTCTGACATCTAGAATCTTCTCTTCCCTCCTCCAAAAACCCCATGCTACACAGCATGGGGTTTTTATATAAAAACCCCCTGGAGGCTACTCAAGGGGGCTTTTAATGAAATTCGTCCCCAGTTCTTCTCAAAACTCTTCCTAAGAAGAACAATGGCTCTTACCCTGAGGACGCCTAACTATAGTTCATTCAACGACATAGAGCAACTAATTTTTAGGTGTTTTTAGCACTGAAATATGTAATCATGAAAAATGCTGTATTCACAGAAGTCAAAAAGTACAATCACAAAAATAAACCAGACTTCTATACATGACAAGCCAGTTGGCACTGACATATAAATTGTATTTATTTACGTGCAAAGAAAATTAGACGATTCTGAAAAAAACATACTGAAGCACTGGAAAACGATGTTTTTATTGGTCAATAAGATAAAAACTTATCAGTTAAAACTCCGTCGTTATCAAATAGATCAAACCAGCGTGCCGCTTCTGCTTGATATACTTTTCCTACATCTTCATTCTCTTCATCTGGATAATCAAATATTAGCCACGGTAATGACCAATGGACCCTTAAGGTGTTGGTTAAAAGCCGAGCACTGATCCAGTTTCCTTGAAAAAATGGACATATGTAGCCAATTTGGAATTGTACTTTCCATGCTATTTTGGCTAATTCAACAGCAGAGTCAAATCTCAATCTATTGGGCATGATGTATTTATCGTTTTCGCAATCACACTTTTCAAGCATTGAGAATATAGATTCTATACTTTTAACAACATCATCAGAGATAAACTCCGTGCTCTCGTCCCCTCCAGTTGATGAGCTCCTAAATTTATTAAGTTCTGATGCTTTGAATTGGTCGGAAGATTTGTATTTCGAGCATTGAAGATTCATCAAGGTGTAATTTAAATTCACGAACCACTTCAAGAAGTTAGGACACTGAATCAATTCTCTTTTTATTATCCATCGCCAGGATATGTCGATTGATTCTATGTGAGATTGGATCCACGGGTGTCTATCCGCAACTGGTCTGGATAATTCTTGTTTGACTTGAACATGATTAACAAATATTTTACTCAATGATAACGAATTTGCTATAAAAGCTACGAAAGTAGTTGTGGGTGTTTCAGGTATATTTCTTTTGTAAATCAAAAATTTAACTCTTTTGTGAAATGTATTAATTGCACTGTATTTTTTTAAGAACCTATAATTATATCGGAGAAAACACAAGGAGATAATAATATGCTTGTCAAAGACGTATATGTAAATTTTAGAAAAGAAGCTGAACTACCCCTCAGACTGAGAGGAAGAACTGTAATAGGAAGAGATGGAGATGTAGTCCCCAGGCGTCATCATCTCAATTACAAAGCACTGTATTCTCACGGCAAAGCACTGAATGATGGGATATTTTGCATACCCTATAGGAGAGGTATTCGATCATCATTTATAGCAGCACTATTTGATTTAGGGCTTAATTCGATTCATCATACATCTGATGTTGTGTCCCTTACGAAAGAATTAGCTTCCGGAAATCACTTTCGAAATAGTAGAGGACAGGCAGCGCTACAGGTTCTTTTTGCAAGATCTGGAAAAATGAACGATGAACAAATTATAAATAAATTAATTGAAGAAACATGTGAACTGCAAAGATTAACCGGGATGCATCCGTATGGATTAAAGCTTGCACAAATAGGTTTTTGCATTGATGTAGTTAAACTCCATGGTAAAGAAATATTTATTAAACTAAGAGGTGGGATACAAGATGAAGTTTGTCCAATAAATCAAACTAGAAAATCTTACAAGAAAAACGGAAAACCCACCATTCCCGACATAAAAGATTACGACATAAATAACGTAAGAGAGTGGAAGATTGATAAGGCCCATAAGCTTTATCCGATGGAGGAGTTTTGATTATGCAAATGTTAAAGTAACGATTTCGGAGACGTTGCTTTAATGCATAATCTTTCAAGTGAGAAGGACGTGGCGAAAGTCGCGTCCTTCTCTCTTATTAAAAGATGCATAAACAGAATTTACACAAGTATCTGTTAATAACAACCTTACGAGTTCTTAAAAAAGATGCATAAAGTCATCATTCTTCTGTAATGGAGAGTCCATTCTGATATAATAGATTGTCAGAGAGGCTACGAGATGAATAAATGATATTTTTAGGATTCCGATATCAATAAAAATGCATAATCTTTTCTAATCCATAAGACAGGTACTAAGTAAAACAATTTTATTAATTCTCTCAAGGAGTAAATACAATGGCTAGAGGTCGAAAAACAAAGAATGTAAAGGCAGAGGTTGCCTCAATGTCCACATCTAAGAAGATTGAGTTCTTTATTCAGATGTTTGGATGGAACGAAGAGCAGATTCTTCAATCAATCGCACATGAGAATCCTACTATTATAGAGGATGACCATATGCGTAAGAAGTTTGGCGGTGTGTCTTGTCAGTTTGACCCTGATGCTCTCCGCAAGATGGTCGCTCTTATTCGTGTTGCTAAGTCGAAGTTCTCACAGGGCAAGTCAGAGCAGTTGGTTATTGATACTATTGTAGGAAGGGGAGAAGTGGTTTGCTTTGACGATATTGAAGCAGACCCTGTTCGTCGTGTAACAAGTGGACTTCGCCAGATTGATGAGTTGTTCGGATACTCAGATGATTACGATGCGTGGGGTATGCCGAGAGGTCAAGTTAGTCTTATGGCGGGGTCGCCCGGCGTGGGTAAGACTAGACTTATGACTTCTGTTTGTGGACACATGACTCATCCTAATAATGATGATGGATTTATGGCTCTTTACTTTCAGAATGAGTTTGCTTTGGCTCAGTTCAAGCAGTTGAATAAGAATGTCATCGTGCCTGAATCTCGATTCTTGTGTGGCGACCTTGTTCATCTACAAGACCAAGTTGATTTTATCAAGACTCAGGATAAGTGTCCTGACCTTGTGGTAGTCGATTCAGTTCAGATGCTTGCCGAAGCCAAGTCCAAGTCGGGCATTGAGCGTTGCATCGCCTTCTACAAGCAAGTCGCTATGGAGTTGGATATTCATGTTACCTTCATCGGTCAGTTGAATAAGGCGGGTGAGGTTGCGGGTTCTCGTAGCGTTGAACACCTTGTAGACCAAGTGTTCACCGTCCGTCATATGTTTTTGCCGGGTCAGTTTGGCGTGAATGTAACTAAGAATCGTTGGGGCGAAAGTGGAATCGCGGCTCGCTTTGAGCATACAGCAGAAGGTGTTATCTGCATCAGCGAAGGTAAGCGAAGTGGTGGAGATGACTCTGCGGAGATAAAATTTGACAATGAGTTTGCTCTTTAGTACCATTGTCCCTTGAGAAGCCTCGTCCCCACTTACCAGTGGGGCGGGGTCTTTATTAGTGGTGGGGTGCGGTTGTGTGTGGTGCGGCAAGAATAGTTCTGGCTTGGTACGGTAAGTTACGTTAGTTTGTGGTAGACTATGGTTAGCATCGCTTTGGTTAGGTTGGGTAAATTTATTTATTAATTGAGTGAGAATAAGAAATGCATAATCTCGCTCAATTTAAAACATAGAGGTTGAGTATGTTGCTCAACGATTTTTGGAAACCGCATTGAGAATCCTAAGGAGAAATCAAATGCAAAATCCTTCTGATAAAATTCGTGATGACGTAATGGCACTAGTCCTAAATGGGATTATCACGACTCGTAAAAATGACCGCGAAAGGGTTATGAAAGCGAGAAGTGCTGTGGGTGTTAATAAAGATTTCATAATTGATGAAGTCATTAATATCCAAGGTGTATGTTGTATCGGTGGAGAGAAAGACCCAACCCCAGTTCGCGGAAAGCCTGATTGGGAAAACGTCTGTCTATTCCTATTGAGTAACGCCGATGCATCTGCGAAGCGTAAGGCAAGTAAGATGCTTGAAGATAGCAAGTTGGGAAGTAAGGTAGAAATTGATACCTTGACCCTATCCAAGCACGCTACTAATATTCGCGAATCTATGCGTGAGGTAGTAGAGCATCGTCCGTCATCTCCGACTGTCAACATCCGTTGTGGATGGAGTCGTGTTGAGGATACGGTTGCTACTCAGACCTTTACGGTTGATGACGCTGTGGTATCTTCTGACGGAATGGATATTAATATTTCTACTGGCGAGATTGTATCTTCAACCAGAGATGTTGACGCTGATGTTGATGTCGCTACTGACGAGATTGCATCGTCAACCAAAAATGCATAAAGTGATTTGTACCGTAAGGTGTAAGCCCCCTGTACTCTAGAATAAGGAGAACCGAGACATGGCTAATGCACTCAATAACGCAAATGTACGCGTTGATATGCCACTTGACAATATGGTCACAGTGGAACAGTTGATGAAGAATCTTGAAAATCGTTCAGATGACCGAGAAGATTTCTTCATGCCTCAGGCTAGGGATGCGAAGTTCCATTACAACAAGCCAGAGGAAGGAAGTCGTGGGCAGTTCACGATGCAGTTGGAAGGTGAGGAATTGGAAGTCACCCCGAATGCTGTTCGTTCTGCCTGTAAATTGATGAAAACTTCGCGAGAATTCTTCCAAAAGAATTTCCCGAATTGGCAAAACAAGTTGACTCGCGATTTCATGTCGGCAGTTGACCATCAAGAGCGTGGAATCATTGCTCGTACGGATACTCGTAGCAACGGTACGACTCGTAGAATCGAGTCATTCTGTCCAAGCAGTTGGAATACCGATGTTCAGGAGACAGATATGGTTCGTGGTGTTGCTGAACGGCTGAATGCTCAATATGAGGATTCGCTGATTGGTGTACAACACTTGGGTCACAAGTCTGCTCGTACGGATGTTCTTCGCTTTGTTTTTGGTGACCCCATCATGGGTGATTCAGACCACAAGAAGATGTATCCGATGCTTTCCCTGATTCACAGTCCATACGGATTCGCGAATACGGAATTGTGTTTGGGTCTTTATCGTGTGATTTGTAAGAACGGTATGCTTCGGCAGGACTTCCAAGCGGGTCGTGCGATGTGGAATCAGACGAGTAATCCTGATAGGTTCTTCCAAGACATTCGGGAGACAGTAGATGTCGCGGGCGACTTCGCATCGTACTGCTCACAGGCTTTGGCAGATATGCCTAATAAGAATTTGGGTCATCATCCGATGGCGATTCTTGGTGGACTTCGTAACGGTAGACTTATTAACAACGACCACTTTGACTTGTCGGTGTCGATGCTTCCTGAGCGTTCGGTAGATACTGAGTATGATATGCTCAACCTTCTCACCGATTCTGTGAAGGGCATCCGCTCTTTGGCAAGGCGACAGTACGGAGAGGCTTCTGCTCTGCGTATCGGTATGCAACAGTCAGGATTCTCTGGCGTACTCGATGGTGGCTTTGATAAGTCTTATGCCAACAACCAATTCGCAGGAATTCGCAGGAATTAAGATTTATTAAGTCAGCGAAAAACCTTGGTAGCGTGCCTCTTAACGGGGGTACGCTACTTTATAGGAATATAAAAAACTAAAGTAATATTTTTATTAAAAAATGCATAATACCATTTGCTTTATGGGGAGTGAGTTAATATATTATGTTAGTTCAAACGTAACACGAAAGTGTTTTCATGGTTCGAAATGGTGGTTCAGAAACAGGAGAACAATCCAATGGCAAGAACCGCAAATACGCGAGCGCCAAGCGTTTCGCAAGTTAGGTCGCAGATCAGTAAACAGATTGCTGTTCTTCGTACCCATGAGTCGAGTCTCACTTCACAGTTGAATGAGGTTCAGGAAATGATTGCTTCGTTTGGTAACCACTCCAGTGGTACTGTTCGTCGTGGTCGCAAGCGTGGTCGTCCCGTTGGCTCAAAGTCAACTACGACCAAGAAGAGTACTAAGAAGGTTAAGACTTCTGGTGCAAAGCGTGGTCGTCCTAAGGGTTCGACCAGTAAGGGTGGAATTAGTCTAAGCGTTGCTATTGAAAAGAGCATGCGCAAGGGCAAGAACTACTCCGTGACGAAGATTAAGGAAGGGATTGGCAAGGCTGGTTATAAGTCTTCTGCTAAGAACTTCTCCGTCATGATTAATCAGACGCTTGGTCGTTTGATGAAGTCCGGAGTAATCAATAGAGTTGAGCGTGGTGTCTATGTCCGCATTGGCGAGACTACCGCACCGGCTCCCGCTTCGACTCCTGCTCCCACGCAGGAAGCAGTCACGGCTGGAAGTCCAAACGCTGAATGGAGCGAGTAAAATCGATTCTCGTTAGTCGATAACTTGCTACAAATCCCCCAACAGGGAGGACGGTCTCATGGTATTGGTGCTTGAACAAAGAACCACTGCTTCGACCGTTCTCCCTGTTTCTTTTTATTGGCAGGGTCAGGTGCGGTAGTTTGTGGTAGAGTTAGGTAGTGGTTGGGTTAGCTGCCGTGGGGTAAGGTTCGGCTACTTCCTTCCCCCTCATCTCCTAACGGGGATGTCGGGGACTTTATGTGGTAAGGTAGTGCTGGGCAGGATGCGGTTTGTTGGGCTTCGGTCGGGTACGCCCCCGGTAGGGTAATCTTCGGCTTGGGGAAAAGATTTATTAATTAAAATGCATAATTGAACTTAACAACTAAGGTGTAAGAAAGGAATATTATATGAACACCTTTAACGATGGCGGAAGAAAAGAAGCAGGATACAAAGGGACTACAGGAGACTGTGGTACAAGAGCAATTGCTATTGCTTGTCAACTCCCTTACCAAGAAGTTTACGACATGGTGATTAAGCACGCTGGTCGTGAGCGTATTAGTAAGCGCAAGAAGAGCAAGTCTCATCCACGAACAGGCATCTATATGGTAACCATGAAGCGCATTATGGAGGCTTTGGGGTGGAAGTGGAAGGCAACTATGGGCATAGGAACAGGTTGCAAGGTTCATCTTGATTCAGATGAGTTACCTAAAGGCAGGATTATCTGTCGTGTTAGCAAGCATTATGTTGCATTAATTGATGGGATTATTAACGATACGCACGATTGCTCAAGAGATGGCGGTAGGTGCGTGTATGGATACTGGTATAAAGAAAATGCATAATCTCTTATAGCCACTAAGGTGTCAGGAAGATAAAGGATTAAAAATGATAGGTACATTCGAAGACGTTACTGACATTATAAAAATGGGACAACCAAGAAGACCTTCCGAGTTTATAAGTCTATGGATGTCTAGAGGTTGTACCAGAAAAGAAGCCAAGCAAGCATATAGGTCATTTCAAAATACCAAGGTGTATCAAAGTGATTATTACATCGTTCATGTTGAAAAGAAAGAAGAAGGATGGATTCACTTAAGTATTAGAAATGCAGACGGCTCTTCTAAGCATGACTGGAGGGATTTTCAAGCAATCAAAAACAAGTTGGTTGGCAAAGAAAATGAAGGTATTGAGTTGTATCCCGCTGAGAGCAGAATTCTTGATGAGTGCAACCAGTTCCATTTGTTTGTAAGAGAAGATCCAGAAGATAGAGTTCCAGTAGGAAGAAACTTAGGCAGAAGAGTGAGTAATAAGCCAGATGCCCCAAACACATTTCAACGTGGATCAGATGATGTAGAAAGAATGGCTGATTCTCAGGGAAAAGTCATTGCAAACAATAAGATCAAGGAAAAGTCATGAATAACATTAGTGAACTGATGAATAAGAAAGAAAAACTACACAAGGATCTTCAGCCATACCTTTGTTTTGAAAAGGGTATTGGCACTATGTCTCTTAAGCATCCTTTGGTGTTTCAGATTTTTTATAGCCCAGATTTAAATGCTATGTGCAACAATATTTACAAGCAGAAAAAGCAGTGCATTAAGGAATACATTGAAGAGAAGAACTATTCTCAACTTTTGTGGATGTACGAGAGACCGCATCGAATTGATGCTTTCTTAGAGCATGTCGCTCCAAACCTCTCGTTCCGAACTGATGAGTATTGGAATATTTTGAGCAGTCTAATCGTGGATAGTGAAAACATTTGGCAGTGGAAATCAACATATGAGAATTTGGTTATCAATGTAGATGCTGAACATGCTCGCAGAATGATGGATGATGAAGAAAGAGAATTCTTCGATAATCTCCCTGATGAAGTGACTATCTATAGAGG
>Ga0114905_1001119_pt1 | contig 15210 bp, 1 predicted proteins | sample MalvireepMed_b05_FD_83499 | JGI IMG/M metagenome (GOLD analysis project Ga0114905, IMG submission 83499) | Marine viral communities from the Global Malaspina Expedition - Malaspina viral metaG DeepMed_b05 | ecosystem: Environmental > Aquatic > Marine > Oceanic | place: Mediterranean Sea...
AAGCTAATTTGGGGGTGGCACGTTTGTGTTTCCCTAATCCTGCTTTCAGTTTCATTTTGTATTTCTGTATAACCAGCATTTTTAGAATTATATAATATGTTGTCATCAAAAAAAGAATAATAAACCGGCTTGAATTTGCCTTTAGACATTAAATGTCGACCAAATTGAGTTATTCGCAGATCTATTACTTCTTCTTTTTTATCAAAATATTCCATTATCCAAACACCTCAAAACTAATATCAAGTTTAATTGTTTCTATTAAAGAGAAGTAGTCATAAGGCCAATTTGAACCATATACCTCATCGTAAGTGATATTTTCAAGCACAGTTTCGCCTAATATTGATCGTTGTTCAGATTGACTACCTTTTACAAAATCAGAAATATATTGCTTCTTCAGAACTTGGTGGATCTGCCTTGATCGGTATTTTGAATAATCTTTAGCGGCGCGCTGCTTCACCTTAAACACCATGAAACGAAGGTTCTCATAAAAGTCCTTTGATGAATTTAACCAAGATGGTATATTGCTGCCGTCCATAGTACAATTGGCTGTATAAAATTTGTTTTCTTGCACAGGTCCCGGTGTCATTAGAGGAGGACATAAAAAGTTTTCAAGGCCCAAATCTCTTAAATATATTTTGTCAAAAGTTGTCGTCGCCCCAGCGATGCCGGCGTATTCTTCTAGCCACCGACTATAGCCTGCAGACCCTGCTTGTGCGCCGCGCAAGAATGATTGGAGGATCTCTTGATAGTTTCGTTTAATCTCTTCATGGGCTCCAAAGAGGCCGGACTCGGATTCGACCATCGCTTCGTACGTACCCTCGCCCATCCTTCGATCCAAGCCCGCTTTAGCCAGCTGGTAGACTTGTTTATATATAGACCCATGTTCTGCATTTGTGACTATATATGGCATCCAAGATGGTACAACGTCGCCGGACATCGTAGGCGTCATCGCTGTCGGAGATATATCCGCTTGCTTCATAGCTTTTTGAAAAAAGCGAGCAAGTCGAGGCATCACACCTTGGTACATGTCAGTCAAGTCCTGTTTGCTGAATTTATGTTCAAAAGGAAGTATTATCATTTGGAATGGGTCAACTGCAGAATTGTGCACAAAATCAAATTCTGGTGGTAATTGTAGTCCTAGATTGTGCGTGTACTGTCCCGGCCTAGTATTATTACTAACATGAGGATTTAAATCACCAATAATTTTATTAATCATTTTGCCAACATCAGTACTCTTAGCGGCGTTAAGGTTAGCATCGAATGCCGCGGGCGTTTCTGCGCCTAAAAGATTGTAGGGCAGGCCCCATCCGCCCGGGCCTGGGTGACCTACAGTAGGATCTGTAGGCTTGCCTCTTTTATTCTCGGGTATATATTTTTTAGTTAATAATAAACTTAAAATATTATTAAATAGTCCTTTATTAATTGGCAAAAAATGCTTTCCCGGGATTATCTCTCTTGTAGAATAAAGTTCGCCACCAGGAAAACCAGGAAGATACCCCATCTGCACTGTTGGATCAAGAGATGTGCCATCAAGAATACTATTAATATTATAGCCCTCCACGAACTCTTCCCTTTCGCGTTGAGAACTAAGAATTATTGGATCTTCAAGATAAGGAATTATAACAATTGCCTCAGACACAGTTTTATTGGAAGCTATCTTGCCAATTGGATATCTATCAATCTTAAATCCTAGTTTTTCAGCCAAAGATCCGCTCTTTTGTGTCTCCGTACCGGCTAGTTTAGCAACAGTAAAGAATCCATTACCTGGAATTCCAGTAGTTGAACCGTCACCCTCGTCCTCGTCGCCTGCTTGATACTCGTTTTGATTGTTAATACCAACAAATCCAGTTGTTCCTTCGTGTTCACCTTTAGCTGAAGGAGAGAATATGTTTTTTACTGTTATATATAAACCTTTTGTAGTTGGTACTGATGTGTCTTCCAAACCAGCTGCAGCATGAACTGCTTGCATGGCCGCTGGATCATATGGATCTGTACCATATCCGCCCCACATGCCACGACCAGTTGTTATATCATGATAAGTGTTTTCGATTGTATTGTATACAGGAATCGGCAGCCCCGCATATGTAAGCCCAGTGCTTGGAATAGTTTTGTATTCTTTAACGGCGGCATAAGAGGAAGAAAAGTCCAGTACAGGACATGTCCACCATGGTGCAATATATGAAGTAAATTGTACAGGGTCACCATGTTGAAAATTAGCTATAATTTTTGTATCAGAGAATTCTAAGCTAGCATCAATTTTCATTCTAGGTCCAGAGCCAGACGATATTGAAGAAGTGCTGGGAAGCGTTAAGCACAAGGCTTCTTTATCACCATGAAAGCTTCCAGTATCATATCTTTCATAATAAAACGCATTTTCTTTTGTAGCCACCGGCCAGATATCTTCATATCTGTCTGTTTCGTTAGCAGGAGCATAGGTTAAAATTTTACTGCTATCTCCATAAAAATAAGGAGGAGTGTATGCTTGGTAAGCAGGATCCTGCAAATTAAAATAAAAATACATTTCATAATCATCTTTGGCTAATAATGTTTCTTTATAACCAAAAGAAGAGCCGGCGCTAGATTGTACAATACTCGCATTCGTGGCCTTGGTCACCGCGGTGAGGAGCCCGGCAGCGCCGTATTCCGGTCCATTTGCCGACACCGTTTCCAACGGAGGACCATAAATATATCCTCTCATTGTATTACCATACTTATTGCCTTCTAGAGCGCTTATACTAGCAGTTCCAGGTATACCAGCACTTCGTGGGCCTTCACACATAACTTGTGTGCGCCCCATCGTTAAACCAACTTCCATAAAATATTTTTTTTCTTCGGTAACATCGCTTGATTGGATGGGTGAGGGATCATTTGTGGGGATAATAACTGGAAATTTTATACCAGAGATTTTTTTGTCAATACTTTGTTTAGCGTCTGCTAAAAAGAACTCCATTGTTTCGCAAAGGAAGTTATTAATGGAAGAGTTGCTCCTGATAGCAAGAGAATTAACCTTCATTAAATCCAACAGCCCCTTTGATGCAACAGGGTCCTGGACCATTTCTCCATCTGGTCCAAAATATGACAACACGTTCCAACGAGCGCCTGGGCTGCCAGCGGCTGTGGTAGTACCAGCATGGTTCGCGTTGGGGGGGACGGGATTTGCAGCTGCAGCGACTGTGCCTTCTCGATCGAGATCAACAAAATCAGATGGCAAATATATATCTCTGTTTGTCAGTATATCAACAGACTGGCCAGATGTCCAGTCATATAAGGCGCTAAAAGGTAGACGATGGGATGGTTGTTTTGTCAAAATTGCAGGAATACATCTTGAACTACCCATCATGTACATTCCTCCATAATTAAAAGAAGAGGATGCCTGCGAACATATGCGGTCGGGGTGAAACGGGTCTTCTCCGGATCTTATAAATTTATCTGGCCTATAATAATCTGGGACATGTTTTTTGCCATCAGCCTTCGAAGCATATAGCGGCCAGTCAACAGCGATACCAGATTTAATAGAATTATATAATATTCCAGGAGCAAAAAAAGGCTCTAAGAATGTTTGTCTGAGCATAGCATTGACTGTACGAGGATCACTTACATCAGTATAAGTTTTGTTATCAGGATCTAAAGCCGCGCGGGCAATAAAGTTTTCTCCGCCGCCCCAAGAGACCATCCCAGCCTCCGTTAAAAAGGCTTCATCAAATTCTTTAGCTAGCTGTACCGTTCTGGTGACAGGATAAAACCCATCTTTAATACGCATTTTCTTAACTGCATGGCATTTAAAAATAATTTTGTTGGGGATAGTAAATATATCACCTTCAAAGCCGCGCTGGTCTTGATCCAATAAATTAGAAAAAGCCTTGAGGGTGTCTGTTTCACCGTATAATGCTGCAAATTTAACAGATTGGCGATCGCGGGCCCAGTGATTGGCGGTTGAAGATCCGTATAGTTCTCCGTAAACAGATGATGTTGTCACGCTCGCCAACGAACCAGATTCTGGATCAGATACATCAAGATATTTGTATAGATCACCTGTAGATTCGTTTTGTATATAACTATTTGCTGCACTAGATGTGACGGCTCCTCCCTCGACAGTCAAGAAATTAAATTTATGATGATTTAAACCCAGGGCGCCTTCAGCGCCCTCTTCAAAGTCGGTCGCGGTGTGGCGCGGAGTTAACAAATTAATCGTAGGGGTAAAAGGATCAAGTTCTGTTTCTTTGGTTATAAAAACTGTTTGATTATGAAATTCTCTCATATTAATAAATTTGTCATTAAGACAATATTCTAGAAAATGGTCCGACATATTAAATTCTGGGACTACTGTATAGTCCCTGCCCATATGTTTTAGCTCTCCAAAGAAGTCTTCATAAGAATTATGGAATGGATCGATACCACGAATTCTGTTTGTTGTATAAAATGGAGAATTATATGGATATGTATGCCTGTGATATTGAGGCGATGCAGATCCTATACCGTAGCCATCAAGATCTGTAGCTGAAGAACCAGTTCTATAGAAAAATATTGTTGGTTTTGTGCTATAGACCAGCTCGCCCGCAGAACCAGTTTTGAGGTTTGCTATATAACCATTTTTAATTTCAGCATCAGTTAAACTAGCATCATTTAATTTTTGATAATCCTTGCCGCCCTGAAAGCCCGGGGTAGGATTGGTGCCTGTCGAGGAATACAAATACCAAGCATATGCATCGTGCGCGCATCCGCCGGCGGCGTCGCCGAGCTGATCTATGACAACTGTGGTATTTCCAGCAAAGCCTATGGTGCCCTGCGACAAAGTAATAGTATAGGGATCGCCATCATCGTCGATCGGGGCGGCGTTTCCAGCAACAGGGGTGCCAGCAGTAATGTCTAAGTAAGCCTGTACTGCTGGCAGCATAATAGCATCTTTAATATGGTTGGCGAGGATCTCGCCGCCGCTGGTCATACCCATTATGGGAACAGTTAAAGTTTTTGGGGTGGTGGTTTCATCAAAAACAGCCGGTGCCTGGTGATCGACGGCTTGATTAAAAGCCAGCTTCACTTTGTTCCCAGCAGAATCTTCCATTATAATATATGTATCTGTCCAGCACGGCTCGTCGCCGTCGCCGAGAAGAACTATGAAATCAAGGGTGGCTGCGGATCCGGCAAGCGTGGTTGTATCAGCACCAGCATGAGGCGTCAAACCAATTTGGAGGCCTTTTCCTCCGACACTAGAATGTAAACCAACAGGTTTATCATATATGTCCTGTCGTGGATCAAGTGGCCACATGCTTAATAAACTTATTTCAAATGGCTGGTATGCTTCTAATTGTACAAACGCGCCTTTAGGAGAGTCTTCGGCCCAATTACCAAACTCACTGCTGCTTAAAACATTTTGTAGGTCTGTAACGTTACCATTAATAATAAAGTTAGTTGTGTTGTTCCATGGAGCGTCCGGAGGCTCCGTCCACGTCTCGCCGGCTGCGATACAGGCTGCCTCCGTTACCAGCGCCGGGTCGGTGCAGGGGTCGATGCAGAGGGTGTCATAAAACAAACGTCTAGCCTGGGTATTGGTAAGTTGAGTCGTAGCATACTGGTAATTAGTAAGGTCTGGTGTGGTAACTGGTACCCTATAATGTGTGCTCTGTGCTTCTAGGGGCCATAATTTATATTCAGCAGCTGTAGAATTAAGTGCATAATCGTCAGTTCTTAATCTGGTCGAACCATCAGAAGTGGCAGCTTTTATTCCTCCACCTTGTAATTTTTTCCAAAAACTTCTCTTATTTCCTGGTTTATTATCATATAATTTTGCGCCAACTGGAGTACAATGAGAAAGAGCTACATTTAATGGAATAGTATAACCAAACCCAACAGCGTTCGCAGTGCTTTTTAAACAAGTACTTCCAGTTTCTTCATAATTTGGTCTTTTTAGTTTAAAAGTTCTGTATGCATTAATGCCGCGTGGATATATCCTTTCTGTATAAGTAAAGGCTTCAGCAGCTGGATTTATATTTTTTGCAGCATGAAATAATGTATAATAATCATGTTTTAGGTGTCTAAATGATCGTTCAGTTGCAGCTGAGCCAGTTCTAGTATCACCAGACGAAATTTTAAATGTTGCATTTAACTCTGGATTTGTAAAAAAGGTTATTTGGTTCATTAAAGACTGTCTAGCAATTCCCTGAGCCCCTCCAACAGATATAGCGTAAGTAAGAGGCTTATATTTTGATACTACTACCGGTTCATAATATTGTTTTAATTTGGTATTATTTGGCCACTTAATAGATTGCCATAATGCAAGGCTGTTTTGTTCACTTTGTGCATATATATCATAATCTAAAAGCCTTATTTGCTTCTCTAATCCCAAAATTTGTCCATATTGCAAACTGTTCCAGCCACCCTTGGTTGGAAAGTCCAGTTCAGTGGGGACTGGGCTATTTTCGTCAATTGAGATTAAATTATTTCTTCTAAAGTATCTTGCGACAGGGTGTTCTCCGCCTCTAATTCGCTTCCAAGAAGGATGCTGATACGGGCCATTACGATGAAGCAATAATGAGTTAAGAACTGCGCCATAAGAATGCAGAGGCTCAAGGGGCTTGACAGTCGAGTCAGGCGTGGCGGAGCTAGAATAAATACTTACCGTGCCTCCTATATTAAGCTGATCTGGACCAATAGACGATGACCAGAACGTGCCTATACAAGCTATGCCACATGCTACGAGGCCCTCCGCGTCTTCAATCACAGTCGCGGCATTCGGATAACTAGCTGTGCATGCAGCAAGACAATCTTCTAATACCTGTATTGGGTCTCCGCGCCACTTAAGATAGGATCTTCCAGAACCAAATGTCGGTGAGAGGTCTAGTGGGTATCCTAAATAATTAGAAGAGGCTGATATGGGCTCATAAATATTCGTGTTCATACCAACAAAAGTTGTAGGTATAAATTTTCCCTCGATCTTGAAAGTGTCATTCTCCGGAAGAGAATATAAAAAAGAGTTTTTAACATCAGCGCCCCATAGACGTACATACACCCCCTGCGCTGACGGGTCTCCGATGCGTATCTCGAAGCTTCCAAATTCACTCGCACTCAAAAAATTTAATGATCCGCTTAAAGCCATTTTTTACCTCTTTCCTACCATATAATTAGATTATACCCTAAATTAATGATGCTGTTATCCATGCGTATTGTTTATCTGTTCTTGGTATCATGTGAGATACAAAAGCGTTATCGTATACTGAGCCCGTTATTACATGAGTCATAGATGATCCAGGAGCACCATCGGACGGGTAGGGGGGTAACGTATACGAGTTGGTATTCTTCCCTAGTGCGTTGTTGGTGCCTTTCTTATCCATGGACACCGCAATATAATCTCCTAAGCCCGGATTGTTAACAATGGTATCGCCTGTGTCTCCTAAGCGCCACCATGAAATTAAATCATTGTATTTAGAATGATACACAAGATCTCCTGGGCCAGGTATAAGATCTACAATGTTCTCTTCGTTGGTGCCATTATAAAGTTCCAAAATTTCTGCTGCTGTTAATTCCGCTCCCCATAAACTAATTTCATCTATAAGACCGCTGGAAAAATATGCTCCGTCGGTCCAGTTCGTGCCGATACGCGCGGGGGTCTCAGTATTATTCATATTCGTATACGTGCCAGTATTAGTCCTAGTTGCGGTGACACCCTCGACCAACTCTTGGCCGTTTATATATAGTTTCATAGACTTGTCTGTAGTCTCTCCATCAGCGGTACAAGCTACATGTATCCATTGGCCTTCGTAGTTTGTTAAAGGGTCGTTCGACCTGATAAGCTGGTTCGAGTATGCGGCGCCGGGGGGCTCGTAATCAATAATTTTAAAACGTAATGTGTCGTCGCTATGAAGGAAGAACTGATATTCGTACTGATCGTAGAAAAAGTACGACTTTTCAAAAATAGCAAAGTTGGTTGCATCAGTCATATTAATCCATGCACTAATAGAGAATGGTTTATCGTATGCTGGTGTTGGGTCTTCTCCGCCTGAATAAGCAGTCATTTGTACGAAACCTCCAGGAAGGGCGTCGTTGATGCCAACGTCGAACGTCCCGAAGCCCTCTTTAGCGTCCTGGGAGTTCCCGGGTACGTGGAGAACCGCGCCGGGGTTGAGCGGTGCGGTGTCCGGAACAGAATTAGCCAACCCAACAATTTCCTGTGTAATAGTAATTGCGTGAGACGTATCATTTTCAGTACCACCAAACGTCCCAGCAGGAGATATCGAACCAAAAGCTACTTTTGGCTTAGCATGATGAAGCTCGAAATCATCGTGTTCAAAAAGTTCCTTGATTTTGTAAAGAATATCGTATGGCTGGTATATATCAGCAGTGCCTATAACGAAACCTTGTGGTAAGGATGAGTTATATACTGCAGGAATATCGCTAGTATCAGGGTGACCTAGGTTGCCGGCAGTTGGATCAAAAGTAATACGTACCTTTTGACCTTCAAGATCATAAATATCAAGCCATTCGCTTTCTAATCCTACTTGTTGGCCTGTTGTAAGTACTTGAACTGGCTGATGGATTCCGTCCTCGCCGTCCGTAAATAAAGTCACGAACCCTTCGGCGGCGTTGTTGATATTGAAATACGTCGGTGAATCAAAAGGCTTGGATCCGAATGTCCTAGCTGCTGTATTTCCTGCATCGCCGTAAGCGTTTTGCGTAAGAATGAAATAATAATCTTCATCGCCGGTCAGGTTGCCCATCCCGCTGGCTGTGATATCAAAAAGACCCTCGCTGGTAGCATCATTAACTGCATCTCGTACGGCGTGGACGAAATTTGAGGGATTAGCGCTAGGATCTCCTAAAAGGCCTATAGTATATTCATAATATGGCCGGCCACTTTCAGTCTTCGGAAGATACGAATTCGAATTAGAATTTATATCAAATGTAAATTTAACACTAGTATTGTTGCTCAATGGAATAGGCGAGGCCGGCGAGGATGGATCTAGGTTTAACCAAAAATAAGTACTAGAATCTAATTCTGGATGTAGGTCTGGGGTGATACCACCAGTAAAAGATGGTTTCTTGTGGGTTGCAATCGGTAACCCGGCAGAAAGGAAATTAGTATAACTGCCATACGGGCCAATGCCCGGGTCGCCTACCTGGTGCAAACGCACGACTCCTGCAGGTTCGTGAGTAATAAAAAGCCCGCCTACGCCTACGTTTATAGTGCTATCTTGGGCGGGGGCTACACCGACTATATCGTGATAATCGCCGTACTTGGATTGTGTGATGGTGATTGTTAGAGGTACGTTGATAGGGTGAGAAGATCCTGGATCGCCGGGTTCGGCGGTGTCGCTAGTGTAGCCTTCTGAAACAACAGGAGAAGAAGTTTCCACGTTGAGGAAATTAGTAGCGTCGTCGTTTGGAGTAATATCGTGCGTAGAAACGTAGTCAATCGCCGTCTTGATTTGTTCGATTATTTGGTATGGAGAAGGCGGTCCGGACCCGCCCTGTGTGTATGCAACAGTATCATCAATACCAATCTCTGCAACAACTTCATAATCAGGTACCTCGTATGCGTAGGACAAGCCAGCATGGCCTCTGTTGAATGTAAATTTGGCCCGGTGCCCGTCGAGATTCCTCAATTCAAAAAATTCGTCTTCCAAATTTGCCAAACCATCAGATAGTGCATCAACACCATCTATAAATTTAGGCGAGAGCAGCGGGGCGTCGGGGGTTCCCCACCACTGGGTCATAAAAGTTAAAATGGCCACGCTCTCGAACTCAGGCGAGACCGCGCCGGAGGTGTAATCGAGCAGGACATTGCCGTTCCCGGCGGTGCCGACGGCTCCTTGAGTTAAAACAATTGTTTGTTCATTGTGCTCGTAGCCGGCGCCGTCGGGTGTCGGCCCACTTGCAATTATGTCTACTTCCCCTGATTCATTGATAAGCTCAACTAGTTTGCTGGCAATAGTAATGGCGCCGGGTTGTTCGAAGACCGTAAAGTCAACGTCAATACCAAGGACAATCACCGATTCGAGAGCGCCGATGCCGGGGACATAGGCCGACAGCTCGGGGCCCTTGCTGTGGTCGAGTAGAACTTTAATCTTTTGGCCCTTCCAGTCTTTAATATAGAAACCCATATTGTGCATTTCACTAGGATAGGCCGTCTCGTAGTCCAACTTAGGCCAAGTTGCTGGAATTCTAAAAGGGCCGGGCCCAATGGTCCCGTCCGGAGTAGCTGCGGCGTGGCCGGGGGTGGCAAAGTCCCACACAGGAATAGTAAGATTAATTTTAGCTTTTGCGCCGATGACCGAGGCCGGCCATTCTTTCAAGGCGTAAAAGATGGCTGTAGCTTTCTGCGGGTACTCCTCTTCCCCCCATGCGTCGACTGTGATATTAGAAGAGGCAACAGCTCCGCCGAGGATGGGTACTCCAAAAGAAAGTGAATCGTCATCCTCCACTTCAAAATACGAATCGTATCCATTAAACTGAGCGGACTTTTCATTTTTAAAAGACGATCCGGATAACGAAATTCTTCCAATATTGTTTCTATGATATTTATGCTTTGACGCGTCGCCTGTAATTGTATAATCTAGTGCGTTAATTACTCCTGGAGTTTCGTCTCCATAAACGCGGGCGGTGCGGGACAGGCCAGCAGTGTAACCGGGCGAAGTGGATGACCCAAAATCAGAAAACCCAATATTAGAAAAATTTGAAATTATTTTTGTGTTTCCATATGAGCCTGCGTTATCTTGTGTTAGCGTAACAATAGAAGGTGAAGTGCCCGGATGTGAAGCTGCAGTTATATTTAAATATAATATATTGTTAATTAAAGTTGCAAGTCGATCGTCAAGGTCCGCAAAAGCTCCTATCGGGTTAACCTTCGCATTAAGTGTTCCAAAATTGTGGCTTGTACCATCGCTATGGAGACTGCCATCAACCGTAGAGTTGGCAGTATTGACCTTAATGGTGACAGTAGTTCCTTTAGCATCTTTTAGAACCATGGTTTCTCCGTTTAATGGGTTAGAAACGAAAGAAATCACAGCATTAGCAAAAGAAGAATGGTCTATATGTGTACTAACACCAAATTGACCCATATGAGCTTGAAGCTGTGTATTATAAACTGTTCTGCCCCAATTATTTTTCCAGGGCATTGCATTGTAAGCAGAGTAGATTTCATGGGCAGGATCCAAGAATCCGCGAGACATGACCTCGAAGCCGCCAGGGGAGCTAAATCTAGATTTAAATCTTGTTTTATTTTTTATATTTCTGTCAATGTCAGCGCTGGCTGTGGCTAAATAATTTCTATTAATTAATTCAAAACCAGCTTTTTCAACTCTTTTTTGTCTAAGTGATAAAATTGCGCCATGGCGTTCAACAGCAACCATTTTTTTATGACCACCATACTGATGTTCAATCCCCTTTTTTAATTCTTCTGCTATTTCGGCTGCAGTACTCTTGCCATGAATTTGAATTATGTTATAAGCGGGGGTGCCATCGCCGGTGTCGCCTAAGGCGGCGTCGGTGACAAACTTATAACGTTTTTGAAAAGTGCCTATATTGTCGAAGCCAACATAAATACTTTTATCGTCAAGATTAGTAATGTTATCAGTAAGAATCTCGACCTCTACGCCGTGGCGATCTATTGTAGTATCTTTGATATGCGTTCCTGCGCCGCCGACGTACGCGATATCTATTATATCACTAGCTCCATATTTTCCAGGAAGGATATTGGCTGTTAACTGAGAGATTTTACTATTATGCTTAGTAAACCAAGGATCATTAGCATCTTGGTTCATGGTATTAATATATTCGTATTCATTCAAGTAATTGCCGACTTGAGTACGTCCACCGAATGTTCCGCCTGAGGTTGTATGATGAATATTGCCAATGTTTACAGGACGTTTTGCAAGTTCTGCACGAGTACGAATTGCACTAGGGCGATGATGATTATCGAAAGTCGGATCTAATAACTTAAACGAGTTTTTCTTTAAAGAACCTGCAAGTTCTTCATAATAAAACCCAATATCATCAATCGCACAATGTCCTGTTTGATTAATTCCAGCTGTATAGAAAAATCTAATATAAAATCGTTTTCCCTTATAGGGAGCCAGTTGAGCAGGAGGGATAGCTGCAGCTGACCAAGGATCATCTGTCGCGTCATGTTGGAATCCTGAAATTGTAATTGCTTCTGAATCTGATGAATTTATATCTCCCAAAGTTGACCAACGAACAGTCAAGTCTGTAACACCCGTTTCAAAATCAGGGTCTAAAGACGCCTGCAATTTCATATGACCCATGTCCCAACCAAACATGTGATAGTGAAAATGCATATAAATATTTGTGTTAGAATCATTAGCAGGTACGTGTAATAAATCGATTAATGGTGTAACTATCGAGAAAGTTTGTTGTGTGTTTAGCGGAGTTACATAGCAAAAAGCATAACCAGGAATATTATGTCCAGTTAAAGGCCCGGTATTCGGAGTGCCTGGGGTTGGTCCTGATACAAATGACCAACCATTGTCAGCTCCAACACCATTTATCCAATACTCGTGTGGGCTTGGGTCGCCATCGGTCGTGCCCACGGTGGATGGGTCTAATACTTTTGGATCGTTAGATGGTACTAATATTGGTGCCTTGTCAAAAAGTTCTTGTATTAAATATATTTGCTGAGGGACGGTAGCAGAAGAAAGATCAGTCTGTATATGCCAGCCCTCAGGCCTCATTGCGCCATGGTGGAGATTATTGTAGCTGCCATCGCCGTCGGTGTTATAGTGGTTTAAACTAATATGGCGATGTTGCATCCCACCAACGTACATCTCAGTAAATGGGCCCTGCATCGGAATTTCCATATCACGACCATATTTATCATCATGTAAATTATTAAATCCAATATTATATCCATAATCATTTAAAAATGTTTGGTAACCAGTATCGACTGAAGAGGAGTAAAGGCTAAAAGGTAACAACAAGCTAGCTTTTCCGTCTGTGGGAAGTAAATCGTTATGGCCAGAGCCAAGAGTATCAGAATTTGTTGTTTCATGCCCGGGCATGGATAACACTGTCATTTTGATATTTTTCTTGTTTATTTCATCTGGAATAAATTTATCATCACAATCAACTTCTTCTACTTCATTATCAAAATCTATGTAAATAAAATCATCATCGCTAGCCCACTTTATGATATTTTTATAAAAATCATGCTTCTTTTCTTGTGGCGGGTTTGATCCGCCTTTAATTTTAAGCGATCGCTGTGTTTGCAAGTCAATTGTGCGGCGCATACTTCTATTAGGATAATAACTTCCTTTATAAGCTACACCATCAGATGATTTTAATGTCGGTGTGGCGCCTGAAATTTCTGTGATTGTGGTTTTTAATATAATATCTTTGTTATCATCGACATTATCGTTACCTGAAGCCAGAACTCCACTTCTTTCTGCCCTTTCTTTCCACCATAAACAATTAACATTTTGATTTGTGTTTTGACCTGGCGGGGCACCTGCGGGTGTTATAGGAGCGTGACCAACGCGCCAATTGTATTTTAATTCCTCAATTGCATACATCGTATTGATGGGCTCAGGTACATTAGCCTCCATGGTTGGGAATTTATTCCAGTATTTGCTTCTTTCTAAAATATGACTTTCAATCATATTTCTTAGTAAATCTACAGTGTTAGAAGAAACAGGAATTAGCTGACCAATCATTATTGTTACTGCATCGTCAACCCATTTGAAATATTCAATAAATTTTTCTAAATCAGGCTCGTTTTCGACCCTTTCAAAGAATATTGACCTTAGTTTCTCCATTCTCTTATAATGCGATCGGTATCTATTAACTGGCTCGCCAACTAAATTGTTGAAATCTGCCACTGTAGCAAAAAACTTCAACATTTCTTCAGACACAATCTGGTACATGCTTTTTTCTACTGATAACAGGTGCTGGACATATGTTGTGTCACGCGTGAAAACAACGTCATCTTGTTTATTAAGAATTTTTACCATGTCGTCGCTATTAACAACTTCTGGTAACTTCTGTTTAGCTGTTTGCACAAATTCTACATCAACTGCCTGATCTCGATATCCTGTAGCAGAAGTAAAGAAGTCTCCTCTGCCAGGATAGCTACGCTTGCTGATATCACTGTACGAGCCATATCTTTTGCTAGCAACATCGGCTGCTGACCCAGAAGAAGCGTCTGGTATTGTCAAATGACCGCCAGCATCGGAACCTGTGACGTTGTCTAAAGACCAATGAAAAAATAATGTATCAATTTGTGGTATGTATATATCTAATAATTGATCGTTACTAACAGCAAAATTAGAGTTTCGAGAAGGATTTAAAGTTCCAAAACTATTAGCGTTTTTAGCATGTGCGCGAATAGTTTCATTGTCTAAATAGCTTCCCCACAATCTAGTAGATGATACTTTAACATCTGAATATTCTAACACGTCACTCAAGAACTGATGCCTTGCGGCACCTAGAAAAACTCTTTTATTGCTGGTGAAAAACTTAGTTGCATTTGTCAGGCTCATTGTGCCAGAAACAGTAAACTCATTTTGTAAAACGTTTGAAACGTAGTTTACTCCATACAGCTCATAAGTATAGGCAGTATCGGCCTCGTCTAGACTTTCATCGACCAAATCAGCTAGAGGATATTTTGTTGGTCTCAATCTAAAAGCCAAATTCCATTTTTCGTTATCATAAACCCCAGTAAACGTGTCAGCAGAAAATAAATCTGTTATAATATTACCAGAGCCCGAAGTTATTAAACCAAATTTAACATTTCTTTTATCATGATCAGGTTTTAACGCAACAATATTAAAATTAATTGTGTCATCTGCTGCATAAATTATATTTGTGTTATCGGCTAGGCAGGCGTGCATCCCCATAATAGAAGAAGTAGTTGATGGAAACAAAGTATAGTTTTTATCATCAACTATTTCTCTTTTTGGAAAAAATACTTCTGTTTCTAACGTAAAAGAAGCGCCAGAGCCTAAAGCCTCAGCGACACCAGGCACATAAGATAATGAATTAGAATCAGTAGGATCATAATATTGGTAGGCTGTCGCAGTAAAAGAGTCCTCGTATGTGCCATTCGCGCTGTATCTGGTTTCTAAATCATCAAAATCTAAATATTTTTTGCGTACAGCTACATTAGAAAAGTTATTCTTAAATTCGTACTCGCCATCATTTGAATAAATATTTAATTTTATTAATTCTTCGTCGACACCGAAACATCTTAAAAAGTTACGTAAAGAT
>Ga0114905_1001133_pt1 | contig 15084 bp, 9 predicted proteins | sample MalvireepMed_b05_FD_83499 | JGI IMG/M metagenome (GOLD analysis project Ga0114905, IMG submission 83499) | Marine viral communities from the Global Malaspina Expedition - Malaspina viral metaG DeepMed_b05 | ecosystem: Environmental > Aquatic > Marine > Oceanic | place: Mediterranean Sea...
CCATTATCTGGGATAATGCAAATGATAATTGGACTTCCAATCAAGATTGGAACATAGCCTCTGGCAAAGCATTTAAAATAAACAATGTTTCTACATTGAATGCCACAACTTTAGGGTCTGCGGTAGTTACGTCATCGTTAACTACAGTAGGAACCCTTGGTGCTGGAGCCGTTTCCAGTGGATTTGGGGCGATTGATATCGGTACTTCTGCTCTTTCGGCAGGAGCATTAACCATTGACAACATCTCAATTGATGGAAACACAATAAGTTCATCGTCTGGCAATATCATATTTAATGCTGCTAGTAGCTTGGACTTTGGCGATGATTCGGTACTTAATGTTGGCACCCTAACCTTAGATGCACTTCATGGGGATAACAATGCCATTCAAATTGGGGATAATTCAGATGATGCGGTCAGCATTTACAGAGTAAATGCATTAACCGCCGTTGGAGATTTGGATATTGGGGCGCATGATTTTAGGGCCGCGACCATTACTGCAGACGGACTAACCGCCGGTAGGATTGTATTCGCAGGAACCGACGGGGTGCTGTCCGATGATAGTGACTTAACGTTTGCTACAGCTACATTGACTGCGACAAATATCGCAGCTTTCAATCTTACTGGAAAGCTTACGGCTGGTTCCACGGAGATAGAAGGTTCTAACTTCGATATTGATGGAGGCGCTATTGACGGCGTTACCATCGGTACGAATAGCGCGGCAACCGAATTACAAGTCGATAATATTAATGTTAACGGGAATACTATTTCTACGACTGATACTAACGGGGCCATGGTCTTAGCCCCACACGGCACCGGAGACATTCAACTTGACGCAGATACTGTACGTATCGGAGATTCGAATGCGCTTGTAACTCTTACAAGTAACGGTACAGGAAACCTGAGATTAAATACGAATGCGGGAACTAATAGCGGCTTGATAGAGATAAATGCGGGTGCTGACGGAGCGATTGATATCCAGCCAAACGGAACTGGTGATGTTAATATTACCAATGTAGATATTGGTTCTGGAAACATTGATGGGACAACGCTTGGCGCATCCTCAGCCGTAACCATTAGCGGAGCTTCCGTAGGTACTGGTTTATCTTGGGGTGCCGCACAGAACCTGAATAACCAAGCGTTAACTAACGTAGACATTAATAGTGGAACCGTTAATTTCATTACGTCATTTGGTATAAAACAAGCAGCTACATCTTATGAAATGCAAATAGCAACTGGGGCCACTACCCTAACAGGTAATAGAGTCGTTACGATAGACCCTAAGGACGCCGCTAGAGCCATTACACTTACTGGCGACCTAACTCTAGCAGGAAATTTTATTACGGCAGGAGCATATGCAACCACTTTAACGACAACTGGTACAACTGGCATTACGCTTCCTACAACCGGAACGCTAGCTACGCTTGCAGGAAATGAGACTTTAACAAATAAAGTTTTAACAACTCCGACTATCGGAGATTTAACCAATGCAACTCATGATCATTCTAATAATGCAGGTGGTGGAGTTGTTCCAATCGCCAACACATCTGGAACATTGGCGGTAGGAAGAGGCGGTACTGGGGCAACCTCTCTTACGGATGGAGGAATTTTATTGGGGTCAGGGACTAGTGCGGTTACTGCCATGTCGGTATTAGCTGATGGCGAGATGATAGTTGGAGATGGCACTACCGACCCTGTAGCTGAGAGCGGTGCGACCCTTAGAACCTCCATAGGAGTAGGGACAGGAAATAGTCCACAATTTACTGGTATAGAATTAGGCCATGCATCAGATACTACAATAGTACGGTCTGGTAGTGGTGATATTACAATAGAAGGTAATGCTGTATATAGGGCTGGCGGTACAGATGTAGCTGTTACTGATGGTGGGACAGGCGCAAGTTCTTTAAATAATTTAATTACTCTAGGAACCCATACAACAGGTAATTATGTGGCGACCATTACAGGTGGAACAGGTATTACATCTACTGGTGCTACTAGTGGTGAAACAATTGACCATAGTCTTAGTGTTGATGCTGCCCAGACTCAAATTACATCAGTCGGTGCTTTAGCTGGCGGTAGTATTGCATCAGGATTTGGCACAATAAGTACTGGAAATGCTATTACTACAACTGCAGCAGTTACGGCAGGGAGTTTGACATTAAATGGTGATATCACTACTGCTGCTGCACAAGATTGGGACTTAATAGATAATACTGCATCAGCATTAAGTTTTGATGCTTCAGGTAAAACTGGAATTTTAGAAATTGATACTCGTAATAGTGCTGAACGAGTAACCATGAGTGGAGATTTACTAGTCTCTGGGGATTTAACGGTAAGCGGCACTACAACTACAGTAAACAGTACTACTGTAACAATTGCTGACCCAATATTTAATTTAGGTGGAACATCGGCTCCTGGTTCTGATGACAATAAAGATAGAGGTATATCTTTTCAATGGCATAACGGTTCTGCTGCAAAGATAGGTTTCTTTGGATATGATGATTCAGTAGGAAAATTTATCTTTGTACCAGACGCTACCATAAGCTCAGAAGTTATTTCTGGAACGGCTGGAACATTAGTAGCTACAACATTTGAAGGAGCTTTAACAGGCAATGTTACGGGTGATGTAACTGGAAATGTTAGTGGGTCTGCAGGAAGCGCAACTGGTAATGCCGCTACTGCTACTGCTTTACAAAATGCTAGAACAATTGGTGGTACATCTTTTGATGGTACAGCGAATATTGTTCCTGCTACGATAACTGTTGCTGATACTACTGATACGACGGCATTCGTAGGGTTATTTGAAAGTGCGACAGGGGATTTAGCTCCTAAAACAGATGCAGGAATCACATACAACGCTGGTACAGGGACTTTAACGGCAACAGCATTTGCTGGCCCGATAACTGGGGCTGTAACGGGCAATGCTGCTACTGCGACAGAAGCAACAAATATAACCGCAGTTGCAAACAATAGCACCAATGAAACGGTGTATCCAACTTTTGTGGATGGAGCAACTGGAACCCAAGGTATAGAGACAGATACTGGGTTAACCTATAATCCAAGTACTGGTGTTATTACAGCCACCCAATTTACTGGGGCAGTGAGTGGAAACTCTACTACAGCTACTGCTTTGGCAACAGGCAGAACTATTGGTATGACAGGAGATGTTGTTTGGACTTCTCCATCCTTTACTGGTTCTGGGAATGTGACTGCTGCGGCAACCATTCAAACTAATGCTGTTCAAGCGGCAATGGTACATGAAGATGTTATTAGTGGACGTACAGAACTAACAAGCGGGGTTGCTACGGACGCCGACTTTCTCCTACTTTGGGATGCTACGGATAGTGCTTACAAAAAAGTTAAACCAGATAATTTGGGGGTAAGTGGATTAGCTGTTGGTGGAAGCAATTCAATTCAATATGCTGATGGCACAGCATTTGCTGGAGCTACTTATGTCGAAATTAAAAACAATCATTTAGCTTTACAAGAAGTAGCTTCTGGAAATGTACCTGGAAATACTTCTGGTTACGGAATGTTGTATGCAAAAGATGATAATGAACTTTACTATAAAGATGACGGAGGTAATGCGACCCAAATAACTAAAGCTGGTGCATTAGCTGGAGGTGGAGCATTTAGAGGAATTAAAGCATATTTAACAGGAAATAACACTATAGGTACTGGTTCTGCTACTGCTCCAACAGCGTGGACAGAATCATATGATATAGGAACGATTCATGATGCCAGTACAAACACGGACAGATTCACCTTTGGACTCACGGGGTATTATGAAATAAAGATTCAGCAAGAATGGGCGGCTGATGCGGCTGGCTATAGAGAAATGTCTGTCGTTTATCGAGATGTATCTGGTTCCAGTAATAACACCATTCTACGAGATAGAATGGATGGTTCGTCTAGTACAACTATTAGTGGTTCTTCAACCACGATTTATGTAGATGATGCGACGGATTATGTAACTGTTAACCTTTATCAAAATAGTGGGGCAGACTTAGTTGCCACCGGTAATAATGATGATTCAACAGCGATTTCAATAACCAGAATGGATGTGGCATCGTCTATATCACAGGCTGATGGGGCGGCGGGACGTATACAATTCTCCGACGGCTCTGGTGGATTTACCTCGGATAGCGACTTGGCATTCTCTACGGATACGTTGACTGCTACTAATGTTAACATCGCAGGAAATCTAACCTTTTCTGCAGCGGCAAGAGACCTTATCGTTCCCGCTGCCACAGCAGATGCGTTTCAAATTACGAATGGGTCATCGCTATATTACACAGTAGATACGACGATTAATTCATCCGGCATCGTGGGGAACTTGTTCGATGTAGCTGACCCGACTTTCGCTTCGGCATCTGGTTCGCATTATCATTCGGCACAAGTCCATACGTATACGTGGACGTTAACAGGTGGAACGGGTGTAACCACACCCATTGATGGAACGGGCCTCAAAATTTTGGCTCCAACCATTACAAGTTCGTCTTCAACCGCTATCACGCAAGTTAGTACACTTTATGTCAATGCTGCAACTTTGGCAGGGTCGGTTTCTGCGACCACATCTCTTGCAGCAGAATTTGATGGAAAAGTACTGTTTGGCGATAATATCGCTTTCGGTACTGACGCATCCGTAGACATCGGTACAACCGCCATAGGAATAAATGACCTTCATATAGGTTCGGGGGGTGTGATTAACTGGGATGGCGGCGATGCTCTCCTCACCCATTCAGCCAATAACCTGAAACTAGGCGGCGCACATCTCACACTCCTAGATGATTTAAATCTTTATTTCGGAACGGGGAGTGATGTCTCTATGGACTGGAATTCTGGAGATTCCAGTTTTGCTGTAACCAGTGCAGGAACCACAGTCATCACCTCTGCCGGTATCAATCTGTCGTCGTCCACCACCAACGGGCTGACAGGCTCTAACAGTGGTACTGGCTCCGAGGTGCATAACAACATCACCGGCACCTCGACCTCGACGACGACAACCGATAGTGGGCAAACTACCCACGTAACTAACCTTTATGGCACGGCAATAAGTGCGCTGGCTACAACCGGCAGCACCGGAACCAATATGGCGATTACCACGTTCCAAGGCACGCTCCAGCTTACTGGAGCAAGCGGCATTCAACAGATTGGTGCGAATGCCTGGTTCAAAGGCCAGACCTTGACGGAAACTGGGTCGGGTTCCAACTTCGTTAATGGTGCAACGGTCTACATCGAATCGGCCCCTGTTGGAGACGCTCCTACGAACAGCTACGCCCTGTGGGTGGACGCTGGCAACAGTCGATTTGATGGGCTTGTTGACTTACAAAGTGGGCAAGTGAAGTTTCCCGCAACTCAGGCAGCTTCCGCAGACGCCAATACCTTGGACGACTACGAGGAAGGAACGTTCACGCCAACCATCGTTCCCGCTTCTGGGTCAGGTGTGACTACTGATATCCATGTAGGTAACTACACCAAAATAGGATCGTGGGTTCATTGTGAGGGCTATATTCAGACTGACGACCTTGGCACAGGAACTGGGAACTATAAGCTGGGTGGATTCCCATTCAGCTTCCCCAACCTATCCAATCACTACTCTGCGGGAATTGCAGGTTTTGGTGGTTCTCTGGCATTAAGTGCTGCGGGTAACAATGTTACCCTCTATGGTGATTTGAATGCTGCGACGGCAACTCTGCAAACATGGGACTCAACTGGTGGCTCCAGCAACATAACTCACACTACTTGGTCGGTAGGCGGTGCAATAATTTTCACCATCGACTACCAATTGGTCTAACGGAAAGCGAGGTTTGTAATGGCTCTAACGAAAACAGTGGTAGTGGACAGCATTGATGTCCTTGAAAATGGAACGCTTCAGGTGCGGACACGCACGAACGTGCTGGAGGACGGGGTGAAACTATCGCATTCATTCCACCGGCATGTGCTTGTCCCAGGTGACAGCACCAGTGGGCAGGACGCACGGGTAATTGCAATAGCGAATGCAACGTGGACAGATGCGGTGATTGCCGCATACAGAGCGTCGTTAATTGATTGACAAATCGTAGGTTAGATGTATAATAAAATAAGCGTACAAGTGGACGGAGTGAATAAGCTAAGGAGGATGATATGCCAGAGATTAATATAGAAGCAGATTTGGCTTCAGTGAACGAGCAGGTTGGACGGTTAGTGGAAGAATTGAATAAGGTAAATGCGGCCAGGGAACAATTAATACAACAGGTACAGAATTTAAATGGGGTGGGGATGTATTTGAGGGGTAAGCTGCAACCATCTGAGGACGCGGCCCAAAATGTTCTGACAGAGGATGAGCATGAAGATGGATTGGGAAGGTCTGCGGAATATCCCGAACCAACTTCGTAAATACGAGGATTAAATGTCAACAGATTTCAGTTTCACAACTATATTTGCATACAATGGGAGTTCTTACGGGAGCAATTTAGCATTAGAGGCAATGTCTCCCGCAGGAACATCTTTCACTGTATTAGGGGGAACAACTCATTTTTTGTATTTAGGTCATGCGCATAAATTTGACATGGCTTTGTTTGATTTGGATACGGAAGGAGTGATAGGGATTCCAAAATGGGAATATACTAATGATTCTGGGGGTTGGACAGAGTTCATCCCTAGCTCTGGTGCGGCTATGACAGACCCTGATGACAGCGAGGGAGTTCAATGGGCCTTTAATGAAGATGGGGCCGAAACATTTCCGCAAAATCGTTTAGACGGTTGGTCAACATTAACGGTAAATAGCGTAAATGTCTATTGGGTACGGGCTTCTACGGCCAGTGTTACTACTGCTCCTACAGTCAAACGGATACAAATGAGACCACTAGCCGCATATTGCTCAACTAAGGATGTGTTTGAACTAATGCAGATGGGGCCAGTGTTAGGAGGAACAGATTTTACGTCTTCAACCACCCCTTCGCAAAATACTGTAGAGAAATTTATACAAGAAGCGCAGTCATATATTGATTTTATGACTCGTAAATCTTGGAGACCCAGTATAATCTATAATGAATCACATGAATTTAACCTAAATGGATTCAAATTAGACCGGCCAGACCCGTATAAAGTTTTATACGTAAAGATTTGGGACGGAGCAGATTGGGAGAAGAAGAGTCCTGGTAGGACAAACGAGTTTTTCCTTGTTCGTGATACCGGAATGATACACTTTTCTAGATATTTCTTATTACCAGCTAGGTTTCAGTCGTATAACGCTCCTGTATGGCGGATGGGTGGCGGTGAATTTACCATGGCAGTGAGAGCCACTTACTTAAACGGCAGAGACTTTAATACAGATAGTCGAGAAAACGGTATGGTACAGGATATCTGTAAACAATTAGCTGCTATTGACATTACAAGAAGTGCTGATTTTGGAGGTGCTATCGTAAGCGGTATGGATAGGGTTCAATTGTCTCAGAGGATGGAGGGTTGGAAGATGGAAATAGACGAACAGCTAGAAAGTTTAAGAGCGTTCGAATCGTTCTAGAGGAGTAAGAGATGCCAACCGAACCCGTCCCGGTTACAGATGTCTTAGCGGAACTAGATACTAATTGGAATGCGTCCAATGTTACGAAACCCGTATTAGTCGAAATGGCCGGTGTAGACGCTATAACTAGGCTTGATTTAAATAGAGGAGATTATGTAATTATTCGGCCTGGAAGCCCTACCCTTGAGGAAAGACCAATAGGTAATTGGAAATATATCAATCGAACGTATAATGTAACAGTAGAGATGCAAACTAGGGTGAGTCGTCAGCGCTTGTATGATTTAATGGCAGAAGTACGAAAGATTTGTCATGTACGTAGACATAGTATGACCAGTTTTCAAAGACTTCAATTTTTAAACTTTAATGAGGAAGTCGGAGAACAGGTTAATGTATGGATTGGGACAATGGAATTACAAGTCGTTAATGAAAATGTTTTGGCTGAAACTTCGTAGAATTATGAGTATAATATAAAGAAGGAAAGTACGACCTTCAATGTATTGAGGAGGAACCAATGGCTGTTTATAGGGCTGATCAAGCGCAAGTAACATTTATGACGGAACCTGCGGCAGGAGGCTATGTCGAACAGGCTCCTAAGGATACGGCGAAAACGGGATCTGGTGCTGACACCGATTTGGACGGGAACCATGAAGCAGGAAGTACTTCCCTTACTGTAACCGATTCTACTGGTTTTTCTGTAGGGGACGCAATTCTCATTGGGTATTGGCATGACTCGACTACCGCCACCAATGAAAATGAGATTCGTCAGATTGAGCATATTACAGGAAACGTCATATATTTGTCAGCCCCTACTGCTTTTTATCATGCTGACGGAGGTGGAACGGATAACGTATTTGAAGTTACTCCCACAACAGCTAATCTGCAGGATGCAGATTCTCAGTACATTAATCTTATCCCAGGAGCTTACGAAACTGTCGATGTTCCAGACCCAGAGATGGCAATCGAAGGACGTTGGTTCCTAGGAACGACCTCTAAGAGGGCTTTCTATGCTGCGTACAGCGGTCAACAGACATATGCGGGGTCTATTGGCGGGTTCGCTTTGCTAGACGGTAAAGCATTACGTTACCCAATCGGTAAAGTTTATTCAACCACTACCTTTACTAATGATGTAACTGCGATGAAAAGAACGTTTGCAGCAGCTTTGAAAAAAGGAGACTTGTATGTGGCTCTGGGAGGCACTTCGTCTGATGCTGCAATTGCAGTCACAACGAAAGTTATGTTTGGTAGAGGTTCAGAAACTTCAGAAATACGACAATCGACTTCAGTCTTAGCATCGGCCTCGGCTGGAACAATTAGACTTGATTATCCGTTGCAATTTGACCATGCCGCTGGCGATATGCATGTAATTGGTACGGCAGCGAGCAATACTACAATAGCAACGACTCAAACTATTCCTTACACACATTCTATCAAAGAGACCGTGGACTTAGATTCTGTATCATGGCACGTACACATGCTTCCAAGTGATGAGACCCGTGCCAATGCCTTCGATAGGCGTTATTATGGTGGTAAGATTGGCAGTATGACCATCTCTGGAGAAGAAGGAGGCATGGTTACCGCTTCGTGGGATGGCGTAAACTTCCTAGGAATGATACATAACCAGAAGACGGTTGACTTAAGTACCGATATTACTACTCCATTCTTTGCGGATATGCAGTCCATCATAAATAGTAAGGTAGATTTCCCAACCAATGAACCTTATTACTTTTCACAGGGAGAAGTTACGATGTTTGGGCAAACGATTGCCCGAATAAGAAGCTTCTCATTGTCAATCAGTAACAATGAAGAGCCTAGGTATTACATAAAGAAGCAGATGGGTCGTAAGCGTGGCCCAACTGAGATTAGAGAACAGCGAAGAGAGTACTCACTTGCAGTGACCTTGGCCCTACCAGATGCTGCAGCCGCTAACACAGCCCAAAGAACACTCTTTCAAGAGATGTTGCTAGAGGGTAACTATGGGAGTGCGACTGATTTCATCCGTACAGGAAAGAAGGGTTTTGATGTGTCGATTACCTTAACCAGAGGAAATGTTGTAACTGGTTTTGAGGATAAAATCACCATCACTATTCCTGATGACGGTGCTGCTGCCACTGGTGGAAATCAACAAGGTGCATTTATTAGAACAGCCCCCCATAATATAACAGAAGATAATCCGTTCCAAGTAGAAGCCGATATTCTTTTCCGTAACTTAAGCATTACAGTACAGGATGCAGAACATTACTATCCATAATTGGAGGGTACATAAGTAAATAAATAGATGGAGGTAAGCATGACAACTACGAGTGAAGATCAGGAAAAATCGGTATCATTTGATGTCGGTAAGTATACAGTAGGAAGTACGTTAAAGACAGAAACGGTAAAAATAGAAGGAACGGGTGACTCATTTGAATTATCAATTAAACCATTAACGTGGGCCAAAAGAAACCAATTGATTTCTAGGCATTTGAGTTGGCAAACCGATGGTAATACGGCTTTCAATGGAGATGGATACGTCAGAGATTGTCTGAAAGAGATGATAGCTGATGCACCATGGGGTAAGACCACTGAAACCTTTCTAATTTCCATAGATGAGCGACTAGGTGCCGCCCTAGAAACCCTTGTTCCTAAAGCATTCGGGGCTGATCCTACTTCGTTAGACGATGCTGACAAAGTAAAAAAAGAGTAACAGCCTTTCTGAGAAATGCGGGAACATTCACCCCTGAAGAGGGGCTGGTTTTTAATTATTGGTTGGTGATTCTGGCACTACTTAAAGTGGGAATTCCTTATGACGCCATTCTTTCTTTTACGGAGCAGGAAATCAATGTGATTATAGGTATTCAAGGGGCGTTAAACCAACGAGAAGCGGATGAAGAAGCTAGACAAGCACGTTTAGCAGACCAGCACAATAGAGTGCATATGTAAAAGGAGTTGACGATGGCCGATAATATGCCATTAGTAGCCCGAATCATGGTACAACATGGAGGCGAAGGCCCTCCTACTGGCCCTGGCGTTGCCAATGGCGGCGGAGATAGCGGAGGCGACGAAGCAGGTGATACTAACAGTATTAAGAAGACTGCTTCGAAGCAACTTGCAGCCACCAAAACTCATATTGCTAAGACTCTAGGTATTCAGGTTGGTATTGCGTCCATCCTGAAACAATCTCAGATATTTACGGGATACGCTGGCACCATATTCCAACTAATGGGTGCTTTAGTAGACGTTATCCTAGCTCCCTTTCTGCCTATCGTCATACCTGCAATCAAACTTCTAGCAAGTTTCATTCCTGTTGCGAGAGAGGTAATGAAGGACACCTTTAAAGTATTGGGTTTTGTTTGGAAAGGTATTACTAAAGGTTTTGAGTGGTTAATGAATAAACCACCTTTGTCTTTGATTAAGAAAATTCCTTCAGATTTTACGGCAAGAATGAAGAAAATGTTGACGGCATTAATAATAGGTGTATTCTTCATAAGGCTTTTTAATCTATCAAAAATAAGTATGGCCCTTACGAAATCAACGGCGATGGCATCCCTTACTGTTTTAAGGGTCATTGCTGTGAATACTGGACTAGCGGGTAAAGGGGCTGTAGCTGGAAACGCCGCCTCCGCCTCTAGATTCGGAGTAATGCGTAAACTAAGTGTTAGGGGCCTAGGGAGATTCGCTCTGATAGCTGTATTGCTCACTGGAGTAACTGCGGTTTTAATGAGGGGATTTCAGGGGCTATCTGGTTTGTTTGGGGACAGCAATAAAAATCAACGAGGAATGATGTCCGGGCAGACTAGATTAGTGCAAAGTAACACGACTAATTCGCAGGAGAATACTAACAAGATAGGGGATGCTCTTTCCGGGGTACTGGGCGGGGTTCATATGGCCGCTGCTGCAGGGAAAGTGGCTGTAGCGGCAGTCGGTACTAAGATTGCCCGTGGAGCAGCGGATGGTTTCGGTGTAGTAAAGGCTGGGTTAGTTTCTGCCAAAACCAAAATCGCTGAAAAATTTCCGATTCTTGGACGAACCGTAACTAAAGTCACTACTAAGATTGGTGGTATGTGGGAGAGTATAAAAAATATAGGAACGAAACAGAGCAGAGATGCGTTAGGGCGTTTCGGTCAAAACAAATCCTTATGGCAACGTATGGGAATCAGGGCAACGGTATCAGCAGGAATGATTGGTAGCAAAGTTGGGGCTATGAAAAAGGTTGTTAGCGATAAATTAGGTGTAGTTAAGACTTTTATTGGTGATAAATTGACCACCGCTAAGACTTTTATTGGCGAAAAAGTGACGATTATGAAACAAGCTGTTGCTGATAAAATAGCTTTGGGTAAAGAATGGGCAACGAATGCTGCTGACGCTGTTAAAACTCGATTAAATACCGTGAAAACCGCAATCACAGGTCGTTTAACTACTGTGAAAACCGCTATTACGGGTAGTCTATCGACTCTAGGAACTAACATTAAAGGATTCTTTGGTGGGCTGGGTACCAAATTAGGTGGGTTGCTTAAGAAAATTCCTGGAGTGTCAAAAGCTATAGATGCAGCTAAAGCTGTAGGTAGCGCGGTAAAAAACCAGTTAGGCAAGGCAGGTTCCTGGCTAGGAGGAAAGTTATTTGGAAAACCCGGAAAAAATGCTGCAGAAACAGCAGCAAACAAGTCCGCTAGTTTGTTCGGTAAGTTCGGAAAGATGGTAAGTGGCGCATCAAAGAGCCTAGGCACATTCGCAAAAGGCGCGGTAATGGGAGCGAGAGCCGTACCTGTCATAGGTGCGCTCGCTGAGGCGGGGTATGGGGCGTATAAAACATATAAAAGCTTTAAAGATTATGGAGCAAAGGCTGGTTTCTCTCGATTAGGAGCAACTATAGCTGCTACAGGCGCATCTTTGATTGACCCAGTTGGTATACTATCTGCAGGCGCAAGTATCGGAATGCACGCCGGTTTAGACATTGCGGAGAACAAAGGACTATTCGGAGGTAAAAGCAGAGTCACCGGAGTGTCTCCTGGGCATCCTTCGGTAATCAATATCACCGTCACCAATCCAGTCGGTACTCCGCAAGATGAATACATCATAAATGCATCAAAATCTTCGGACACGAACATAGCTCTAAACGCAAGTAGACCCCCTGTCACCCATGCGGGAGGAGGACTTTAAATGTCTGAATTAGCAGTCTTATTAAGGAATTGTAAACATGATGCCTCCGCCACCAGTGCCTCTAAAGTTAGGTACGCACTAAAATGCGATTCGTTTTCTATTCAGATTGCCAAAACCCCAATTCAGGTTCCTATCCCTCAACAGGCTCCTGAAATAATTGATATTGGTTTCTATAGACCGTCCATATCAATAGGTGGTATAGTAGATACCGTTGGTCAAAATACCGGTAATACTTACGTACTTAATAGTACGCCATCAGAATTTACAAATATGGAATCCATCGTAGTGAGTCGCAAGTATTGGTCAAGTGACTATACCAATCCAACTGATTACGTGAATATAAACCAGACATATTATATTCCTTATAAAAATGCATTAGAAGATGCTGTATATACATGGATTACCACATCAACCGATGAATTGGAGTTAGAGATTGGGGACGCTAATTATCCTCGCTATAACACGGCTGCAGAATGGACGCCCGCAGACCCCTCTCTTACTCCTTTTCTTGCTTCGGGGACTAACAGTGAAACTGGTGGAGGAGTTTATGTGGTGGCGATTCAACAGTGCAGATTTCAAGTAGACCCAGCACAAGAGGATAGATGGCAGTTCCAAATGCAATTAGTGTGTGAATCGAGAAAAGATGTTATATTTTAACGTGAGAAAGTTTAATGGCAACTCCTAATCCTATTTTTCAATATTGGAACGGTACTACATGGGTTGAAGCAAAAACTCATGCGGGTAATTCCGCCGTAGTTTTAGCATCCATAACTAAAGTTCTAAATAATCCTTCTACAGCAGAACTTATTTTATCTAATCGTCCCAAAGATTTATCCGCAACTGATAACGATGCAAGAGGTCTTTTATCTGACCATACCGGCGACAGAGCGACCGTCTTTACGGAGTTTCAAGATGGCCGTATCATAGATAATGAGTCTGGATTGGTTATTTTTAGGGGACGTATCTACCATATACGTAATCAATATGATTTCCAGTACGGGAATACTGTTAAGCTTGTTCTCAAAGATATGATACAAGAGTTAGCGGACATTCCGATAGACGATGCCCCACCCGCATTGCAGAAAATCGACGTAAGTACGTACAACAGTCGTAGTAAAGTTATTGCGAGAGTAATTAGCAAGTTATCTGATAATTTTGATGTATCGGATGACACATCCACGAACGGGACTTCAGCTAAGTTTGAGGATTCTGCCTACGTTTTCTCCGCATTTGAACAAGCAACCCCTGGAGGCGGGAATAATTACGATATTTTATCGGGACAACAACAAGCATTACAGATCATTAATGACTTTGCAAAACAAGACCCTCATGATTCAAATACAGATTCCAATCATTTTGGTTATGATTATCACGTAGATGCTAATGTTGTGTCCTCTGCGTTAACGACGAGCGGGGGTGCCGTATCGCTCAACTATTTCAAACGTGGTTCTCGCCCAGCATCAGTTACAACCACTCACGGAGTTACGCTAGAATACCCATCCTCTGATTGGGGAGGTCAAAACAACTTTCGTAAAGCCATGTTATCAGATTCAGAATTCACTAATCCTGATGGTGCTTTCTTTACATCCGTAGTTGTTCACTTTGAGGATAAGGGAGAAGGGGATGATGCCAAAACTATTCATGGCGTAGGAACATTTGAACTGATAAAAGGAACTGTTACTGGAAACTTTCCATGGGAAGAACTTCGTATACAATACATTGAGGATGGGGACAAGGTAGCGGGAAATAGTACACGCCGAAACACGACAACGGGGCAATCGCTTAATACAAAGAATCCTAGGCTTCTATATGACTCTGGTCAAACCGTCCCTTGTGCCACGGTTCATTTTCAAAGTGGAACTGGGACTGATAAGTTTTTGATACTAAGTAATGTTTATGAGTCAGATGAAACTTGGATAGACCCGCACGGAAATTCGATATCGTTTAAGACATTTCCAGCAAATCCTACGCAAACAGTGGCAGAATATGCCGCAAGTCCTGCGACAGGGGGTAAGTGGAGACTTCACTTGGCCCCAAGCCAAGCAATTACGGGAACAACGTATCCGTACATTGATATTTATAGAGATGCCAGGGTTACAGATGCCTTCGGTATAAACAAACCCTTTAGAGAGCATATAAGAAATTTGGATAGCTATGACGTTGTACGGAAAGGTATTGCGGGCGTTCTAGACAGAGCAAGCAGGACTTCAATTACTATTGGGAAGGCACGGACTTCTAGATACCCTTACACAAAAGTGATTGCTCGTAAGTCTGTAGGTGTTTCAAGAAGTGGGAATGTGATAACCCTTACTACGAACGCTCTTGCGAATTCTGCCGGGGCCAATGCCGGAAGTGACATATCAACGTTTGGGGCAAAAAGAGGAATGGTCATTGCCCAACTAACCAAAACGGACGGAAGCAATTCCGCTATAGTACGGTATGC
>Ga0114905_1001139_pt1 | contig 15014 bp, 11 predicted proteins | sample MalvireepMed_b05_FD_83499 | JGI IMG/M metagenome (GOLD analysis project Ga0114905, IMG submission 83499) | Marine viral communities from the Global Malaspina Expedition - Malaspina viral metaG DeepMed_b05 | ecosystem: Environmental > Aquatic > Marine > Oceanic | place: Mediterranean Sea...
GCCCGTAAAGCGAATCCGGGCGCATGGGGTGCTTGTCGGATACAAGCGTCGCGCGGGGGTAGAACCCGACGGCGTGGTTGGACGATCCCAGCACCACGCGGTCGATGCCGTTGCTCCGGGCGGCTTCAAACACATTGTGGGTGCCCATGACATTGACGCGCAGAATGTCCTCGATGCTGCGTTCATTGGGATATCCGGCAAGATGGACAATGCCATCCACGTCAGCCATGGCAGCCGACAGGCGCGCCGCATCGGTGATGTCCAGCCGTTCCCAGGTCTGGTTGTCGCCCAGTTGGCCGGGATCGGCCTTGTCGATGATCTTGATGCTCGCAACCTTGTCGGCAAGGAGCCGGCGTAGCGCCGTTCCGACCCTGCCCGATCCGCCGGTGATGGCGATGCGCTTGTTCAGGCAGCTGGCGGGCGTCTCCTTGGCCGGGGTCTCTTCGCTGGCGTGGGTGTCGGGCGGGCTCATGTGGGCAGGCCCTTCGTGGGGTGCGTCATCGCATCACCGTACCGAGAAATAGTGTATGAAACCTGCACTTCTGACTGGCTCTTTTCTGTGACTATCGCCATCTTCGCCTTCTCCCACTGTCCCGCATCATGACCCGCGCAGATGATCAGTTCTCTGCGCTAGGGGCTGCACCTCTCAAAATAATGTATAATCTGAGTTGAAAAGTGTAAACCAAGATTGTAGGGTTTTCTCATCGCAGCGGCCTGGCTGGAGGATGGAGCTCTGGGCCGCATCGATTGGTTAGGGAGGAAGCAATGAACATATGTAAACGGCGCGCCATGCCGAATGCGGCCGGGCGCGTGATTTCCCGGCTGATGCTTGGAGCCGCGATCGCGCCGCTGCTGGCGTTCTCGGCCGCGGCGCAAGAGCCATCCGGTGAGGCGCCGATGCTCGCTGACAAGGTTGCAGCCGGCGAATTGCCGCCAGTTGCAGAGCGGGTGGGGCGCGAGCCCGAGGTCGTGGAGCCGCTGGACTCCGTCGGCAGCTACGGCGGTGAGTTGCGCGCCGGCCTGCGGGGCAGCTCGGATCACAACGGCATCCTGCGGATTGTCGGGCCTCAGGGGCTTGTGCGCTGGGATCCGAACTACACCGAGGTGGTGCCCAACCTGGCCGAGCGGTTCGAGGTCGGCGATGAAGGCAAGGAATTTACCTTCTACCTGCGGGATGGCATCAAGTGGTCGGACGGCACGCCTTTCACCGCTGACGATGTCATGTTCAACGTCGAGGATCTGCTGCTCAACGAGGACTTCGCGCCGACACCGTCGCGTTACACCATCGGCGGCGAGCCGATGAGCGTCGAGAAGATCGACGATTTCACCGTGCGCTTCACCTTCTCTGAGCCTTACGGCGACTTCCTTGCCGAGCTGGCCGCGCCGCTGGGCCAGAACCCGGTGCTCTATTCCAAGGCGTATTGCAGCCAGTTCCTGCCACAGTACAACGAGGACATCGACGCGCTGGTCGCGGCCGAGAACGCCGCCGACTGGCAGAACCTGTTTTTGCAGAAATGCGGCGACCTGGAGGTTCCGGCCCGCTGGGGCAACCCCGACCGGCCGACCATGGACCCGTGGGTCGTGACCGAGCCCTACACCGGTGGCGCGACCCGCGTGGTCCTGGAGCGAAACCCGTATTTCTGGCAGATCGACACCGAGGGCAATCAGCTACCCTATATCGATCAGCTCGTCATGCCGATTGGTGCCGACACCGAAAGCCTGATCCTCGCGGCGATCGGGGGGCGGATCGACTTTGGCCTGCGTCACATCGATACCGCCGACAACCGGCCGGTGTTGGCCCAGAACCGCGAAGCCGGCGATTATCGCTTCTTCGAGGCCGCGCCTGTCGGTGGCTCGAACATGATCATCAACCTGAACCTGACCAGCAAGAACGACGAACTGCGGGAGCTGTTCAACCAGAAGGACTTCCGCGTTGCGCTGTCCCTCGGGATGGACCGGCAAGCCATCATCGACACCGTCATGCTGGGCGAGGGCGAGCCCTGGCAGCAGGGGCCGTTCGAGGACCATCCCGCCTATTACGAGAAGATCGCGACCCAGTACACCGAGCATGATCCCGAGCAGGCCAACGCCCTGCTTGACGAGCTTGGGCTCGAACGGGGCGAAAACGGCATCCGCACCCTTCCAAGCGGCGCGCCGCTGAGCTTCAAGGTCGATGTCATCCCGACCTTCGATCCGAGCTGGGTCGACTCGCTGCAGCTGATCGAGCAGCAGTGGGCGGAGATCGGTGTCGACATGGAAATCAACGCCATGGAGCGCACCTTCTTCTACCAGCGCACCTCCGAGAGCAACGACCATGACGCCGCGATCTGGAATGCCCGCTCCAGCTGGGTTCCGGGGCAGCTGCCGCACCAGATCCTCCCGGTGAGCCACGACAGCCGCTACGGGATCCCTTGGGTCAACTGGTATGAAAGCGGAGGCGAACGTGGCGAGGAGCCGCCCGCCAGCGTCAAGAAGCGCCTCGACCTTTACACCGAGGCTCGCGGTATGGCCGACCCCGAGGAGCGCCGCGCTGCAATGCTCGAGATCGCGACCATCGCTGCCGATGAGTTCGAGGTGATCGGCCTGTCCAAGGCGCTCCCGACCTATGGGATCGTCAAGAACGGCCTGCGCAACGTGCCTGAATCGATGCCGAGTTCCTGGGCCTTTGCGACGCCGTCGCCGACCCTGCTGCAGACCTGGTACTGGGCCGACTGAGCCCGTCCGCAAGATCGCAGTGCCGCTCCGCGCAGCGGCACTGCACCGCCCAACGCATCAGCAGCACAGCAGGTGGTCTCACATGCTTCTACTCTACATTCTGCGGCGCATCGCGTGGTCCATCCCGCTCTTGTTCGCAGTGTCCCTCATTGCCTTCGCGCTCATTTCCGCACCGCCCGGTGACTACATCACCAGCTTCGCGGCGGCGCTGTCGGAATCCGGGGATGTCGTCGACCAGGCCCGTCTCGACGCCCTGCGCGCCCGCTACGGCCTCGATCAGCCCTTCCTCGTGCAGTACTGGTCGTGGATCAGCAACGCGGTCAGGGGCGATTTCGGCATCTCCTTCGAATGGCAGCAGCCGGTCTCCACGCTGATCTGGGAACGCATGTCCCTGTCCGTGATGCTGGCCCTGGCCACGCTGCTCTTCACATGGGCGCTGGCGCTGCCCATCGGCATCTATTCCGCCGTGCGCAAGTACTCGATCGGGGACTACATCGTCACCACCATCGGCTTTCTCGGGCTTGCCACCCCGAACTTCCTGCTGGCGCTCGTGCTGATGTACATCGCCGTGGTGCATTTCGGGGCCGACGTGTCGGGCCTGTTCTCGAACGAGTTCCAGGACGCGCCCTGGTCCTGGGCCAAGTTCGTCGACCTGCTCAAGCACCTCTGGATCCCCGTCGTCATCCTGGGCACCAGCGCCACCGCGAGCCTCGTGCGCATCATGCGCGCCAACCTGCTCGACGAGCTGCACCGTCCCTACGTGACCACCGCCCGTGCCAAGGGCCTGTCCGAGTTCCGCCTGATCATGAAGTACCCGGTGCGCATCGCGATCAACCCGTTCGTGTCGACCATCGGCTGGGCCTTCCCGCAGCTGATCTCGGGGGCCGTCATCACGGCGGTGGTGCTGTCGCTGCCCACGGCCGGGCCGCTCATGCTTCAGGCGCTGCTGGCGCAGGACATGTACCTCGCCGGCGCCTTCATCCTGCTGCTGTGCTGCCTGTCGATCATCGGGATGCTCGTATCAGACATCCTTCTCGCGGTGATTGATCCGCGCATCCGTTTCCGGTGACCCACATGACCTCACGAACAGAAACAGACCCGCGCGCGCTCGAGACCGCGCCCCAGGATTTCGCCTCCCAGTGGCGGCTGATCTGGATCGCCTTCCGCCGGCATCGCCTCGCGATGACCGGGGCCACGATTGTTCTTCTGCTCTACGTGATCGCCGCGTTCACCGAGTTCCTCGCGCCTTACGACCCCAACGCGACATCGGCGTCGGACGTCTATCACCCGCCGCAGATGATCCGCCTCATCGACAGTCAGCCGGACGGAGGCTGGTCGATCCGGCCCCACGTTCGGGGCATGACGATGGAGCGCGACAAGTTCACCCTGGCGACCACCTTCACACCGGACCCGGACAAGAAGATCTACCTGACGTTCTTCGGCAAGGGTGACGCCTACAAGCTCTGGGGCCTCATTCCGATGCAGCGCCATTTCCTGACGACGGCGAACCCCGACGAGCGGTTCTACCTCTTCGGTGCCGACCGCCTCGGGCGGGACATGCTCAGCCGGACGATCTATGGCACGCGGATTTCCATGTCCATCGGCCTCATCGGCGTGTCGCTCAGCCTCGTGCTGGGGCTGATCCTCGGCGGTGTCTCGGGCTTCTATGGCGGGCGGGTCGACATGACCATCCAGAGGGTGATCGAGCTGGTGATCTCCTTGCCGACCATCCCGATCTGGCTCGGTCTCAGCGCCGCCCTGCCGCAGGACTGGTCCGCACTGACGCGCTATTTCGCCATCACCGTGATCCTGTCGCTGGTGGCCTGGACCGAACTGGCGCGGGTGGTGCGGGGGCGGTTCCTTGCCCTGCGCACCGAGGAATTCGTCATGGCCGCGCGGCTCGACGGCTGCACGCGCAGGCGGGTGATCTTCCGCCACATGATGCCCTCGATGGTCAGCCACATCATCGCGTCGGTCACGCTGGCGATCCCGGTGATGATCATCGCGGAAACCTCGCTGTCCTTCCTCGGCCTCGGGCTGACCCCGCCGATCATCTCGTGGGGCGTGCTGCTGAAGGAGGCGCAGAACGTGCGCTCCATCGCCCAGGCGCCTTGGCTCTTCATTCCGGGCGGGGCCGTGTTCGTGGCGGTGCTGGCGCTGAACTTCCTAGGCGACGGTCTGCGTGATGCGGCCGACCCCTATGCACAGGATACCCACTGATGACCGCAGCAGATCATTCCACCACCGTTCTCGAGCTGAGGAACCTGACAACTGAATTCGCGACCCAGCGCGGCATCTTCCGCGCCGTGGATGACGTGTCGCTGAACCTCCATGCCGGCAAGACTCTGTGCGTGGTCGGCGAAAGCGGATCGGGCAAGAGCGTCATGTCGCGCTCGATCCTGCAGATCGTCGACCCCCCGGGGCGTGTGACCGGCGGTCAGGCGCTGCTGCACCGGCACCGTACGGCGCGAGGGGGCGGTTTCGACGAAACCATCGACCTCTTGTCGCTGAACCCCAAGTCCAAGGCGATCCGCAGCCTGCGTGGCAGCGACATCGCGATGATCTTCCAGGAACCGATGAGTTCGCTCTCGCCGGTGCACCGGATCGGGGATCAGGTCGGCGAGGCGATCCGCCTGCACGAGGCCGTCTCGAAGAAGGAGGCCCGTGAACGCACTCTCGAGTTGTTGCGCAAGGTGGAAATCCCCAACCCGGGCAAGGCCATCGACCAGTTTCCCTTCGAGTTCTCGGGCGGGATGCGGCAACGGGCGATGATTGCCATGGCGCTGGCCTGCAACCCGACGGTGCTGATCGCGGACGAGCCGACCACCGCGCTGGACGTGACCATCCAGGCCGAGATTCTCGACCTGATCCGCTCGATCCAGGATGAAAGCGACATGGCGGTGCTGTTCATCACCCATGACATGGGGGTGGTGGCCGAGATCGCCGACGAGATCGCGGTCATGCGTTTCGGCAAGGTGGTGGAGACCGGCGATGTCTATGACATCTTCGAGACCCCGCAGCATCCCTACACCCAGCGCCTGCTGAACTCGGTGCGCGAGCTCGATCACCCGTCCGAGCGCCGTCTGTCGATGCGCAAGACCCGGCCGATCGGCGCTCCGATCCTGGTGTCGGATGGCGTGACCAAGGTGTTCGGCCGCAGCAAGAGCTGGTTCGGCCGCGAGCTGCAGGGCTTCAAGGCCGTCAACGACGCCAAGCTCGAACTGCGCAAGGGCGAGAATCTCGGCATCGTGGGCGAGAGCGGGTCGGGAAAGACGACCTTCGGACGCTGCCTGCAGCGGATCCACGAGGTCACCGAGGGGCGCATCCTCTACACCGACGATGCCGGGAAGGAACGGGATCTTGCCGGCTTGAACGAGGACCAGCTCGAAGAGCCCTGGCGCGATATCCGAACCGTTTTCCAGGATCCGTTCTCGTCGCTCAACCCACGCATGACGATCGGCCAGATCATCGGTGAACCCTTGCTGGTCGAGGGGCGCATGAGCGCGGCCGAAATCCGCGAGCGGGTGCTGGAGCTTCTGGAGCTGGTGGGGCTGCCGGCTTCGGCCTACATGCGCTACCCGCACGCGTTCTCGGGTGGTCAGCGGCAGCGCGTCTCCATCGCCCGGGCCATCGCGCCAAACCCGCGGGTCATCATCGCCGACGAGGCAACGTCGGCGCTCGACGTGAGTTTGCGCACGCAGGTGCTCGACCTGCTGCTGGACTTGCAGGAGCGGCTGGATCTCAGCTTCATTCTGATCAGCCACGACATCGCGGTGATCCGCTACTTCTGCGATCGCATCGCGGTGATGTATCGCGGCCAGATCGTCGAGTCGGGCGACACCGAGGAGATCTGCCGCAACCCGCAGCACGCCTACACGCAATCGCTGCTGTCGGCAGTGCCGGTGGCCGATCCCCGCGTGCGCGGCCAGAAGCAGCGCGTGCGCTACCAATCAGCCTGAGGACGACACGTGAAGATTACAGACATCAAGACATTCCTGATGCAGGTCGGGCCGCGGCCCGGCCTGAACAAGGCGGAGGGGTCCTTTCGCGGGTCGCGCAACTGGCTCTTCGTGAAGGTCGAGACCGACGAGGGGGTCTATGGCATCGGGGAATGCTCGGGATGGCCCCGGGTGATAGAACGGGCGGTGCAGGACCTGACCACGATCCTGGTCGGAGAGGACCCGCGCGACATCGACCGGCTGTGGCAGCGGCTCTATATCGCCACCATGGGTCATGGCATGACCGGCACCGTCGGAGGCGGCGCGCTGACCGGCATCGAGATGGCGCTGTGGGATATCAAGGGCAAGGTGCTGGGCCAGCCGATCTGGAACCTGCTCGGCGGACGCTTCCGCGACACCATTCCCGTCTACGGGCACGCCAAGACGCCCGACCGTGCCCGCGAGTTGGTGGCCCGCGGCTACAGCGCGGTGAAGGTCGGCTTCACCGGGGCGGTCAACATCGACCTGGTGGCCTCGATCCGCGACGCGGTGGGTGCGGAGGTCGACGTCATGGTCGACGCGCACGGGCCGTCCTGGATGACCGCCGCCGATGCCATCTCGGTCGGGCGCGAGCTGGAGCAGCTGGACATCCTGTTCTACGAGGACCCGGTGGCGCCCGAGAACCTCGATGCGCTGGCACGGGTCCGGGACGCGGTGAGCGTCCCGCTCGCGGCGGGGGAGCGGGTCAGCACGATTTTCGGGATCCGTCCCTATATCGAACGCGACCTCGTCGACGTGATCCAGCCCGACACCGGCCGGGCAGGCGGCATCACCCAGATGCGCAAGATGGCGGCCATGGCGGAATCGCATTTCATCACCATGGCGCCGCATTCCGGCTCGCTGGGGCCGGTGGCGGAATTCGCGGCGCTGCACGTGCTGGCGACCATCCCCAACGTGCTCATGCTGGAACGGGTCGAAATCGACTGGGAGGGCCGCTACGACGTCGTCACCCCCGTCCTCAAGTCCGAGAATGGCGCCCTGCCACTGCCCACCGCGCCGGGCCTTGGCGTCGAGCTGGTCGAGGAGGAGATTGCCAAGTATCCCAGCAGCCGCAACGTCACCGACATGCCCGCGAACGAGGGCGCCTACGAGCCGGGGACCAGCGGCGAATGCGTTTATTTCCAGCCTCGCCTGCGCCGGGGCGCGCGCCTGCGCCTGAAACGCTCCGACGGGGTCTGAGCGGCGATGACACAGGATCCGGACACAGCCTCGACGCCGGCCGAAAGCCTCGTGGCCATCGCGCTGGCGGGGGAAGGCGCGCTGTCGCTCTGCACCCTCGATCCGGTGTCCGGGTGCCTAGCGGAGGTTGACCGGCTCGTTCTTCCCGGCGCCACAGGCCGCTGCCGGGGCGTGCCCATGGCGGCCAACGTGGACGGCACGCGGCTTTACCTCGCCTGGCGGGGCGAGGCCTTCGGGCTCTACAGTATCGCGGTTGATGCTTCGGCGCGACGGCTGACCTGTCTCGGGACCGCCGCCCTGCCGGCCAGCATGTGCTATCTCACCCTGTCGGCGGATGAGCGGCACGTGCTGCTGTCGTCCAACATCGGCAGCGTGATCTCTGTGTGCCCCCTCGACGAGGCCGGGCGCGCGGGCGCTCCGGTGCTGACACAGGAGGCGTTCAAGGCGCATTGCATCGAACCCGGCCCGGGCGGGCTGACCTATGCCACCAGCCTGCGCGGCGATTTCGTGCAGACCTATCGTGGCGGCGGGAACGAGGGGCTTGTGCCGCTGTCCCGCATCTACATGCCCGCCGGATCGGGGCCGCGCCACATCCGCCTGTCGGCGGATGGTCGCCGCGCCTACCTGCTGTCGGAATTTCAGGGCCTTGTGACCTGCCTCGATGTCGATGCGGGCACCGGCGCGCTGTCGGTGCGCCAGACCCTCGAGCTGCTCCCCGGCGCGGACACTGCGAAAGCCGCCGAACTGCGGCTGGGGGCCGATGAGGCGTATCTCTATGCCTCCGAACGCAATACGTCACAGCTCTTCACCTATCGCCTCGATGCGTCGGGCGGGATGCAGCCGCTCGGCCCCGTCAAGGCGCCGGACTGTCCGACCGCCTTCACGCTGACCGCAGGCGGCCACCACCTTGTCGCGCTTGGCGAACAGAGCGGAGAGGCGTGGACCTACCGGATCGGGCCCGACGGGCGGCCCGAACCCATCAACTCGGCCCGGATCGGCGCTGTGCCCAGCTGGGCCGTCGCACTCTGAACCGCACCCCACCTCAAGGATCTGACGATGAAAGAAAGCAGCAAGGTCAAGTTTCAGCACGTCTCCGTCGCGACCATCGCGACGGCGCTCTACAAGCGCGGGCTGCGGCATCAGGTGATCCAGGGCGCAGGCCCGGTCGGCTGGAAGGGCGCCAACATGGTCGGCCCCGCCTTCACCCTGCGCTACATGCCCGCCCGCGAGGACCGCAACGGGATCGAGGTGTTCCGTGATCCCGAGCACAAGCAGCGCGTCGCCATCGAGACCTGCCCCGAGGGCCACGTGCTCGTCATGGACAGCCGCAAGCAGGCAGATGCCGCCTCGGCCGGAGATATCCTGCTGACACGGCTGATGAAGCGCGGCGCGGCGGGCGTGGTCACCGATGGCGGCTTTCGCGACGCCATGAACATCGCGCAGCTGGACATGCCAGCCTATCACACCCGCCCCTCCAGCCCGACCAACCTCACCAACAACGAGGCCATCGCCATCAACGAGCCCATCGGCTGTGGCGATGCACCGGTGTTTCCCGGCGACATCATCGTGGGCGACGCCGATTGCGTTATCGTCGTGCCTGCCGAGATCGCTGACGAGATCGCCGATGAGTGCATCGAGATGACCGCGTACGAGGACTTCGCGCTCGAGCAGGTGGACAACGGCGACACCATCATCGGCCTCTATCCCTGCACCAAGGACGAGAACCGGACCGCCTTCGAGGCCTGGCTTGCGGCGCAGGACGACGGGCACTTCTATCACCGGATCAAGCAAGATGCGTCGTGAGGGCGCGGAGGCGGAGGGCGGCTCGGCGTTGGAGCATTTCCGCTGGGCCTTCATCGTCACAGCGGCGGGGCTGGTGCTGGGCGGCTGGGTTGGCTGGAACGCCACGGGAACGGTCTCGGGGACGCTGTCGATCTTTCTGATCTGCGCGGTGCTGGCGATGCTGGAAATCAGCCTGTCCTTCGACAATGCCATCGTGAACGCCAACAAGCTCAAGACGATGTCGCCGGTCTGGCAACGGCGATTCCTGACCTGGGGCATTCGGATCGCGGTCTTCGGAATGCGCATCGTCTTCCCCCTGCTGATCGTGGTGGTGGCAGCCAATGTCGGCGCCTGGCAGGCGCTGGTGCTCGCGGTCTCGCAGCCCGACGAATACGCGCGCATCCTGCATGACGCGCATCTCGGGATCGCGGCGTTCGGCGGGGCCTTCCTGCTGATGGTCGGGCTCAGCTTCTTCTTCGATACCGCGAAGGATGAGCATTGGGTGCAGTGGATCGAAAGCCGCATGGCCCGCGCCGCCGGCATCCGGGGCTTCGAGATCATGCTGGTGCTCGGCCTGATCCTGGCTTTCGTCGGGCTGCAGAAGACACCGGTGGCCGGTCACGTCTTCTTTGGCGCGGCGATCTGGGGGCTGGTCACCTTCCTTGCGGTCGAGGCGCTCGGGGCCTTGCTCGACAGTTCGAAGGAGGTGCTGCAGGGTGCCGCGCGCGGTGGGCTGGGCGCCTTTCTCTACCTTGAGGTGCTGGACGCGTCTTTCTCCTTCGACGGGGTCATCGGGGCCTTCGCGCTGTCGCACAACCTGCTGGTCATCGCGATCGGTCTCGGCACCGGCGCCATGTATGTGCGCTCGATGACGATCATGCTGGTGCGGCAGGGCACGCTGAAACAGTACTGCTATCTCGAACACGGCGCGTTCTATGCGGTCATCGTCCTGTCGGTGATCATGTTCGCGCAGTCGGTGGTGGACGTGCCCGAACTCGTGACCGGCCTTGGCGGTGTTACGATGATCGGTCTCGCGTTGTGGAGCTCTGTACGGCGGAACCGGGTCGTCGGCTTTTGACACCGTCGCGTGAAAAGGCGCAATTTGTGTGTCAACGCGGACTTATGGTATATGATCCAACCTGCCGGGCGGGCGGATAAGGTGACGAGACCGGGGTCGCCCTTCAAAGCAGCCTCGGACAATCGGACGGGGCGCCGCTCAGGCGGTCGAGGACAAGGCAAGGACAAGCGGATGGACAAGGTCGTCAAGCGCCAGAGCGGCAAGGCAGCAGTCCCGTCAAAAGGGGCCGGAACGCGCGAGCCGGGCTACAGCCGCATCGCCCACCTGATCCGCGAAGAGATCTTCGACGGCCGCGCCACCGCCGGAACGCGACTGAAGGTGTCCGAGATCGCGCGCCGCTACGGCACCAGCACCAACCCGGCGCGCGAGGCGCTGCAGATGCTCGAGGGCGAGGGGCTGGTCACCATCGAGCCCAATCGTGGCGCAAGCGTGCGCGGCATCAGCGAGGACATGCTTCAGAACGTGTTCGAACTGAAGATCGTCCTGTGGGGGTATGTCGCCAAGGGCTTCGTCGAAACCGCGACACCGGCGGAAATCGCCGAGCTGCGCAGCCACCAGGAAGATTGCGAAGCGGCGGTGGAGGCCGGGGACGAAGAAGGCTTCCGCTCCGCCAACCTTGCCTTCCACGCCTGCATCATCGAGCATCATCACAACACCGAGGCCGTGGCGATCATCCGCAAGCACGACAGCTGGCTGCAGGCCCTGTCGCGCTCGGATCCGCCGACCCTCGCGCAGATGCGCCGCTCCTCCGCCGAGCACTGGCGCATCGTCGAGGCGGTGGAAGAGGGCGAGGCGGAAGAGGCTGTGGGCGCGATCAAGGAGCATCTGGCGAACACCCAGACGGCCTTCCTCGACCGACTGCGCCGAAAGCGCCGGTTGCAGCGCGACTGAGGTCCCCTGCCAGATCACCAACGAGTGTCACGCAGCTTTGCGTGAGGGTTCGGGACGTTTCCGGGTTGGTGAGGCGGCCCCCAATCCCGGCGATCTGCGCTGGATTTTCCATGATTTTGAGGACGATCAAGAGTTTCTCGGACACACGTCGTATTATCCATTGCATTTCATACATAAAAATATCTAAATAACGTACAATATGTTAGGGGAGGGCGCTCCGGCGCAATGTCGACGAATGACGGACACCACGACCTTTCTCTCGAGCAGGCTGCCTTTTGACCCAGACCAGATGGACAGGCTCGAAGCGGCGTTGCCCGAGGGCCGGGTGCTGCGCGTCGATCCGGAGGATGACGCTGCGGTTGCCGCCGCGCTCGCCGAGGCCGAGATCGCGATCCTGCACAGTGACCTCGACCCGCGATTCATCGAGGCCCCGCGTCTCAGATGGGTGCATTGCGACCATGCGGGCCTCACGAAATCGGCGCGGCCGGAGGTTTTCGAGAGGGGGCTGATCGTCACCGGATCAGCCGGCCGATCGGGCCCGGCCCTTGCCGAGCACGTCATGATGTTCTCGCTCCTGCTCTGTGCGCGCTACCCCGAGTTTTACGAGGCCCAGAAACGGCACCAGTGGCGCGGTCTTCCCGACATGGACAATATCTTTGCGCTCAACGGGCGCACGATGGGCATCATCGGCATGGGCAATACCGGCAAGGCGCTCGCGACGCGGGCGAAGGCCTTCGGGATGACCGTCCTCGGCTACCGTCGTCGCGACGAGCCCGCACCGGAGGGCGTCGATCAGATGTATTGCAGCGATCGCGGTGACGGGATCGAGGAGATCCTCGAGCGGTCGGACATCGTCGCTCTGGTTATCAACTTGTCGGATGCCACGCATCACATGATCGGCGCGGCCGAGTTCGCGCGGATGAAGAACAGCGCCTATCTCGTGAACCTCGCACGCGGCGGGGTCGTCGATCAGGGCGCGCTGATCTCGGCGCTGACCGAAGGGCAGATCGCCGGCGCCGGCATCGACGTGATGACCCCTGAGCCGCTGCCTGCGGACCATCCCCTCTGGGAGACTCCGAACCTGCTTATCACGCCACATTTCTCGGCCAAGCTGAGGGACAGGTCGGACCGCTCGCTCGAGATGATCCTGGAGAATATCCGGCGGTATCGCACCGGCGAGGAGATGATCAACCAGATCAGCAGGGAAGATCTTTGGTCGGCCTCCTGAACGGACCCGCCGGTCGCTTATTCGCATCACCACGCATACAACAACGCAGGGAGAGCACATCATGAAAATCGGTTTCATCGGCCTCGGCGTCATGGGCCGCCCCATGGCCGGACACCTCATCGCCGCCGGGCACGAGGTTCACCTCCACCGCGTCAAGGACATCTCCCGCCCCCTCGTCGAGGCAGGCGGTCACGAAGCCGCATCGGCCAAGGCGGTGGCGGAAAGCGCCGACATCATCATCGTGATGGTTCCCGATACGCCTGATGTCGAAGCGGTGCTGTTTGGCGAGGACGGCGTGGCCGCCGGACTCGGCGCCGGCAAGACCGTGGTCGACATGAGCTCGATCTCGCCCGTTGCCACGCAGGCCTTTGCCGCGCGCATCGCAGAGCTGGGCTGCGCCTATCTCGACGCCCCCGTCTCGGGCGGCGAGGCCGGCGCCAAGGCGGCGTCACTGTCGATCATGGTGGGCGGGGCACAGGCGGATTTCGACAAGCTGCTGCCGGTGTTCGAGGTGATGGGCAAGAACATCACGCTGGTGGGCGATGTCGGGGCCGGTCAGACCGCCAAGATCGCCAACCAGATCATCGTCGCGCTGACCATCGGGGCGGTCTCCGAAGGTCTGGTCTTTGCCGCGAAGGCCGGGGCCGATCCAGCCAAGGTGCGCGACGCCATAATGGGCGGCCTTGCATCGTCCCGGATCCTCGAACTGCACGGCGAGCGGATGATCAAGCGGACCTTCGAGCCCGGCTTCCGGATCTCCTTGCACCAGAAGGACCTCAACAACGCGCTGATGTCGGCCCGCAGCCTGAAAATGGCGCTGCCCGCGACGGCGCAGGCGCAGGAGCTGTTCAACGCCTGCGCGGGGCTCGGTCATGCCGACCTGGACCATTCGGCGCTGGTGCGCGCCATCGAGGCGCTTGCCGGTCACGAGATCGGCGGCTGAGGCACGGGCAGGTCAGGCGCGATGAACATCACCAGTGAAACGGACGCCCGCGCGTTCCTGCGGCAGTTGGCCGATGCCGCCATATCGGCTGCCGATCCGGCAGACGTTCTTCAAGCCGACCTGCCCGAGAAGCCCAATGGACGGTGCATCGTCGTAGGGGCCGGGAAATCCGCCGCGGCGATGGCGCGGGCGGTTGAACTGGCCTGGCCCGATGTCGATCTGTCCGGTGTCGTGGTCACGCGCTACGGCCATGCCGTCCCGACGTCGCGGATCAAGGTGCGCGAAGCGGCCCACCCGGTTCCGGATCTCAACGGTCAGAAGGCCACGACCGAGATTCTGGAGGCGGTGAGCGCGGCGCGCGAAGGCGATCTCGTCCTTGCGCTGATCTCGGGCGGCGGTTCGGCTCTGCTGACCGCCCCGACACCGCCTCTGACAGTCGATGACAAGATCGACGTCACGAAACGGCTGCTCGCCTCGGGCCTGCCGATTGCCGAGATGAACCAGCTGCGCCGACGTCTTTCGCTGGTCAAAGGCGGCGGGCTTGCCCGTGCGGCCGCGCCGGCGCGGCTCGTGACCCTGGCGATTTCCGATGTCCCGGGCGATGAGCCGATGGCCATCGCCTCGGGTCCGACCGTGCCGGTCGAGGAGACCGGGATCGACCTGACACGCGCGATCGAACGGCTCGGTCCCGGCCTGTCGGACCGCGTGCTGGCGGCGCTTTCCGGCAGCGCGACCGACGACGCTGCACCGCCCGCCGGTGATTACCGGCTGATCGCCACGCCGCAGATGTCGCTTGCCGGTGCCGCGAGACTGTCAGAGCGGTTTGGCGTCACGCCGGTTATCCTGGGCGATGCGCTCGAGGGCGAGGCGAAGGAGATGGGCACCGTCATGGCGGGTATCGCCCGCGCTGTCGCCCATCACGGCACCCCGGTGAGACGTCCGGCAGTGCTCATTTCGGGCGGGGAAACCACGGTGACGATCGGAGATCGTCCACCCGGCAGGGGCGGGCGCAATACCGAGTTCCTGCTCTCTCTGGCCGTCGCGCTCAAGGGGATGCCCGGTGTTCACGCCGTGGCCGTGGATACGGACGGTATCGACGGCACGGAAGATGCGGCCGGTGCCGTGATCACGCCCACGACATTGTCCCGGGCGCTGGCGGCCGGGTGCGATCCCGGATCTCATCTGTCGCGGCACGACAGC
>Ga0114905_1001146_pt1 | contig 14953 bp, 19 predicted proteins | sample MalvireepMed_b05_FD_83499 | JGI IMG/M metagenome (GOLD analysis project Ga0114905, IMG submission 83499) | Marine viral communities from the Global Malaspina Expedition - Malaspina viral metaG DeepMed_b05 | ecosystem: Environmental > Aquatic > Marine > Oceanic | place: Mediterranean Sea...
CCCATTTACCCCCCGCCCTCGAATCCGCTATGACGGTGCACGGCGACAATTGATTGCCGCCCCGCCCTTTTCACAAGAACTCCGAGGACTTCGCGATCATGAAATTCCGGCTTGCAATCCTGGCTGTCAGCGCCGCCCTTGTTTCGGCTTGCACCACCGCGTCGGTGGCCTCCAATCCGCTTGCGGCGCGCTGGAACGGCAAGTCGGCAGGCGTGTTCTTTGCCGCCTACGGTCCCCCGGTTTCCGACAGTGGCGGCGCGCTCGGCGCCACGCAATACACCTGGCGCGGCGGGTTTCGCGGCGGCCGGCCCTGCGTGGTCGAACTGACGGTTTCCAAGGACTACACGATCACATCGATCGACGCCGTTTCCGACCGGATTGACCCGAAAGGCGGGCCGTCGCATTGCGAGAAGACGCTTGATGCGGAGTGAGGGTGACTGGGTGGTTTTCTGAAGCCCGTCATGCGGGATTTGATCCAGACTAGCGCAGCGACGTCGTCGCCCCGGATTTCCAGTCAGGCCAGGTTGTTGGGCTGGAAGAGTCTTTTGACCCGGCGGACGCCGGGTCGCTGGATGCCGGATCAAGTCCGGCATGACGGAGTGTGGGGGCGCCGCCCTGCCCGGCCCTTGCGGTTTGCGGAACATGAAGCAACGCCGGCGACGACGATAAGCGGCAGTGAGGCGCTGCCAGTTATGAGCGGACCTTCGCTTTGCCAAAAGGCGCTCAACGCGGATTGAGTGCGTTCGAGGAGTCTCCCGAACCCGTCATACCGGACTTGATCCAGACAAGCGCAGCGACGTCGTCGCCCCCGGTATCCAGTCAGCCCAGGTCCTTGGGCTGAAAGAGTCTTCTGACCCGGCAGACGCCGGGTCTCTGGATCCCGGCTCGGGGGCCGGGATGACGGAGAGTGGGGAGGCACCGCCCTGCCCCGGCCTTAGCGGCTCGCGAAATAGTAGACGATGGCAGCAACGGCCAGCAGCACGAGCGATGCGATGCCGGTCAGGAGCGGGATGATGCCGGCCATTTCATCGAAGTGACGCCGTCCGGAAATCGTTTCAAGGCCCCACCAACCGAAGATCAGCCCGGCGAGGCTGATGAGCGCCAGCAGGACGGCAAGCAGCTTCATGGCGTTTCCTTCCCGGCAGCGCCGCGCATCCGGTCAGATGCGTGAAGGTCGCTGCGAGGCTAAACCATAGCATGCTTCAGAGCGGCGGAATATCGCCCCTGGCCCAGCGTTCTTGCGTCTCGGCGGAGAAGTCCTCGAAGCGCTGCGCCTCGATGGCGGTGCGGATGCCCGACATCAGGTCCTGGTAATAGGACAAGTTGTTCCAGGTGATCAGCATCATGCCCAGAATCTCGTTGGAGCGGACCAGGTGGTGCAGATAGGCGCGGGAATAGTCGCGCGCCGCCGGGCATGCGCTTTGCTCGTCGAGCGGCCGGTGGTCTTCTGCGTGGCGGGCGTTCTTGATGTTGATCTTGCCGTGGCGGGTGAAGGCCAGGCCGTGGCGGCCGGCGCGGGTCGGCATCACGCAATCGAACATGTCGATGCCGCGGCCGACGGATTTGAGCATGTCGTCGGGCGTGCCCACCCCCATCAGATAGCGCGGCTTTTCCGCCGGCAGCAGCGGACAGGTGACATCGAGCATGTCGAGCATCACCGCTTGCGGCTCGCCGACGGCCAGGCCGCCGACCGCATAACCCTTGAGATCGAGGCCTGACAGGCCTTGCGCCGAGCGCTCGCGCAGTTTCGGGATATCGCCGCCCTGGACAATGCCGAACATCGCCTTGCCGGGCTGGTTGCCAAAGGCCACGCGGCAGCGCTCGGCCCAGCGCAGCGACATGTCCATGGCGCGCTCGATTTCCGTTTCGCCGGCGGGCAGCCGCACGCATTCATCGAGCTGCATCTGGATGTCGGAATCGAGCAGGCCCTGGATCTCGATCGAGCGCTCCGGGCTCATCTCGTGGCGCGAACCATCGATATGTGACTGGAAGGTGACGCCATGCTCGTTGATCTTGCGTAGTGCGGACAGCGACATCACCTGGAAGCCGCCGGAATCGGTCAGGATCGGCTTTTGCCAGCGGCCAAATTCGTGCAGGCCGCCGAGCTTCGCCACCCGTTCGGCGCCGGGGCGCAACATCAGGTGGTAGGTGTTGCCCAAAATGATGTCGGCGCCGAGATCCTCGACCTGGTCCATATACATGGCCTTGACCGTGCCGCCGGTGCCGACCGGCATGAAGGCCGGCGTCCGGATGGTGCCGCGCGGCATCGAGATCGCGCCGCGCCGCGCCTTGCCGTCGGTGGCGAGCAGTTTGAACTGGAAGGTGTCGGATGTCACATCGGCTTCGGCAGTCATGGCTCGCTCCGGAACAACAGGCTGGAATCGCCATAGGAATAGAAACGGTAGCCAGTGTCGATGGCATGGCGGTAGGCGGCGCGCATGGTCTCTAGGCCCGAGAAGGCCGAGACCAGCATGAACAGCGTCGAGCGCGGCAGGTGGAAATTGGTCATCAGCACGTCGACGGCGCGGAACTTGTAGCCCGGGGTGATGAAGATGTCGGTCGGGCCGGACCAGGGCTGGATGGTGCCGTCTTCGCTCGCTGCACTTTCCAGAAGTCGCAGCGAGGTGGTTCCGACGGAGACAACCCGGCCGCCGCGTGCATGTACGGCGTTGAGCGCGGCAGCGGTTTCGGCGCTGACATGGCCGATTTCCGAATGCATCAGGTGCTCGGTGGTGTCGTCGACCTTGACCGGCAGAAAGGTGCCGGCGCCGACATGCAGCGTGACGAAATGCCGGGAGATGCCGCGCGCAGCAAGTTTGTCAACAGCGCATCGGTGAAATGCAGGCCTGCGGTGGGGGCTGCGACGGCGCCGTCTTCGCGGGCATAGATGGTCTGATAATCCTTGCAGTCCTGATCGTCCTCGCCGCGTTTCGACGCAATGTAAGGCGGCAGCGGAATGTGCCCGGTGGCCATGATCGCCTCGTCCAGCGCCGGGCCGGAGAGATCGAAGATCAGCTCAAGCTCGCCGCCCTCGCCGCGTGTCCCCGCCGTGGCGTCGAGCACGCCCTGAAGGCAGGTTGCGCCATCGCCGCCAAAATGCAGCCGGTCGCCGTGCTTGATCCGCTTGCCGGGACGGACAAAGGCCTTCCAGCGGTCGGGCCCAGAGCGCATGTGCAGCGTGGCGGAGATGCGTTGCTTGTTGTCGCCGCGGCTGCGAAAGCCTTCGAGCTGAGCGGGTATGACTTTTGTGTCGTTGAACACCAGCGCGTCGCCGGGCTCGAGCAGATCCGCCAGATCGCTGACCGAGAGATCCTGCAGGCTTCCATCGGCACCGACACGCAGCATCCGCGCACTGTCGCGCGGGACTGCCGGGCGCAGTGCGATGCGCTCGTCAGGAAGGTCGAAATCGAAAAGGTCTACCCGCACCGTGCGCGCCTCATGAAAAACGCGCGGAATTCACATGGCTGCACCACAGAATTCCGCGCGTGGAAGTGACCTAAGCCTTGGCGTCAGCCGCAACCTTCATCGACACGATCTTGTCGGGATCGACGACGGGTTCGCCGCGCTTGATCTTGTCGACATTGTCCATGCCGGACGTGACCTGGCCCCAGACCGTGTACTGGCGGTTGAGGAAGCCGGCATCGTCAAAGCAGATGAAGAACTGCGAATTGGCCGAGTTCGGATCCTGCGCACGCGCCATCGAGCAGGTGCCGCGCGAATGGTTCATGTTGGAAAATTCCGCCTTCAGGTCGCCCTTGTCGGAACCGCCCATGCCGGCGCGGCGCGGATCGAAGGAAGGCCCGTCGGACTTGCCGAACTTGACGTCGCCGGTCTGCGCCATGAAGCCTTCGATGACGCGGTGAAACACGACGCCGTCATAGGCGCCTTCGCGGGCCAGTTCCTTGATCCGCGCAACATGGCCGGGCGCCAGGTCGGGAAGCATTTCGATGATCACTTCACCTTGGGTGGTTTCCACGATCAGTGTGTTTTCGGGATCCTTGATCTCCGCCATGGGGTCTCTCCTGTTTAGATTGGAATGGGTATCTGGTCAGCTGCCGGAGCGGACCTCGATCATGCGGTCGGGATTGTCCACCGCACCATTGGCGTTGGCGCTGCCGCGCTTGATCTGGTCGACATGTTCCATGCCCTCGACCACCTTGCCGACCACGGTGTACTGGCCGTTGAGATGTGGTGCGGGCGCAAACATGATGAAAAACTGCGAGTTGGCCGAATTCGGGTTCTGCGAACGGGCCATGCCGACTGTGCCGCGCTCGAACGGCTTGTCGGAAAATTCGGCCGCCAGGTCAGGCCCGGAGGAGCCGCCGGTGCCGGCGCGCTGCGGCACGAAGCCGTTTTCCATGTCGCCGAACTCGACGTCGCCGGTCTGGGCCATGAAACCTTCGATCACCCGGTGAAAGGCGACATTGTCATATTCGCCGGCATCGGCCAGCGCCTTCAGCCGGGCCGTGTGCTCAGGCGCGACATCGTCGGCAAGTTCGATGACGACATCGCCCGTCTTGAGCGTGATGGTCAGCATCTCGGCGGCATTGGCAAAGGCGGTCGAGGCCAGGCCGAGGGCCAGGGTTGCGGCGATGAGCAGGCGGGAAGAACGCATGGTGGCTCCATTCAAGTGCGGCGGCCGGGCTTTTCGCACCGGCGGCAATCGTTTGACACACCGCCGTGGGCTTGGCAACGCCACGGCGAAGGCTGTTAGGTTCCCGAAAGCCGCGCTTTGAGTGCCTTGTGCACGACGCCCGGGACAAACGGCGTGACATCGCCGCCCATCTTGGCGATTTGGCGCACAAGCGTGGCAGTGATGTGGCGGGATTCGGGATAGGCCGGCGCGAACACGGTGGTGATACCAGGCGCCATCGCCCGGTTCATGCCTGCCATCTGCATTTCATAGTCGAGATCGGTGCCGTCGCGCAGGCCGCGCACCAGCACGGTTGCGCCCGCATCCTGTGCGGCTTCCACCACCAGGTTCTGAAACGAGGCCACGCTGACATCGCCCGCGCGCTGCGGAAACTCGGCCGCAACCACCTCGGCGATCATGGCCGCACGTTCATCGAACGAGAACATCGGCGTCTTGCCCGGATGCACGCCGATGCCGACCACAAGCCGGTCGCACAGCGCCAGCGATTGCTCGAGCACGTGGATGTGGCCATTGGTCATGGGGTCGAACGACCCGGGATAAAACGCGATGCGCATGACAAAACCCTTCTTTGCAAGGCCTTTTGTCATGACAGCGAAAGCGCTTCAAGCGATGATTGGGCGAAACCGCCGGCGAGCCGGCTCAGAAATCGGCTGAAGACAACCAGATCAGCGATTTGCGGGTTTTCTTGTAGGCGCGCACGGCCGCCGTTTCGATCTGTGCACGATAGCGGTCAAAAGCATCGAGATAGGCGGTCTCAGGCGAACGGGTGAGCCCGGCGATCTGCTCGAGCGCCGGAGCTTCCAGCACGAAGCGGACTTCCATCACGCCGTCATAGCCGGAAAACCGGATCGTGCCGGCGTCCTCGTCAAAACTGCGCATCTGGTTGGGAAAACCGATCATCGCAGGGCTCGCAATCGCTGCGGCGCAAGCGCGCTCACTTCTTGGCTTTTTTCTGAAACGGATTTGTTTCCAGCTGCTTGACCGCGGTTCCGACCGCCGCCGTGGCTTTCGCCGCGGCCTTGTCCTTCTTCGGTTTGCGAACTTCCTTGTTCGACTTCATTTGGCCCTTGGCCATGGCAGGTCCTGTTCCGGCGTAGCATCCGGGCGGCCGGGATTGGCCTGTTCGGATTGGTCTACGCGACATAGAGAATATTCTGCGCCGTTCCTGGCCATCGCCATGACGGCGATCTCAGGCGCTAGGCGTTGCTGACGGAGCTCACAAGTTCCAGATTGCTGCCCTGCTCGACGCGCTCATGGCCCTGTTCCTCGTTGCGGATCCGGTACTGCGCCTTGCCCTGATTGTCCGGCAACCGCATCAGCACGGTAAATTCCCGTGGCGTGCGCGGCGACAGCCCGACGCGCGATTGCAGCGTGACCTGCTGCCCCTTGGTGAAGACATTCTTGCTCATGGTCATTCCAATACGATCTGCGCCCGGCGCAGAATTCTTGCGTCCCGGGCATTTATTTTTCAATTCTTGGTCGAGATGCAAACAGGGTGACAGCCAGCCTAAGCCATGCCAAGCCACGCAATGCTTGAATTATTACACCTGTTTCATACGCCTTTATTGCGGTTTATCAAAGCCAATTCTTGCATCGACGCCCATCGGCATGACCATCGCGGCCAACAAATTGTGCGTCTGCGAAAAAGAATCGAACCACGACTTCAAAGCCATGTCATAGTGTTCGAGCGCGCCCGAAGGCGTGCACCCGGCCCGCAAATTGCGCGACCGGCACTGGAACCAAGCAATGGCCATCTCGTTGCAGCAGTTCACGACATGAGGTGTTGCCATGCTGATCAGATTTGGATTTGAAATCATCGTCGACTGCCCCGCACCGGTCCCGATGCTGCTGGCACTCTCCACCCACACGGAGTTCAATGGCCGTCTGATTGGCGCTGACTATGTCAGAACGACCGCCATGACGCCCATTTCAGTCTATGTCGACCGTTACGGAAACCGGATATCCCGCGCCGTGGCTGACCAGGGCCGCACCACGTTCTGGTCCGATTGCGTCGCCGAAGTCAGTGGAACGCCGGACATCTGGCCGACATTCGCGGTTCAGCACCGCATTGAAGACCTGCCCAGCGACACGCTCGATTTCCTCGGCGCCAGCCGCTATTGCGATTCCGACAGCCTCGGCAATTTTGCCTGGGCCACATTCGGCAACACCCAGGAAGGCTGGCCCCGGGTGCAAGCGATCAGCACCTTCGTCCACAATCACGTGACTTTCGGCTATAAGTTCGGCCGGCCGGACAAGACCGCTCGCGACGTGCTGGAGGAAAAATCCGGCGTCTGCCGCGACTTCGCCCATCTCGGCGTCAGCCTCTGCCGCGCCATGAACATTCCCGCGCGTTACGCCAGCGGCTATCTCGGCGATATCGGCGTGCCCGATTCCGGCTTTGACGATTTCTGCGCCTGGTTCGAGGTCTTTCTCGGCGGCAGCTGGCACACGGTCGATGCCCGGTACAATGTCCCGCGCATCGGCCGCATCCTGATGGTCCGCGGCGCTGATGCGTCGGATGTGGCGATGATCACCTTGTTCGGCAGTTACCAGCTCTCATCCTTCAGGGTCTGGACCACCGAGCTCGAGGACGGCACCAGCGATCAGGACCTGCACGCGATGTTTAAGACATTGCCGCCGCCCCGCCCCGGCGGACCGGATTTCGGTCTGGCCATGCCGGGCGCCGTGCATCTGAGCTGATCGCGGCTTCGTCACATTGGCTTTCCGTGACCGGGACGGTGTCAGCTGGTCCCGGTTGTTCGGCGCGTCCAGTCACCAATCATTAGCCATAAACCCGTTCAGGTTTGGTTCATTCAGGATTTGTCATGGTGTCTGCATCAGAGTTTGGTGTGACGAAAGGACAAATGTGATGACTGTAGCTCTCGCCTTGCTTGCCCTCATGATCGTCGCGCTTTTCAGCGGTCTGGTCCTCGGCGCCCTGCGCCGGGAGATGCCGGACGAAACCCGGGACCCGGTCTGGACCGGCCATCGCTGATACGCCTGACCACGCCAAACCTGCCCTTTTGGGCAATTTGGCCCGGCTGTGTAGCAATCTGGCCGGGTTTGTGCTGACCGCGCCGTCCGTCCGGGCGCGAGTCTGAACTATTGATCACCCTAAAATACCCGGTTTACCCGGCCAGACGACGCCGGCAACAGCGCGGCTCAAGCACGCTCAGTCCCCGGCGCGGGATCTCAGCGGTATCCCGAGCTGGATGCGCCATTGTTTCATCAAAGCCGCCCGGCGCTGCGGGTAGATTGCGGTTTCGATGATCAGGCTGACCACGCGATCTGTCCGGAAGTGGCGAAAATCATTGCGCAATTCGCACCAGGCCACGATCACCCGAGCCCTGTCGAAAAACGCCAATGCAATCGGCCAGATCACGCGCTCGGAGCTCACGCCATTGACGTCGGCATAGGCGATGGTCAGCTTGCGCTGGCGCCGGATGGCATCGCGAATGCGCGGCAACTCGTTCTCGCCGGCGGACAGAGGCGCCGCCGGGCCGACGAGCAGGGTGGACTCGTCCAGCCCGGCCCGCAGATCCGGCGGCAGCACCGCGCCGATCTTGGCCAGTGCATTGCGCGCCGCAGCCCCCAACGGCTGGTCCGCGCGCTCCGCCACCCAGCGCGAGCCCAGCACCAGCGCCTCGATCTCGTCTTCGGAAAACATCAACGGCGGCAGCATGAAGCCGGGCTTGAGCACAAACCCCACCCCCGCCTCGCCATCAATCGCCGCCCCTTGCGCCTTCAGCGCATCGATGTCGCGATAGATGGTCCTGAGCGAGACCCCAAGCTCTTCGGCAAGCACCGCGCCACTGACCGGATGCCGGTAACGGCGGAAGACTTGCAACAGATCGAGAAGACGGGCGGCGCGGGACAAGCTTGGGCTCCGGGATGGGATGCTGATGGCCGAGTGTAGCACGGATGGTGACAGAAAATGGCAGGAGTGGCCAACAACCGTCTGGTAGCTTTCGGCCCATTGCGGACTTCGGCGCTCTACGCAGCGAAATGCAACTACGAGCCCAATTGGCTGACGCCGCTCATTGCATGGGCGGCTGCAATCTGAGTAGATGGCCATAAGGCGTCCCTCACAATTACTGTCGCGGATGATTTAGGCCCCATGTTCACATGAAAGTCGCATAATGAAAGGAAGAGAGCGAAACGTCCTATGCTGGTGCGGGTCTGGCAAGAAGTTTAAGAAATGTCACCTCGGCCGAGATGTTCAGCCGAAGGAAAATCCTTGGGCCGCTGTGGATGTAAACCGAAAAGCTTTTTCCAAAAAGAAGTGCTGTGCACACGGCGTAGGTTTGGGCGATTGCGAGGGAATGGTGATTAAAGCCCACACTGTCTCGCGCGGTCCCAACCTTTCTAAAATCGCCAAAGATGGGCACGTTCTGCAATACCGCCCGAACATTACGAAAATGAACAAGAATGGTGGCAAGTTATCCGTAGAGAAGATTGGCATCAAAGATGCATCAGTTTTCAATGGCTATTGCAGCAAGCATGATCGAGAGCTTTTCTCTTGCATTGAGAATGAAGCTTTTACTGGACGACCCGACCAGTGCCTTGCTGTGGCCTACCGCACAATGAGCCGAGAACTCTATGGGAAGGATGCTGGAGCTCACTTGCGCGAAACATTAAGGAGCGCCGACAAAGGATTCCAACTTTTCGAACAATTCATGCATCAGACGATGCTCGATGAATTCGACAAGGGCAACGAAGCTGCGCGACGTGAACTGAAGGCCACGCATGATGTGTTGACAGCAGGGTTAATAGACGCACGCCCCGATGTCATTAGTTCTATAGTCTTTGAATTTGCGTCCGCTTTGCCATTCATGTTTGCAGGCGCGTGGTCGCCCTTTACGGACTTCCACGGCGCAGAGCTTCAAAAAGGTTACGTGGACGAGCTTCTAGAACAGATTCTTGTTTCCTCGTTTGCTGGTGAATCTAGTGCAATGATCTGCGTTTCTTGGCGAAATATCGACGGCGCGCCCGGAAAGGTCATTGCAGAGCAGCTTATGGAACTGCCGAATGAACAACGGGCGTCGGCATGCCTCCAGTTCGTGACGAAACATGTTGAGAACGTATTTTTCAATCCGGACTGGTTCGAAACCTTGGATAAAAAACAGAAAAAGTGCCTGAACGAGCTTGCTGCCGACGGCTTTGATTCGATGGGTAGTGTTCCAACAATGCCTGTTCGCTTGGAAGTGGATTTTCAGTTGCCGCCATCAGTGAGATTCATTCAAGTTGCATAACAACGCGGCAGCTTACCTTAGAGGCGCTTGTAGCGGGCATTAGAGCAGTCTCAGCGATAGCCGCTTCGTCCGCTCGGCAATCCTTAGTGCAATCTGCAGTCGACTTCCGCTCCCCGCACACATCCACCATGTGATGCAATACTGTAGGCGTTCGCTGCTTGTGACATTCCCAACCCCACCGCACAAAAAAAGCCGGAGATTTTTCCCCGGCTTCCTGTTGTCATGGCTGACGCAGATCAGCCCTGCGGATCTTCATCCGGCGCGGTGCCGTCATCGGCGGCCGTGTCCGGCAGGTCTGCTTCCGGCACGATGTCGGCAACGCCGATTTCGGCGGCTGCTTCGACATCATCGACCAGCTCTTCCTCGGCTTCCGGCTCGCTGATCCGGTCGACCGAGACCACGCGCTCGTCCTTGGCGGTCGAGAAGATGGTGACGCCCTTGGTGGCGCGGCTGGCCATGCGGATGCCGCCGACCGGCACGCGGATCACCTGGCCGCCATCGGAGACCATCATGATCTGGTCGCCCTGCTCCACCGGGAAGGCGGCGATCAGCGGACCGATCTCGCCGGTCTTCGAGGTATCGGTGGCGCGGATGCCCTTGCCGCCACGGCCCGAAATCCGGAACTCGTAGCTCGAGGAACGCTTGCCGTAGCCCTTCTCGGACACGGTCAGGATGAACTGCTCGCGGGCTTTCAGCTCCTCGTAGCGATCATTGGAGATTTCGCCGACTTCCTCGGTGTCCTCGCCAACCAGCCCGACATCCTCGACCTCTTCGCCGGTCGCGGCACGGCGTTCGGCCGCAGCGCGCTTGAGATAGGCGGCACGCTCGGCGGCTTCCGCGTCAACATGGTGCACGATGGTCATCGAGATGATCTGGTCGTCCTTGCCGAGATTCATGCCGCGAACGCCGATCGAGTTGCGGCCGGCAAAGACGCGGACATCATCCACCCGGAAGCGGATGCACTGACCGAGTGCGGTGGTCAGCAACACGTCGTCGAACTCGTTGCAGGTCTCGACATTGAGAATGGCGTCATTCTCGTCGTCGAGCTTCATCGCAATCTTGCCGTTGCGGTTGACCTGGACGAAGTCCGAGAGCTTGTTGCGGCGGACGGTGCCGCGCGTGGTGGCGAACATCACGTCGAGATTGGCCCAGCTGTCCTCATCCTCCGGCAGCGGCATGATCGAGGTGATCCTTTCGCCCTTTTCCAGCGGCAGCATGTTGATCAGCGCCTTGCCCTTGGATGTCGGCGTGCCGATCGGCAGGCGCCAGACCTTTTCCTTGTAGACGATGCCGCGCGAGGAGAAGAACAGCACCGGCGTATGGGTGTTGGCGACGAACAGCCGTGTGACGAAATCCTCGTCGCGGGTCGACATGCCGGACCGGCCCTTGCCGCCGCGGCGCTGCGCCCGGTAGGTCGCCAGCGGCACGCGCTTGATGTAGCCCGCGTGGCTCACGGTCACCACCATGTCCTCGCGCGCGATCAGGTCCTCGTCGTCCATGTCCGCGCCACCCTCGATGATCTGGGTGCGGCGCGGCACGCCGAATTCGTCGCGCACGGCAATCAGCTCGTCCTTGACGATCTGCTGAACCCGCATGCGCGAGCCGAGGATCTCGAGGAAATCCTTGATTTCCTCGCCGATCTTGCCGAGTTCGTCGCCGATTTCATCACGGCCGAGCGCGGTCAGGCGGGCCAGACGCAATTCGAGAATGGCGCGCGCCTGTTCTTCCGACAGGTTGTAGGTGCCGTCTTCCTCGTTGATCCGGTGACGCGGGTCGTCGATCAGCAGGATCAGCGGCTCGACTTCGCGGGCTGGCCAGCGCCGTGTCATCAACTGTTCGCGTGCCGTCGCCGGATCCGGCGCGTTGCGGATCAGCGAAATGACCTCGTCGATATTGGCGACCGCAATGGCGAGACCGACCAAAACGTGCGCCCGTTCACGCGCCTTGCGCAGCAGGAACTTGGTCCGCCTTGTGATGACATCCTCGCGGAAGGCGACGAAGGCCTTGAGCATGTCGATCAGCGTCATCAGCTCCGGCTTGCCGCCGTTGAGCGCCACCATGTTGACCCCGAACGAGGTCTGCAGCGGCGTGTAGCGGTAAAGCTGGTTGATGATCACGTCGGCGACCGCATCGCGCTTGAGCTCGATCACCACCCGGTAGCCCTGGCGGTCGGATTCGTCGCGCAAGTCGGAAATGCCCTCGATGCGCTTGTCGCGCACCAGTTCGGCCATTTTCTCGATCATCGTCGCCTTGTTCACCTGGTAGGGAACCTCGGTGATGATGATGGCTTCGCGGTCATTGCGCATCGGCTCGACATGAACCTTGCCGCGCATCATCACCGAGCCGCGGCCGGTCTCGAACGCGCTGCGGATGCCGGCCTGGCCCAAAATGATGCCCGAAGTCGGGAAATCCGGTCCCGGAATGATGCTCATCAGTTCGAGCAGATCGATCGCCGGGTTGTCCATGATGGCAATGCAGCCATTGATCACTTCGATCAGGTTGTGCGGCGGAATGTTGGTCGCCATGCCGACGGCAATGCCGCCCGCGCCATTGACCAGCAGGTTGGGGAACCGGGCCGGCACCACCTTCGGCTCGGAGCCGGAGGAATCGTAGGTGTCCTGAAAGTCGACGGTTTCCTTGTCGATATCTTCCAGCATCTCGTGCGAGAGCTTGGCCAGGCGCGATTCCGTGTAACGCATCGCAGCCGGCGGGTCGCCGTCGATGGAGCCGAAATTGCCCTGCCCGTCGACCAGCATCGCGCCCATCGACCAGTGCTGCGCCATGCGCACCATGGCGTCATAGATCGACTGGTCGCCATGCGGGTGATATTTACCCATCACGTCACCGACGATGCGCGACGATTTCACATATTTGCGGTTCCAGTGGTAACCGCCCTCATGCATGGCGTAGAGAATCCGGCGATGCACGGGCTTGAGCCCGTCGCGCACATCCGGCAGCGCCCGGCTGACGATCACGCTCATGGCGTAATCGAGATAGGAACGCTGCATTTCCTCGATGATCGACACCGGCTCAATGCCTGGCGTAATCGGTCCGGCGGGTGTTTTCTGGTCTGTCAAAGCGGTCCACGACAATTGGATGGAATCATTTCTGCGTTATAGCCGAAAGCCGCTGCTGTCGCCAATTTTCGCACCCTGAATCAGCCCCTCAACAGACTTTCTCCACCGTTGCGGACACGGATGGGGGTTTCGAACCGGTCTTATGTGTCGTAAGCCAAGAAAAGAGGCCGTTTCACCAAGCCTGCGGGGGATGCTCAATGACAGTCGAGCTGATCATAAATGCCTTCGTCACGATCATCGTGATGTTCGACCCTCCGGGCCTCGCGGCGATCTTTCTCGGCCTGACCACCGGCATGACCCGCAGCCAGCGCATCCAGGTCGCCATTCGCGGCACGGTGACCGCGGCGGGCATTCTCGCCGTCTTCGCCATCGCCGGAGCCACCATTCTCAACATTCTGGGCATTTCGCTCGGCGCCTGCCGCATCGCCGGCGGCTTGCTGCTGTTCTGGATCGCCTTCGAGATGATTTTCGAAAAGCGCCACGAGCGCCAGGAAAAGAGCGCCGAGCGGGCGATCACCAAGGACCATATTTCCAACGTCGCGGTGTTTCCGCTGGCGATCCCGCTGATTGCCGGCCCGGGCGCCATCTCGGCGGTCATCCTGCTTGCCGGCTCGTTTTATCAGCCCGTCGAGCGCGCCGGGCTGATCGGCGTCATCATCGCCGCCTCGCTGGTGCTGTTTGCCTTCCTGGTGATTGCCGAACGCATCGACCAGTTCCTCGGCGACACCGGCCGCACCATCCTCACCCGGCTGCTGGGCGTGATCCTCGCCGCCCTTTCGGTGCAGTTCGTCGTCGACGGCATCAAGCAGGCATTTCTCGGCGCCTGAGGCAGCGGTCATGGAGCCGGAGGCCGGGGCATTGTTGAGATGAAGATCGGCTGAGACCGCAGGCGCTGGCCGACGCTGCCGGGCTAATCTGCAAGTTCCAGCGTGAGCTCCGCACCGCCCCAGCCATGCACCTTGTCATGGGCGCGGATCGTGACCTCGCGGGCATCTTCCGGAATGACGATCCCCGACTGGCTGCGGGTAAAGGGCTGCTCATTGTCATGCGGATGCGCCAGCAGGCGCTCACCCAGCACTGTGCCATCGGGGCCGATCACCTGCCACTTGTCGGCATAGTGATCCCAGCCGGCATCGGCATGGCGCACGCTGACGTCAAACCGGTAGGTTCCATCCGCGGCCCTTGCAAATGTAGCCGCCACCACATCGGCCTCGCCGGCTTCGGCGGCAGAGGCGACTGACAAAGAGGCAACAGCTGCCATTGTCAGCACAGCGACGGTGTGGGCTGTCTTCGGTTTTCCAAACATGGCCCAGTGTCACCCGGTCCGATGCCCGAGCGCCAATCACAATCCTGTGCATATCCAGACACCCGGTTCTCCAGGCTGGCGCCCCGGTACGACATCGCAGAGCCATTGCCTATCCGGCGCTGATCAGTTTGCCGCCGGATGGCCTTCGCTCAGTTGCAGAAGATCCCACAGATTGCCGTAGATGTCGCGAAACACCGCCACCGTGCCATAGTCCTCGGTCTTCGGCTCGCGGATGAACTCGACGCCTTCGGCGGTCAGACGATTGTAATCGCGCCAGAAATCATCGGTGTTGAGAAACAGGAACACGCGTCCGCCGGTCTGGTTGCCGACAAAGGGCTCCTGCTCCGGTTTCGAGGCCCGCGCAAGAACGATCGAGGCGCCCTGCCCGCCTTTCGGCCGGACCACCACCCAGCGCTTGTCCTGCTCGGGCTGGTAGCTGTCTTCGAGCAGATCGAAGCCGAGAACACCGCAATAGAAACCGATGGCCTCATCGTAGTCGCGCACCACGAGGGCAACATGGGTGATCGATTGTTTCATTGCTCTTGATCCTGCGGTTTCAGATGCAAACTTGCCGGTGTCAGAAAAACAAAGGCCCGCAAACTCTGAGCTTGCGGGCCTTTTGATCAGATCGATCCGATCAGAACGGAATGTCGTCGTCGAGGTC
>Ga0114905_1001148_pt1 | contig 14915 bp, 26 predicted proteins | sample MalvireepMed_b05_FD_83499 | JGI IMG/M metagenome (GOLD analysis project Ga0114905, IMG submission 83499) | Marine viral communities from the Global Malaspina Expedition - Malaspina viral metaG DeepMed_b05 | ecosystem: Environmental > Aquatic > Marine > Oceanic | place: Mediterranean Sea...
CTCATCCCCCCCTAAGTTTGGGGGGTTTTTCTGAACTGGTTTGAACTGGTTTGGAATTAATTCGCACACCCCCCTTCAAAAAAGTCAAATAGCGAATTTGCTCCAAATTAAGTCAAAGGGGGGTTCAAAAAAGTCAAATGACGAAAAAAGCCCCCTGGGGGGCCTTAAAAAAAGTCAAATCAGGAAATGGCGAGGATGATGGGACTTGAACCCAGAACCTTCGGATTAGAAATCCGATGCTCTATCCAATTGAGCTACATCCCCATATATTTTAATGGTTCCCTGGGTAGAGCAACCACAGCACCCATATCGCACACCCAATGATCACGCCAGCCAGGAGATATTCCCACACTAACAAAAACCTAATAATCAGCTCATTTTTACGTATATCCATGTTACACCTCGCGTACACCTTGTTATAGTTCTGTTAGGGTGGGAATTTTGGGACTTTCGTTAGGGTTTTGTTAGGTTAGGGTTTTGTTAGGGTTTCTCGTGGTCATCATCATACATTGCCTCGACCTCCTCATCGGTAAACCCGTAGTAGTATTCTTTGAGCTTGTCTGCTGCGTATTCTAGGATGGTTTCTAGTTGGGCGTCATCAATCCACTTGTGAACTAAAAATTCTATTTTTTCTTGGATTTTTTCAGATTTCATTTTTCCTCTTTTATTTGATCCTGAATTTGGTGCAAAATCCCTCTCAAAATTGCATCCTCGATAGTGGGAGAATCTAATTCCCCACTATTTAGATAATTTACTAGGATTTCGATCTCATCCTTGCCTAATATTATTGTGTATTCTTTCATTTTTATCCTTCCCCACCTAAATCAAGCCCAGACCAATCTTCTACGGGCATTTGATTTTCAGCATATCGGCCCGTATAAATTATCAATTGTTCGGAATTATCGTAGCCAATATCCGCTTCGGGAAATAGCTCAAACAGAATTTTCTTTTCTTCTTCGGTCATTTTTCCTCCAATTCATGATGATAAGTTCGATACCAACGATCACCGCAACATTCACAGTCCGTTCCTAGTGAAACTCCGTCGAAGTAAATACCCTTAGATTGAGCGATTTTATTCGCTTCCTCAGGGGAGTTTGCGAGGATGTATAAAGCGTTTTCTCCCTCGCCTACATATCCTTCTGATGGAATAAGGGTCGGCATATCATCGAAGAAGCCGCCAGAATTGTTTTGCCAGAATCTATAAGTCTTTCGTTCCATTGTATAACCCTCCTAGTGGCTAAGGAATCTAACAGTTCTCTGTGCGGTCCAACATAGCCCGCACTCCGCGCATGAATCCAGCTTACCTGTCTGTTCAGGACATGTAAAGGATGGACCCGTAAAGCTTTCCTCCGCAGCATACCATAATCCTATCCGCTTAGTCTCTTTAGAGCGTGAGAATCTTATAACGAATCGCTCAGGGTATTGTATGTTTAGGAATTGGATATACCCACCTATCACGCCATCGTGTTCCCTTGCTGTATACCCAAACACGCATAGGGTAGGGAACTTCAATAGCATATCCTCCCAGAACCGCACGTAGTCGAAGGAATAAAAATCCCCTAATACGTGGAGCCTAATGACAATTCCTTTCGGGTGTTTCTTTACTAGGGTTTCTATTTGTTCTTCTACCGCTTGAACTAGTCCAAGGGTGCTAAACCTATGCGCGAAGGGCATATTGTTGCCATAGCAGTCTTCCCAGTGATGGCAGGATTCTGGGCACGTATCACGCTCCGTAAGGGTGAGGGAATATAGGTTCTTCCCCTCCCATTTATTGGATGTAATTTTGAACCCTAACTTTTTATTGTTAGAGCCTTTTTTTAGCACCTGATACGAGGGCACCAAGGGGCTCTTTATGCTCTTAGGGTATACAGTTGTGGTCTTCATGCTGTAGATTGTATCAGAGTCTAGTGGGGCTGTCAATAGGATTCGACGGATTCTGAAATTATTTTGAGTTTGAGTTTGTGTAAGTTCAATTGTTGCAGGCATTTATGGCCGCCCGGGGGCCTCTAAGTCCCTGGTAGACAAGAAGATAAAAAGAGGAGCGTGCCGTGCCACACACCAAGCCGTGCATCGTCTTACCGATGATGTCACCCCCACAAGTTCAGCGTCGAGAGGGTGCAAAGAAGGCACATCGTAATGTATCGGACTCCTCAGAAAATAAAAGGGAGAGAGAGATAGGGGCGGGATTTAACTATTACCCACACAGCCGCTGCATCGCAGTACTTAAGCTGGCACCACATACAACCTCAGGCATTTGCCCATTGGTCTTGTATGCAGCCACACTACACACGATACCGTGTTATTATGTGACCCGTTCCCGTGTGCCCACAGGAACCTCTCTCTCCCAGAAAATCAAAGAACATGGTGGAGGTGCAGGGAATCGAACCCTGGTTTCCAGGTCAGTCGCCATGAGCGCATCACCGCCTGGGCTTTCCAATTCACCCCCCAAAAATAACAGCGATAGTTTACGGCCACCACGCTCTTGGGCCAGTCGCTACTGCGTTGCCTTGTGAGCAGCAGTCGCGCCAATATGACGGGAAGTTTCATCCCAATCATGCTCACGCGGAAGCAACCGACGCAGAGACTTGTAAGCCTCTAACGCTTCAAGGGTGTCGGTGGCATTGCGCCCCCGCTTATACAGATCAGCGAACAACTCGCCAGCCTGAATGCTAAGACCTTGAATCTTAGCATGTGTCGTATTATAGGCAAAATCACCTTTCATAGATACTCCTCTAGAGAGTTGTGTGCCAACTGGGCACCGTTCAGTCGCAGCCCCTCGACAGGTCGAGAAAACTGCTGTCTTCGTGGATAGGGTAGTCGATGATCCAGCCATCGTCCTTGAGATCGTCCTCGTCATCGTCGCCCTCGCGGTCTTGGAAGACCTGCTCGTCTTCGTAGTTGTCGATGTCGGAACCTTCGTCGTAGTAGTCTTCGTCCATGCGTATATTATACCAGAGGGGAGGGGGGCTTGTCAAGCCTTAGTTGAGAGATTCTGGGCCAAGCTCGTCGAACCGCTTTGGCTCCTGCTCGCCGTCAATGAGATACTCGGCAGCCTTCAAGGGGAACACGTTCCACTGGCTCATCAAAAACTTAATGGAGGTTTTTCTGCTCTCGTCATCAGTGGCGTTCTTCTCCTCCAGCAGCATCTCACAGATGTCCAGGATGGCGCAAATAGGGACGGCAAAATCGACAGTTTGGGACAGCAACATATCGTAATGCTCCCGACTCAGTTGGTCGGGGAGACTTACACCCTGAGCCCCCACTTGCATGAAACACTGCTGGGAAAACACCTGCGCGTTGTGCCCAGGGTAAGATTCGTTCAGGAACCCTGAGAGGCTGAACAGGTGAGCAGCGTTGATAGGAGCAGTGATGAGCTTGTTGAAGTCTGGATTTTTCATAGTGAGTAAATTATAACCGATGTGGGGAGGCGTGTCAAGCGTGCGTCTTATGCTTTTTGGAGGTTTTTTTTCGGTTGCAATTCTATATGGTGCAGGGAGTTATGGCAAAACTGCGCCCCGGCGGCACCTAAGTCCTTGGTAACGAAGAGCCTACGTAACGCAGGCAATGACTGTCCACGCAACAACTGAACTGAGAAACGCCCACAGGAAAATAACTTGGGCTGCGTCGAGTTGTTCGGGTTTTCTCATAGCTTACCCTCTTCCATATCGTGTTGCACCTTTTGTTCTTCGGTCATGTAGAACATGAATTCCTGTTCGTCATCGTCCCAGAGCATCGAAATCTTTTTCAGTGCCAACAGTTCGCGCAATGCTTCGGACACATCCACATCGTCAAACTGTTCTGGGAAATCGTCGGGATACCTAAACATACTTTGCAGTCTCCTCATTCTCGAAATAAACATCGCGCTCGATACCAAGGCCCAACGGACCACGCACACTCTCAAGCTCCGACAGTAGGAAGTAGCCCCACTCTTTTTCGAAGCCATCGACCAGACCATACAAACGCCAATCGCCATTCTCTAGCTCTTCGCCTTCTAGGACATACCATGTCCACGATCCGCAGGGATCGAAGAACTTGCACACGAAGCGCATATCTGAATCAGACTCTCGGCTATAGAGAGCGGGAATTCTCTTTTTGATTTTTTCAGTGAGTAGTTTCATTATTCTACGTGGTCGTGGTCCATGTCATCGTAGGCGTCGATGCGTCCCTGCTCTTCCATAGCAGCTTCCTGCTCATCGTAGTAGGCGGCCATGGCTCCGAGTTCCTCATCGGTGGGGTCTGGGAGGGTGAGGTATACCATCACCTCCGCGCATACGTCGCAGGGATCGTTGGGGGAAGGAACGCCGCACTCAGGGCAGTAGTTGGTTGAGTAGTTCATGCGTATATTCTATCAGATTTCTAGGGTCTGGTCAAGCCTAGCATCGAATTCCGCTAGGAGTTCTCTGCCCTCTTCGGAGCCTTCCAGATCGGCCCTAGCGCACTTCGCCATCTCCTCGTGGTGATCGTTGGACATCCAGCCTTTCAGGAAGTATAGAAAATGCCGATCCTGCTTGATAGCCAGCTTGACCAGCTCCATATCTCGTTCTCTGCTCATAGCCATATTATAGCTCCTGACCCCTGCACATGTCAAGGTAATACTGTGGAATCGGGCGATTAGATCTCACCAGATCCGTGTGGATCTCAGCGTAGAAATCCGAATCATGGGTCAGCCTGACGGCGACCTCTCGGGCAGTATCCCCAGGAAGGTGGACACCGTTGCCACCATCGACAGCCAGCGTGGCATAGAACCCTCCATTCTGGAGAGGATCGTGTGACCAGTGAGGAACAGGGCGAACCCTGATCTTGAGGTCACGAACTGTGATATACTCTTCTTTCTTCATTGTTATATTAGACACCATATCTAGGGAAATATCAACAACTAAATGGGCCTTTTTGAAATCTTTTTTGTGGTTGCAATTCTATATCTCACAAGGATTTACAACCGCCCCTTCGGGGCCGGGGCCGAAAATCAAGCACAAAATAAGAAAAACCCTGGTGGCCGAAAGCCGTCTGTCCTCCTGAATAACCCTATCTGCGATCGTACAAAGGGTAGGAGCGAGCGCATACGTTCTGCACCACCAGGGCGAGGCTGGGAGCAACCCCAGCCCCTTATTGATCAGTCCATGTAACGGTGGTTAGCACCATTGCGCGTGACGAACTGCCGCGAGTTGCGGTAGTGTTTGTTCCACGCCTTCTTGCACGCATTGAGTGTGCCCGTATAGGTGTTGGTTTGCGACTTGATGTCGAAGATGGTGTAGATCGCTCTACTGCCATACTTTGATCCGACGCGAAGCATGACAGCGTTCTGGTTTGAACGCACGATGTTTGATATGCTACTGAGCATAGTTCTCCTGTTGGGTTGGTGGGGTTTCGGAAATGAGACCATCGACTACGTTTGCAATGTGGGCCTCGATGTTGGTCTTGCGTTCTGCGGCAATCGCTAGAACGTCCTCAGCGTCGGATCGTTTGGTTTCGATCTTTTCGATCCAAGCCTCATGCTTGGCGATGCTGGCGTTGAAGGATTGAGGGCCATCGCCCAAACCCTTGCGTGCTTCACGGATATCCTTCCGAAGTTCCTCAAGCTCTGCGAGCAGGGGAGCAACGGCTGGATTAGATGAAGCGTCCTTCTTGGCCTGCTTGATACGCAGGCGTGAGAGTTTCGCTTCCGTTTCCGCAATGATCTCTGCGGGTGTTCTACGGGTTTTCGTCATGCTGAAATTATACCTCTTAGGGTTGTGGTTGTCAAGGACTACAGGGGAAAAATGGTGATCTAGGAGGGAATCGAACCCCCTACTATACCTCGCCCCTTCAAACCCGCTACGAAACGGTGAAGGTTTGAGTCGTAATGTATAGCAGTTCCAACTCTCTAGACCATTATGTCAAAGTGAGAGAAGGGACTTGACCCCACCTGAGCTTGACCCCATAGTTTAGCCACGTTACGGTGTGCGGGAGTATGTCCCCCTTCTCTCGGGTGTATATTATATCAGAGATCGGGGCTGCTGTCAAGCCCTTGTTCAAGAAAACTACCAGCCTCTCAGGACTTTTGAAGTGGGAGCTTCGACGGTAAAATCGTCAAGCATGATCCTGTTTTCGAACAGGCGCGTGGCGAGTTTCAGATTGCGAGAGAACACAGAGAGGGCTTCGCCCTTTCCATTTACCACACCAAACAGGTTGGCGTTGCAGTATGGCGAGAACGCACTCACCAGATGCACGATGTTGGAAACGCCGCGAGTGGTGAACGAACGAATGATTTCTCTTTTCTTCATTGTTATATTAGACACCATGGGAGGGTTTTGTGCAAGGGAAAAACAGGAAATCGAGAGAGGTTTTTTTATGGATGCAATTCTATAGCTAGTAAGGGTTTACGGAGAAGCTTGCGGGCCGGGCGCACCTAACTCCTTAGTGCTGAGGATCTTAGGGCTATACCTTCCAGATGTTCTTCCCATTCTTGATGCACCAGAACGTGTAAGCCTCCGAGGGATAGCCTAGACGATACGTATGGTTCTCGGTCCTAGCGAAGCGACCATTGCGGTCTTGGATGTGGGATGTGGTAACATGATCCCCATCATCGAAGAGTGGGTGACCAGTGACGATGCCACGCAGCCTATACTGTTGGCACTCGGGAGCTTGATACGGAGTGAGGGCTTCGCCTACGACCTCCCAATCCTCCAGCACTATGTCGAGCTTTGTCATACTCCAGCACTCCCCTTGCGATCGTGGATTTGATCATCCTCGTCATCGCCAAACTCACGGTCCCACTCGTCAGAGGTTACGCCAGTCATGATGAACTCACGCTCGTCAGCACTGAGTTGAGGGAAAGCGTCCTGGCAGAGAGTGCCAGACTTCCACGCATTGAGTTGCGCTTCGGTGATGGGGAGATCCAGCGTCCTCTCGACGCCAGAGAACATTGATGTGCGGGTGATTTTCATGATACTAGGTCTCGTAGGGTGAGGATAACACCACAGATTGCAAGGGTGATGCATAGGAAAAAGATGATGACCCTGAGGGCGGCAAGGTCTCTGTAGAGGGGAACTAGGTTTGGATCGCGGTGTTTCATGCGTATATTATACCCCCTTTGCTACTTGGCTGCAAGCACTCTCAAGAGAAGTTTGCGGAAACCTTCGGAGATTGGGGGTTCGCGGTAGAGCAGCTTCAGGAGAGCGGCTTCGACCTTGGCGTTGAACTTCTTGGTTTCGATGCTTTCTTTGCTATTCTTCATATGTATATTAGAGACCATTTCGGTCTATTTGTCAAGCCTTTTTCATGTTTTTCCAGCGGACGATTTCGCGTTGTTGGGACTCCTGTTCCTGGTCTGAAGCCCCATATAGAGAGACTCTATCATACTGTGTTAGGTACTTAAAAAATTCTAAAAAGCTGGGACTCCTAAAAATAAATTGGAAGTCGCTTAGAAAAAAATTTTTCATCAAAATTAGTGCTATATACATAGGAGACTAAATTATGGCTGGATTTGGAAATATTGAAGATAACGACTTTAAACTCCCTTATGGAGTATCCCAAGGATTTAAAAGTTCTCAAAGTAAATCTATAGTAGATGAGTTGCTAGGAGAGGACCCAACTTCTTTAGACATGCTAAAAAAGAGTGGTGGTAGACCTAAAGGAAATTGTGCATGTTTTTCTACAGTAGAAGTGAGTGGGGGTGCTGATTTTGTCTTTAACTTTTCAGAGTGTGATCCTGGCCCACCAGATCCTAATGTTATAGTGTTGGCTGATGATCCTGATTTGCTAGAAACTATAAGTGTAGATGGTAACGCAAAATTTGCTCAACAGTCTACATGTGATCCCTTTGGCTGTGAGCTTGGACCGCTCCTAGGTGACTTTTTTCATACTAAGAAAAACTCAAATGATAGAGCCAAAAAAGTGGTAAACGCACAAGGTAAATGCGGAAACGATGTGATATGGCACCCAGCAAACATAGCATTTTGTTTTGAGTATATCCATAAAGAGTCCTGTGGCACTTCAGGAAGGTATAAAGATCTTAGAGGAGAACCCACAAGTGGGAAGATACTTTTTTATGCAGGTTTTACGAAGTTCATGGGATGTTGTAAATGTGGGTCTGGTAGGAGTAATATTATTGCCGAAGATATGCCTCTAGATTTTGAAGTTACTAAGAATCAGGGGATGGCTTCTATACTTCCAAAAATTATGATAGAGCTAGTACAACCCCTGATTCTACAACACAAAGACTGTCCCAAAATGGTGAAAGGAACTTAAATAAAGTTAAGTGTTAACTGAGAATGAAGTCCCTACTTCGATGAGAAGAACTTCTCATTAACTTCAGTAAAATGTGCCCACTCTTCGGGAAGATCGTCTACTTCGTAGATGGCATCTACTGGACAAGCATCTACACATAAGACACAATCTATACAATCGGTAGGATTGATATAGAGTTGGGAATCTTCGTCACCACCATGAATACAGTCTACGGGGCATACCTCGACGCAAGCCTTGTCTTTTACGTCGATACAGGGTTGAGCTATTACATGTGGCATAATTATACTGAGAATGAAGTCCCACAACCACAGGAGCTTTTAGCTTCTGGGTTATTAAATACGAATCCCCTATCTAGGAGTCCATCGTTAAAATCTAGTTCAGTCCCCATCATGAAGAAAGAACTTTTCTTATCTATAACTAGGTTAACCCCGTGTTGCTCGTAAGACAGATCAAACTCAGTTGCGCCGTTTTTATCGAAGTCTAACACGTAGGAGAAACCTGCACATCCACCGCCCTTAGCACCAATTCTTATGGACGTAGACTCTTCATAGTCTTGCTCTTCAATTACCCTAAGAACTTCTTCTGCTGCTCTCTCGGTTATATTAACTGTGGTACTCATTGCTTATTATTATAGTCTTCTATGGCTGCTTTAATGGCATCTTCAGCCAACACAGAACAATGAATCTTAACAGGAGGTAGGGATAACTCTTCCACTATTTCTGTGTTTGTTATCCTACCCGCCTTTTTTATATTGCTACCCTTCAACCACTCAGTAGCTAAAGAAGAAGATGCTATTGCAGAACCACACCCATAGGTTTTAAACCTAGCGTCGGTAATCTTACCATCATCATCTACCTGTATTTGTAGCTTCATTACATCTCCACATTCAGGTGCTCCGACAATACCTGTTCCTACATCCTTAGAATCTTTATTTAAAGATCCCACATTCCTGGGGTTATTATAATGATCTATAACTTTATCGCTGTATGCCATGTTAAAGAATATCTAAGATCCCAGTTCCAGACTGGGTTAAAGTTTCTACTGCCCCTCTATAGTTCATGTTGCGAGCAATCTTAGAGTTCCAAGGCAACTTCTCTTTGTCTGCAACACCACCTAGAGCCACTGCTGCGAAAGCACGACTTAGAGGGGTTAAAGTCTCATTGAACAATATTTTCTTTAGGGGGCGAATAGTTCTACGATCTCCGATAAATCCCAATGCAGATGCAATGGAACTCATCTTGGATAGATTAGTTTCTTTCTCTTGTAGCATACCAATTAGAGTTTGGGTTACAGTTTTATCTCCGAGTTTACCGAGAGCAATTGCAGCTTGTTGGAGCAATTCGGGGCGACGTACAGCCCAGGTAACCACTTCATGAATATCTTCCTTTGCTTTTTGTTCGTTCATTAGTGCTAGACCCATGCACAGGTAACCTGCGAATTCGTCCTGGTAACGGTATTTCATCAGTAGCTCCATTAGTTCACTAGAGCCTTCCTCATAGCGGCATAAGCCCAGAGCAACAGCAAATGCACTCCTGGCTTCTGGAGCCTTAACTTCTTTTAACTGCTTCAAAATACGGTCACCTACGAGCATATCAACTGTAGCATGTTTATCATTTTCGAAGCGGTGGAAACTCATGACACCTAATCCAAGCGCAGCCCATGGACGATCAAGGACTTTACGCCCGTTGCTAAGTTCTATCAACAATTTATTTTTGTTACTAGCACCTCCAATCTGTCCCATTCCTAACAAGCAGAAATACTTGGCTTGAGGATCTTTACCATTTTGGTAGTATGAAAACAAAGTCTTAGAGTATTTCTCGTCTGCTTTATTGGCTTCTTTAGACTCAGCTAATTGACCCAAAGCTATGGCTGCTGCACGGTAGATATCGTTACCCTTCTTTTTACTTGAAGAGAGTTCTTTAGAGAATTTCTCTTTGTAAAAGTTGTGTCTGTCTGAATGTCCTCGTCCTAGAAGTTTAGCGATTGCAGGGGGAACATGAGACTTGATAAGATCTGTTCCTCGTCCTGCTGCTTTGTCATAGTAAGCATCCAGGGAGTTTAGTATATTGTCTAAAAGTTTCGTTTCCTTATCGCTCAAGTTATTTTTATTGAGGTGTAAAAGAGCCATTCCATTGATGGCTGCAACTTTCAGGTTACGGTCATGAACATTTTCATCAGATAGAATTTTGTCAATAGCGGTGAAGCATTCATATTTGAGATCAATATTGTCGTTCAGGTGTGCAATAAGACCTAAACTGTAACATGCAAATGATCGTGTACGACTGTCAACTTGCGTGCGTTGACAAACTTTTCTTCCTGCCGCTGTGTCCCATGCTAAGTCTGTAAGAATAGTTTTAGCACTTTTCATCCCTGAGATACCCATAGCTAAGGCTGCGGTTTCCCTGATTTCTTGATCTGGCGTGTTCAGATATTCTTTAAAGATAGTAAGGATCTCAAAACTATTATGATCGCGTCCAACCTTGGCTAGTGCGATAATGCAGGCTGAGTTTATATCACGGTTATCCGAGGTATCCAATGCTCTCTTTAATGCAGGCAGAATTGTTTCTTGTATATCCGACTCGGATGGTTTGGTACTATCTTTTGATTCTATGCGCCGAGTTGGGCCTAAGAAAAATTCATCGGAGCCAGTAGCTACTTCAGGAGCATGAATAGCATCCTTCAGGTTGATGAATGGATCCTTATTAAATTCCCACCAAAATTGCCACTTGCTTAGATCAGCACCAATATAAATACCACGAGGCCCAGTCCTAGGACCAGTTCCAGATCCAGGGGCTGAGGGTCCTCCTGTAGACGGACCACCAGGGGCTGAACCAGGGGTTGTAGGTCCAGCGGGGATTGGTGCTCCTGGGGCACGAGGTCCTGGGGTTATGGGTCCAGGTATTGCTGGCCCTCCAGTAGTTGGTCCTCCCCTAGCTCCTGGGGGAACAACATCCCCTGGTCCACGATACTTACCGCCATGAGCTAGGGTAGTTGCTGGTAGTGCTAACATTGTCACGAAAATTAAATTAAAGAACTTGTTCATTCTGATCCTCCTTAATATATACTATTAGAGCCCACATAAAATAATTTTTGGGACCTTTCATGTAATAGTTTACAAAGAAATACTACATAGTATACAAGATACAGAAGGATTAATCATGACTGAAGAAACAAAAAGTGGCCCTGAAAAGCCTGAAGAGTATAAAGAAATTTTTGCCGCTACTATACCAGATCTCCCGTTAGAGGATTTCGAACCCAACATTGAAGCTGTTGAGGATGAGATTCAAGATAAGGCAAACGGTGCATTAACTTATGCCTTTATAGGTGCGGGTCAAGGTGGTGGGAGAATGGTCAAAGCTTTCTATGACCTTGGTTATACAAAGTCTCTTGCAGTCAACACAGCGAAGAATGATCTAAACTTGTTAGACTTGCCTGATAATCATAAATTTTATATTGATCATTACGGAGAGCAAGGTGCAGGTAAGGACCAAGCCAAAGCAGCCATCGCATTCGAAGCTAGGGAACAGGAAGTTTTCAACAAGTTAAAAAGTATCGTAGGTGAGAGTGTTGATCGTATTGTTATCTGTGCTGGTATAGCTGGGGGTTCTGGTGGTGGCTCAGTCGTACCTTTAATTAAACTTTGCAAAAAGTATTTCACTTATGTCGGTAGGGAAGATGCATCTGAGAGAATTGGAGTTATTGCTTCTCTCCCCACTACTGGTGAATCTGCTTCTCCTGTGGTAGCTAGGAATGCTTACAACAGGATGAAACAACTTTGTGCAATGGCTGAGGAGAAGAAGTTCTCTCCATTAATTATTGTTGATAATCAAAAGATTAAGAAGCTTTACCCGAAGCTAACTGTTAAAGCTTTTTGGCCCACAATTAACAATACTGTTGCTGGCTTATTTCACATCTTTAATGTGCTAGCAACTCAGAATTCTGATTACACTTCCTTTGATCCACAAGATTACGATAGTGTGATGAAATCTTCTGGTTGTATGATTATGGGTGTAACTGCCGTTAAGGATTTTGAGAGCGAGACAGGGGTTGCTATGGCTCTAAAATCTAATCTTGAGACAACTCTATTAGCTGAAGGATTCGACCTCAAGACAGCCCAAGCAGCCGCTGGGGTGGTCGTAGGGGGCACCTCCATATTTGAGAATACGGCTGGATTAATGGACAACCTGGAACATGCTTTCTCTACATTGGCAGCTATCACTGGTAATGCTTTAGTGCATAGAGGAATCTATGAAGACCCTTCTAAAGATAAGTTAGTAGTTTATACTCTTATTGGTGGATTAAGTGCTCCAAAGAAAAGGCTTGAAGAGCTTACAAAGTTTATCAAGTTAGATCCCTACGGGGATGAATAATAACTAATAAAAATTTCGGGGCCCTTCGGGCCTAGAGTATATAATTTAGATATGCCTGGATTTGGACAAAGTTATAATGGGGGAGGAGGAAGTTTCGGTAATACATCTTTCGGTGGAGGGCTTATTACGGGAGGAGGAAGCACTCCTTTCGGACAAGGACAAGGAACTAAAAAACCTGAAAAAAAGTATTGCATAGAGGATCTGCTAAAGGCTATAGAAGTAGTGGAGTCTGGGGGTAATTGTAAGGCAAAATCTCCTGGGTGGGATCTAGCTAGTTTTGGGCCTTTTCAAATTTCTAAAGGGTATTTTGATATCGCAGTGAAAAAGTTGGTCGAATGCGGAAAAACAAAAAAATGTAAGAAATATCCTTGGTTAATTGAGAAAACCCCTAGTGTCATGTGTAAGAACGCAGATGACGAAGAGAGGGCTAGAGCATGGAGTAGGTGCGTAGTTATTTCTTACATGTTTAGATATGCCAATCAAGGGGGTAAGGGAAATATCCCAGACCCGCCAGGGAAGTCCTACCAGAGTCCAGGTGCGGACGAAGCCCCCCATAATGATTCTCCCTGGATGAGAGCTATTGTAGTAGATAGGAAGACTGGTAAAACAGATCATGCTGCAACTGCTAAAAAAAGAAGAAAAATGACTAGAAAAGATAAGAGAAGTAAGGGACAGATGCATGGTCCGTGGGATCCAGGAGGAGAGAGATATGGGGGAGGCAAGAAAGATGGAGCTATGGATCGTTTGTGTAAATGCAAAGGAACTTTAAAAGATTGTGAGTTGGTGGCTCGTATGCATAATGGAGGAAGCTTGGGAGGGAATTATGGAGATCCTCGACCACCTTATCTAACTAAAGAAGGAAAACTGATTGACCCCAATAAAAGTTCTTTGAGAAGATGGGACAATACCACGAACTACTGGGGCAAGGTTCAGCGACATTTAACGCCGACAGGTAAATAGAGGTACAAAAATATTTATAATATAAATAAACAAATTAGCATCACTAATCTAGTTGAAAGTAATATATAAATATAGATCAGGAGATTAATTAATGGTAGATGTTGCCCCAATTTTTACAGCAGGAACTAATAACCCTATAGATGCTAATACATCCTCTTTAGTAGCTTCGGGATGTGACACTAGTGCCCCTACCACTACTGACTGGTATGTGCATACCCAAGCAGTTGAAATTATGTATCTGAGAAATGATGCATATACTACAGGAGGGGGCGCTTGCGTCAGACCTTTGAACGGTCCTCCTGCTCCGTATGTGTCCCATAACTTCCTTGACGCTAATATTAGAGTACAAACTACAGATCGAATAATGTATAATGCTACCTTCTCTAGTTGTGCTCAAGTCCCCCAACAGTTATTATTTATAGCTTCCGCAGCTTGTTCAGGTGGATTTGGAATCTATGGAACAGTAGATACGTGTGTAGTTGGAGTTATTAGAAGGCCAGCTAGAAAAGATGCTGCTGGCACTATTCTCGATCCTACGGGAGTATGCGATGTAACCTATAATGAGAACTTTGATAAAGCTCCTGGGGCTTATGACTGCACTAATGGGTTTGACACTAGTGCCACAAGAAATCCAGCATTTAGGATGCTTCTTGCCAATATGGGTAAAGATTGTCCTACGTTTGATCCTACCTTAGTAGATCTTTAAGCAAAAATGTAATTGAATATGAAGCCTCTTTGGGGCCTACTCTTTCTAATACTAACAGCATTCTCAGCGAAGGCTCAAAATTTAATACAGCCTCCTGTCACCCGTATGAATATTCAATACGGGAACAGTAATTGTCATGACTGGCACACTATGCTTTGGATATCTCTCCCCAATCGAGGCTTAACTTTATGGGGAGAACTTTATAACAATGCGCTTTATGATCCTGCTATGGGTTGGGTCATGATCGGGCAAGGAAAAATGAACTTTCCTGTTCTTTTGTATACGGGTCAAACTTGCAACCTCCTTGTAACCCCTTCAATATTTTTTGTAGTACCTATGACTAATGGGTATGGTAAATTTAAAATTTTTGATATCCCTAAAAATTTCCCCGCAGTAGGATTACGCCTATTTGCCCAAGGAGGGTTTGAGGCTCATAGAGGTATAGAAGGATTCTCTAAGGGAGTAGAATTTGTTATTCAATGAAATTTTTATTAGCAATTATTTTATTAGTAACCAGTCTTACTTCTCAAGGGACAATAAAAGGGTCTCATTCTAATGTATTAGGTACTTATGGGTGTGGGGATTGTGAAATGAGGTTATATGATCCTTATTGGTTATTTCCTGAGCCCACAATAGGACACCCTTTAGAA
>Ga0114905_1001153_pt1 | contig 14896 bp, 15 predicted proteins | sample MalvireepMed_b05_FD_83499 | JGI IMG/M metagenome (GOLD analysis project Ga0114905, IMG submission 83499) | Marine viral communities from the Global Malaspina Expedition - Malaspina viral metaG DeepMed_b05 | ecosystem: Environmental > Aquatic > Marine > Oceanic | place: Mediterranean Sea...
AACAGGGCGCTCTGGATGTTACCGTAGGCCAAGACGATCCACCCCGTGATACGGTCAATGTCCATAACCTCGACATCCCTCCAAAAATGGCCGAGAAGGTCAAGAGCGAAGGCTTCAGCCGTTTCTCTATCGCGCCACAGGTACACAGCGACCTGTCTCTTCCTGAATTGTTGACTGGATGGGTTATCGCACCCACCAGAGACGCAACACGAACCAGCGGCGTCACAAGAGAAGAACTAGCTGACAGAATAATGAATGACCCGGAAGCACGGAAGCGGTCAAGAGAAGTACTGGACAAGATCACCGATAAGGACGTATTGCCGCTGTTCCGTATCATTATACAACGGGTAGATGTAGAGGTAGAGGGCCTTAGTCCTCTTAGAGATGAAGGATTGGTGTCTGCTTCATTGACATCAGAGATGCTGTTCAAAAACACGAAGTTCTTCACTACGGGTAAAATGGCCCCCGGTGATAAGGCATCCTTGGTTCGTTATGATGTGCCAAAAGACAAGATCATTGCGTTCTTACCGGCGTTAAAAAAAGGTATTTCACCTAAGTCTAACGATAAACTGAAAGCCAAGCGTATCGGACAGGTAAGCATACCGGGCTTCTCTGGAATCAGAAATCCCTCCGCCTACGCCAAAAACCTGTTAAGGGACCAACAGGAAATACTGGCGGATGTTACAGGACTAAAAGGTAAATTCTTGGAAGATTTACCAGGCATGGTGTTCAGGCCATTTACTGGTGAAGACTCCTTCTGGGTAATGGGTGAAGGTTACACATCTGAAAGCAGAAAATATCGATCACAGAATCTCCTTTACAGGCCAGAAGCAATATCACAAGGGTTCATCAACACCCCTGAAGAATATGCTGCGGCACAGAGTGGTAACGCAACAACCCTTAATCCCTTCGACTTAAAAGTGGGTGAGCCGAAAGGGATCACCCTAGAAGAGTTTCAGGCTAGGGAAACGGTTGCAAACCAGCAGATCATAGACAACGCCCTTGAGTTTGTAGAGGGGGCTGTCCGACAAGTGGATGTTAAGTATTCCGTGGCACCGGCCAACCCCCTACGCCCTTCCGCCACCAGTGGCTACCACCACCTGACCGGCGGAGACAAGAAAATCTGGGACAGCGCGAGGAAGTGGCTCAAGAAGCAGTTTACTTCCGGGGGACTGCTCCCGGCGTTGGGCGTCGATCCGAAGTTCGAGCGGGATAATAATTTCAACCTGATCGAAGTCGATATGCCCATGTTCATAGCGGAATTGGAACGGGCGTTGAAGACCTCCTTCGGTACGCACTGGAGCGGCCTCTCTGACGGTCACAAGAAACAAGTCAACGACCTGATAGCCGGGGACACCAACAGCACTCTGCCCGCCCCTGTCAAGAGAGCCGTGATGGCGATGCGTCAGTACATCGACAAGGGGTCCGGGGATTACGCTCTAATCCTTGAGCAGCAGATGTTAGCGGCGGAAGAGGAAGCACGGCGAACCGGTAACCCGAAAAAGATCGCGGAAGCATCCGCCCGACGCAACCTGATGAAGATAATCACGGCCAACGTCGGTCAGTACGTCCACCGCTCTTACCGGGTATTCGATGACCCACAGTGGAACACAAAAATAACCCCGGAAGTCTATGAACGCGCAGCCGCTTATCTGCGGCGGCAAGAAGGAATGAACACCGAAGAAGATGTGCAACGGACCATCTATGACATCGTCCAAAGAGGCACCGCCTACGCCAACATGGAAGCCTTCATCAAGGAGAGCATCCTTGGTGCGAAGGACCTGACGGCGTTGATGACCCGCAACAACGAACTAGCCCTGGAAATACGTGAATTGATGGGTGAATACGACGACGTGCGGGTGAACTTCTCCAAGTCGGCAACCAAGATTGGACGGTTGATCTGGAACCAACGCTTCTTGGATAGAATTCTTGAAGTGGGTGAAGGCGTTTTCCTTTTCCGGGAAGGCACCCAGCCAGCGGATGCCACCGAAACAATTTCCGCATCCGGGTCTGACGCAATGGCACCGCTCGCTGGTATGAGGGTAACGCCTGAAATCAAGCAAGCCTTCATCGACGCCCTCGATAAGTCCGACGCGCATAACTGGGAGCGCCAGATATTCGCGTGGAACGGTGCCATCAAGTACGGCAAGACCATCCTGTCACCCTCCACTCAATTCCGTAACGTCGTGTCGGCCTACATGTTCACCGTCGCCAACGGTCATTTCGATATGAGCCACATGAACATGGCGAAGAACGTCATGCTGGATTACATCCAGACCAAACCGGGTGGCACCCGTGAATATTACCGGGAACTGGTCCGTCTTGGTGTTCTCTACAATAACCCACAGGCGCGGACCCTGATCGATCTGCTGGGTGACGCCCGTGAAAACCAATTCATGGATAAATTCTTCAGTGGAGAAGGCTCCATAAAGAAAATGATCCGGGAGGGAGCCAGCTTCTTCCAGCGGCTGTACATGGCCGGTGACGATTTCTGGAAGATCATCGGCTATGAAAATGAACTCGCCATGTACATAAAGGCGAAGGGTGGGATCACGGAGAACTCATCTCAGGCAGAGAAGGATGCGGCACGGGCGAAGTTCGCCCCTGTAGTAGCCAAGCGCATCCGCGACACCTACCCGACCTACTCTCTGGTGGGTAGCCTGATCAAGAAACTGCGTAAGTTCCCCCTCGCCGGTACGTTCGTGTCCTTCCCGTCCGAAATCATCAGGACCAACATCAACATCATCAAGTTGATCCGGGAAGACTTGGCTGACCCCGACTTACGGTCTAATGCCAAACGGCGCATGGTAGGGATGGCGATTGCCCACTCATGGGCGGCGGCTACGGCGGCGATAACGGCATCGTTCTTCGGGTTGGGTGATGACGAAGAAGAGGCGCTGCGCCTGATGGGATCACCGTGGGCCGAGAACTCCAGTTTCCTGTTCTGGGGCCGGGACAACAAGGGCAACCTGCGGATACAGGACTTGTCCTACACCGATCCTTACAACCTCCTGCACCGGCCCTTCACGGCCTTCTTCCGGGACCAGCCTTGGGAAGACAAGGTGACCAGCGCCATGAAGGATTTCGCCGCTCCATTCATCGGGATCGACATCGGTGCGGGTGCGCTCTACGAAGTTATCAGGAACAAGAAATTATCCGGGGGCCGGGTGTACAACCCGGCAGAGCCACCGCTAGAGCAATTAACCGCTATTTCCGCTCACATCGGAGCGCAGTTAGCACCGGGTGCTGTGTTGCAATCGACGCGGATGTTCAAGGCCATCGAGGGGCGTAAAAGCCCATCGGGCCGGGTGTACAACGTCAATGACGAGGCACTGGCCTTAGTCGGGCTTCGCATCAGCACCTTCGATCCACAGATGTCCCTCTACTACCGCACCTTCGAGTTCAGTGATGGCCTCAGTAACGCCCGACGTATCCTCACCGACGCTGCGAAAGACGTTAACATCGTCTCCGACAACGACCTGCGTTATGCATTCAACCTCGCCAATACCGCCCGTCTGGAGGTCTACGACAAGATGCTGCGGTTCGTTAAAGGGGGCAAGGACAGCGGCCTGTCGGACGGTAAGATTAGGTCTATCCTCCGGGCGTCCGGGGTGTCCATCAAGTACACCAACAACCTGATCCGGGGTAAAGAAGCGCCGAAGTGGCGCATCGGGAACACCTTCCTGAAGGGTGCCGTGAAACGGGCAAAGATACTGATTGATCGGGAAACGGCCAGAGAACTAACCCGGCGGAAACGGTTCATCAGGAGCGAGGCTAGGGTGCTTCAATAAATCTTTACGGATACGCGCAGCGATATCCTCACCCATTGACATTCCGTTGGACATCTTCAGAGCCAGCCGTGAATTTTTAGCCAGTCGCGCACACGCATCTTCCACACCATCCCTGTAACCTTTAGAAGAAGTTTCTTCGACTGCCACACCTTGTGGAGCGCGGCTGGTGTCAACGGGCATTGATAAGGCTTCCTCAACCGCCCCCCTGACAAAAGAAGCCGGGGAAGTTTTTGTTTCATCGGTGAACCTCTTTAAAGCATCTAAAGTTTTAACACGAAACAGGACATTATAGCGTCGTGTCTCTCCCTCTACTTTACTTGGGCGGTATTTTGACGGGGGCATTTGCTATCGCTTCCTCTTGTCTGCGTAGATGATAAATTAGTTCAGTGACCACCATATAAGCCATTTCCCGGTCAATACTGAAGTCCACGAACCGGCCATTCGGGCCGCTAAGTTTGGTGTGACATGTAATATCGAGATCATCTGATGCCTGAAACACCATATAAGGTTTAAGACATAACGGGTAAATCTTCGGTGTGTGATCAGCCACTAACCCGGCTCTTCATCTTGTCGATGAACGGTTGAGTGAAGCCTTTATATGATGGGTCCTCACCACCCTTGTCATTGCACAGAGCATTGTAGATTTCAACCAGCGCCAAGGCGCGGTCACTTAGTTCTCCGTTGGCTGGAAGAAACAATTGAAGCCCGTTCTCTTCGGTCAAAACCAAGGCAGTGTCATTAGCGTCGAGAGTGGTGGATGATGTCACCATCCCCGCTGGTTGTTTCAAGATTGTGTACGCATCCCGGAATTCACCAAAGAGCGCATGTACGTGTTTCATCAGTCAGTGTGTCCTTCCACTTGTGTTGGTCATTGCGGCAGTGATAATCGTTTCCTTGATGTTCCGCACATCATCAGCGAGAGCGTCTTGCCAACCAAACATCCAGTACCAGAGTTTACCCCTATTCTCTTCACTGGCCGACAAATGTGGGTTGCTGGTCAGGGCCTCACCTCGTTCATAAGCCGTGGCCCCCTCATGATATTCCTTGGTGACATATTTAGTTTGTTTCACCAAGCGCCTTCTCCGCTATCATGACGTACCATTCAACACCTTCAGAAATACGTGCAACATCACGTATTTCAATGAGAGCGTCCCGGTAACGATCCCGCTCCTTCATGGTGGCGGCGAGAAGGGAGAGTTCTTCTTTAAGGTCAGCCATGATCATCATCATCCAATATTATCGCAATGGTCCGGGCGTACCCGGCGATGTCGATGACGCTGTCAATGTGGTCAGGGGTTCGGGCCAGCCGCACCATCTTGACGCAGATCATGTTAAGCGCGTGACGGACGGCGGGGTCTTTACACCCCGACACCATACTCTGCATGATCATGATTTCACGGAAACTGTCGGCGGGGGGTCCATAATCCTCGCCGCGCTCTTGTGTGATGGATTGAATTGCAGTATCGAATCGTTGAGTGTTTTCCATTTGACTATTCTTAGACTTAATACTATAAGCAGTCAACACGCAATTTAGAGGCCCCCATGCAGCAGTCAAAAGAACAAGCCCTCGAAGCCCTCGAAGCGGTCATCAAGGAATTCAAATTAAACAAGACAGACGTAGGCTTGGCGATTGCAGGTAACCGTTCCTTCATGGACCTAATGCGTAACCCAACCAAATCTATCACCACAACTACGCTTGACAAGGTCCACCGTTATGTCTTAGAACTAAGAGGACAGATGAAGATGAACCTTGAGTAGGAAAGTAGGAAACAATGAAGCATCTGAAATATGGCGGTTCTACCGCCGCCCGAACTCTGGCCTGTGCGGGCTGGATCAAAGCCTCAAAAGATATCCCCAAAAGTCCCCCCGGCGATGCCGCCATCACGGGGTCCATGCACCATGAAGTCATGGAGCGTTGCCAGCGTGACGGCGTCGAGCCGAAGCAATGCCTTGGCCTCGTATATAAAGAGAAAGAGACGACAAGAGAGTTCACCGAAGACGATCTGACCCTTTCAGAAATCGCCTACCAAGCCACCAATACTGTTCTTGAAGAACTGGACATTGACGAACTGGAGATCGAACCCTTCGTCCAGCTTATTGAAGATGAAGCAGGTGGGTATGTTGATCTGTTGGGGTTGTCGGAAGACAGACACACCTTGATGATCCTCGATTATAAATTTGGACGGGGGAAGGTAGACGTAGAAGAGAGCGCACAACACGCCCTTTACGCCGTTAGCAGCCGCGCCGACAAAAAAACAAAGGACCTCTGGGAACAGGTCAAGGACATCGTCTTTGTTATTATCCAACCACAACTGAAGGGCGGCGTGTTCACATGGCATACTGACCTTAAGTGGTTGAAAGATTTCAAAAATAATTTTGTAATTGCAATGGACAGCGATGAACTCCATTCCGGGGATCATTGTAAATGGTGTCCTGCCGCTCCCTACTGCCCTGTCAAACGGGCCGATGTCATCGGTGCAAAAAAACTGGGCGCACGGATCAAGAAAGAATTACAAGAGGGGGCTGACATCCTTGGAGAAGTAGAGGATTGGGTCAACTCCATGAAACAGGAACTGTTCACGCAACTGACCCGTGGTGTCAGCATTAAGGGTTGGAAGATCGTGGAGAAAAAGCCTACCCGTAAATGGATCGATGAAAAAGAAGCAGAGCAAACACTCATCGAAGCCAAGATCAGGAGAAGCATCTTCACCAAAACTAAATTACTGACCGCCGTGCAAACCATTACGGCGTTCAAGAAGAACGATATCGATTTTGACCTTGATAAATTGATCGAGGTTAAATCCGCCGGGACCACGTTGGCCCCGGAACATGACGACAGAGATGCCGTCGAAGTCAACGGGGTGCCTGACAACCTGAAGAAATTAGTCGGAAACCCGAAATCCAAAACAAAGAAAGAAGGAAAGAAAGACAATGGCTAATTTTCCAACAGTTCAAGGTCTGGGCGGCTCTCTTCAGGACGCCCTGAAGGACAAAGTCCAAATTCACACCACCACCACCGGCAACCTCCAGCACATCCGGTACGACAGCTACTCCGGTGACTGGACCTACGGCAAGGAGAACGAAGACATCTCCGGTGAAGAAGTCACCATCATCACCAATAGCTTCATCCACGGCTGGCACCTGTGGGTTGACCGCGAAGTCACCAAACGGACGGCGAACTTCACGGAGCCGCTGCCTGAAAAGATCGAACCTCGCGAAGACCGCAAAGGTAAAATCCAAACCGCCAACGAGGCGCGGGGCTTTCAGTGCGTCTACGGTGATCTTACCAGTGGCGACAGTATCCAAATGTCATGGGAACACTCCACTGACGGGTGCCGCCGCGCTATCGACTCCGTGCTGGAAGAGACAATGGCACGGGCGGCGACGGAAGCCGTGTTCCTCTACCCTGTCGTCACGCTAAAACACGACACGCCCTACGAGAATTCATACAAGGACGGCGAGATGATATACCCGCCGTTGTTGGACATCGTCGGCTGGCGTGACCAAGAGGGCAACGACGCCCCTGACGCCACCGCCAAGGTCGAGGACAAGTCGTCCGACGAAGACAAACTCGAAGAAGAAGACACGGGAGCGGCAGACGAAGAAGCGCCCAAGCGCCAACGCCGCAAACGTAGAAGCGCAGCCTAACCTCCTTTCTAGGCCATCCACCCGATGCCGGGGGCGGGTGCGCGAACCCCCGGTGTTTTTCTAACAGGGACACCCCGCTCTTTTTTGGGTGAAAAGAATATGTCTTACGATTATGAAGTGACCGTAAAAATACGAAACGAACGTATTCTTAGTGCAATACGTGATGCGGGGTATAAAAACATATCTGAAATCGCGACAGAAATGACAAACCGCAATGGAAAAAACGACACATATATTAGAGGGCGTTTATATAGTCTTGTTGGTATGAAAATTCCCGCTGTGTTAATGGGCGGCGAATGGAACCCGCTTGTGTGTGATTTATGTGAAATTTTAGGGGTGCTACCGGAAACACTATTCACCGAACGTCAAATGAAAGGCGTCAAGAAAAATAGTTTTGTCAGAACGGTGGATGAAGAAGAACTACTCACGCTCACCGCCGAATATTCTTCTCCTGATCGATTGCTTATAGCAGACGACTTATCCCGTACATTAACAACAGCTTTAGATACCCTCACCACCCGTGAAAAAACCGCCATCGTCAAATATTATGGATTGTTTGATGAAGGAACACACACCCTCAAAGAAGTCGGTGATCTCATCGGTGGCGTAAGTCAAGAACGCGCCCGACAAATAATCCGAAAGGGTATTCGTAAACTCAAGCACCCCAAAATGTCAAAAATACTTGAAAAAGAAATGCGCCCTCATGCTTTATATTGATCTCGAAACCCGTAGTGAAGAAGACCTCATCAAGCACGGGCTGGCGCGATACGCCCAGCACCCATCCACCAATGTTATATGCATGGCATGGGCGTTCGATGATAGAGAAGTCGAGTTCTGGTGGTCTTGCGATCCCTTCCCGAAAAAAATTATAGAATATTTTTCCAGCGGCGAACCCATCACAGCACATAACGCCGAATTCGAGCGTAACCTGTTCGAGTGGGTCATTTGCAACGATTATGACTTCAAGCCGCCGAAACTGACCCAGTGGCGCTGTTCGATGGCTATCGCCCTCGCGTCGGGGTTTGCCGGTGGCCTCGACGCCGCCTCACAGGGGGCTGGAGTGCCATACAAGAAGCATGGGGCCGGTACACGCCTAATCAAGGAGTATTGCGCTCCCGGCTACACCGACATCTTCGATGATGAATACGCCGCCGACAGGGAGTTGATGCGCGACTACAACATTCTCGATGTCGAGGTCATGAGGGCGCTTACCTACTGTTGTCGTGAATTGACCCCGGAAGAGTGGGAGGAATATCACCTGAATTGCCGCATCAACGAGCGTGGCATACCCATCGACGTGCCGTTCTGCGACGCGGCGTTGGGATACGCCAAGGAAATAGGTGACGACGCCAATGAACACATCTGCCGCCTGACCAATGGTAAGATGACCAAGCACAGTCAGAGCAAGGCACGGGATAAATGGTTATTTCCGAAGCTGACTTCAGCGCAACTGAAGCTACTGAAGGTCTATAAAAAGGGGGAAGAGAAAACGTCCCTCGACAGTGATCACCGCCATTATCTTATGAATTGCGACGATCTGGACCCGGATGCACGGGAACTCCTCGAATACATCGACAACGCCGGTTCAGCCGTTCTTAAAAAATATTCCGTAGCGTACCATCAGCACATTGACGGGCGGGTCCATAACGCCTTCCTCTGGAACGGGGCTGGCCGCACCGGGCGGTTCAGCGGCAAAGGACTACAACCCCACAATATGCGCCGTGATACATACCCTCAAAAAGAAGCCCAGTGCCTCATCCAGAGGATGATCAAGCAGCGCAAACTAGACACGCCAGCGGAGACGATGGCGAGACTGCTCCGGGCCATGATCAAGCATGAAGACGGGTTGTACTATGTGGACTGGTCAGCCATCGAAGGCCGTGTCGGGCCGTGGCTGGCCGTCAGCGAAGCAGGAGAGGCCAAGTTGGACCTCTACCGGGATAAGCGAGACGTATACGTCGTCACCGCCGCCGATATGTTCGACAGGGCGGAAGAGGACATCGACAAGGACTTCCGCCAATCAGGCAAGATCGCTGAACTGTCACTGCAATTCGGCGGCGGTAAGGCCGCTCTCATCGGCATGGCGAAAAATTACGGCGTCACATTCGATGATGAGGACGCTGAAGATATCGTCCGTAAGTGGCGTAGGGCCAACCCGTGGGCGGGGGACATCTGGAACGACTACCAGGAGGCCATCAACAACGCCGTGCAGGTGCCGGGAGAGGCATTCGAGGTCGGGCGGGTGGTCTACCAGTCGGACGGTGAACGCTTCCTGTGGTGCCGGTTGCCTTCAGAGCGGCTGCTGGCGTACCCGTTTCCGAAATGGGAAACGTATTGTACCCCTTGGGACGAGGAGCGTGTCGGAGCAACATTCCAGACACACTTCCCTCCAGCCGCTGGTGAGCCGCCGCTGCGTAATCACGCCAGAGGGGCGCTGCTGTTTCAAAATACCGTTCAGGCCGTCGCCGCTGACCTGTTGCGAGAGGCTCTCCTTGAGGCCGATGATAAAAATTTATTTGTTATAGGAAGTGTTCATGACGAAATTATTGGACAAGGCCCCGTAGAACATGGTCATATACTGAATGAGATCATGTTAGAGACACCGTGGTGGGGTAATGGATTACCTATAGCCACAAGTGGCGTCCAACATGGAGTTAGATACGGGAAATAATTATGGGTAGCAAACCTCGACATGGACACACATGGAAAGGTGGGGTCAGTAAAACCTATTCTACTTGGGATAATATGCATTCACGTTGTCGTCGTAGAAAAAATGACCCAACTACCAAGTATTGGCGAGGTCTTCCAATATGTAAACGCTGGTTTTTATTTGATAATTTCCTAGCTGACATGGGAGTGAAGCCGGAAGGGCTGACGTTAGATCGTATAGATAATAAAAAGGGCTACTCACCAGAAAATTGTCGTTGGTCTTCGCGCACGGTGCAAACCCGGAACACCAGAAGACGCTCAGACAACACAAGTGGTGTACGAGGAGTTTCTGCCCGACGTGGGGGTTGGAGAGCCGCAATAAATGTTAATAAAAAACAGATTTATCTTGGCACCCACGCCACCCTTAAAGAAGCCGCCGCCGCCCGTAAAACTGGTGAAGATAAATACTGGGGTAACGAGCGATGAGTGAACGCATCTTACAGAATTACTTCAAGCGCGAAGCGGCCAAGCACGACATCCTGTGGCGCAAGATCAAGTTCGAGGGGCGCAGAGGTTGCCCCGATGTCATGATCGCCGCGAAGGGCAAGATCAAGCTGGTGGAGATCAAGACCCCCAGCCTCAAGGGCAAGCTGTCGGCCTTGCAGGGGCGGCAGGTGCAGAAATTCAAGGATGTGGGTATCGAAATCAAAATCGTAGATAGTAGGAGAAAAGTCGATGCAGTTATCAGAGACATCCTTAAATGAAAAACAACAGGCCGCGATTACGCGCCTGTACGAAACCGATGAGACGATCCTTGTCGCGCCAACGGGCGACGGCAAGACGGTCATATGCCTCACCGCCATCTTCGAGTTAATCAAGAGCGAACAACTCCGTAAGGTCATCGTCGCCGCACCGGCCAAGATATTGGAAACCCTGGTGTGGCCCAACGAAGCCGCCAAGTGGGATCACTTGCGCGGGTTGAGCGTCGTGCAGTTGACCGGCGACAGCACCAATCGCACCAAGACACTCCTGTCCTGCCCCGCCAACATCATCATGATCAGCCTCAACAACCTCGAATGGCTGCTGAACCAAGACCATGAAGCGGACGGCATCATCATCGATGAATTGTCGAAGGCCGCTGGCAAGCAGACGGCTGGCCTCAAGAACAAGCGCAAGGCAGACCAGTTGAAGTGGCGCGTCGGCATGACGGCCACGCCGGTCAGCCAAGACTTCCAGAAGCTATACGGCATGTGCCGCATCATAGACAAGGGCATAGCCCTTGGCACCAACAAGCAGACGTTCCTCGAAGAGTTCTTCAATTCCGATTACATGGGCTACAACCTGACCCTCCGGGCCGGGGCCGATGAGCGGATCATGACCCGGCTGAATGGCCTCGTTCACGCCATCGAAGACAAGAAGTCCGACAAGTTGCCGCCGCTTTATGAACACATCATCCGGTTCCAGATGCCTATCGGCACCCGTGAAATTTACAACGATATGAAGGAAGAGATGGTCGCGGAAGATATCGAAGCCGTCAACGCAGCCGTTCAATCCGGCAAGTTGCGTCAAATCGCCAGTGGTTTCATGTACGACGAATTACTGGGGGTTAAGTCATTGGACGCCGAACGGATATCGCAGGTCATAGAGTGGTGTAGCGGTCTGCGCGGTAAACCCGGCTTGGTCTTCTACGAATTTGTCGAGCAATATGACCGGCTGAACGATGTCTTGACCGACAACATCAGGCTGGCACAGGTCCAGTCCATGAGCCACGGTGTCGAGGGACTTCAACACCTCTACGCCGACGTTCTTTTTGTCCAACCCATCTGGTCCCGCGACGCCGCCGAACAGGCAGTTGGGCGTGTCTGGCGTACTGGTCAGACCAAGCCCGTCAACATCACGACGCTGGTGTGCAACGATACGTTGGACGATCTGGTCATGGCACGGGTCGAAGACCGGGGGGAATGGATGAAGCTGTTCATGAAACACCTGAAGGGGAAATAAGAATGTTCTGGAACGATCCTCCCCTTACCCCCTTCGATCAGATGTCCATTGGTCTGAAAGCCTTTACGAAGTTCGAGGCGGCGAACCCCCATGTCTATGACTTCTTCAAGTTCTTTACCAAGGTAGCGATACGGAAGGGTCACAAACACCTGTCGCCGTGGTTGATCATGAACCGGGTGCGTTGGGAAACAGAGATCGAAACCGTGTCGGAAGACGGCTTCAAGATCAGCAACAACCACTTCGCTTACTACTCCCGTATGTTCATGTACGAGAACCCTAAACACAATGGCTTCTTCGCCACTAAAGAGATGGCGAACGAAGATGAAATCACCCACTGGATGAAACAAAATTTTGAAGAAAGGGACGACACTGATGACCGGGCATGATATCACCGCCGCCGTTTTTCTCGACACCATCTTTGCCGACATCGATCCCGATACCGAAACCGTCTGCGTCGCCAAGATGTTCAAGGCCGACGACGGTGTCGGCTGGTGGAACGTAGCCGACGACGATAACGTCTTCACCAAGTGGAGACCGGAAAAACAACATCAGGCGTGGTACTTCTGCGTCTCTTCCGTGGGCGGCGAGAAGAACGAGAAAGGCACCGCCCTGCGCCGCCGTGCCAAGGACGTAATCCGTTACCACTGCCTCGTTCTTGACGACATCGGCACCAAGGCATCCCCACCGCCGGTAGAGCCGACGTGGAAGATCGAAAGTTCCATCGATAATTTCCAATGGGGTTACGCCCTGAAGCCCAGTAAGAACTTCAAGGAGTACGAAGCCCTCATTGAATTCTGTCATGAGCAGGGATGGGGCGACGCCGGTGCCGGTGGGTGTTACCGTGTCATGCGGGTCCCCGGTTCGGCCAATCTCAAGAAAGGCCGCAAGAATTTCCACTCAATCGTCACAGATTGGCATCCTGACCGCTACTGGAGCCTCTCTCAGCTTGCGTTGGCGTTGGGTTGTACCGACTTAAAAGAACGAGCGGCTCGACAAAAGGGGAACAAACGCACATTATCCAACCAAACCACCACTTCGGCCCCAGAGGCCATCGACAATATCGATCCCCTGTACGACTGGCTGCTGGCTCATAACCATGTCGTCAAGGACGACGGTGGTGACTTCATCGACATACGGTGTCCTTGGTCGGATCAGCACACGACTGGCTCCGACACCGCCGGTTACTCGCCGCTGGGCCGGGGGGACGGGGATTGGGTGCAGTCGCGTGGCTTCAAGTGTCTTCACGAACACTGCAATGGCCGTCACTTCAAAGACCTCATGGATATTCTTGCTGAAGACGGTGCGCCTCGCGTCAGCGGCGTCGATCCGTTGCCGTGGCTTCAACACCGTTACACCTACATCGGCTTCGGCGCGAGGGTTGCCGATCTGGAGCAGCGGCCACACGGCGGCGATTGGCTCTGGGACTTCGAGGATTGGGCCAAGATGCACAAGGGCCGTGTCCTCGTACCGGGGCGCGACGCGCCCGTCGAGATGAAGACCGCCTTCCTCGAACACAAGAAGACAAGAAAGGCCATCAACACACAATACTGGCCCGTCAAGGCCGACGAGGATATCGCCATCATCCGCCAAGTGAACCAAGACCGCATCAACATATACGTGCCGCCAAACCATCCCCACACCACAACCGATCCAGCCATTTTCCTTGATCACATCGATTTCCTCCTCCCGGACGATAAAGAGCGCGACATCTTCCTCGACTGGTTGGCGTTCAAAATTCAGAACCCAGCCACCCGGTCTTACGCCGTCATCATGATCGCGGAGGACGGCTTCGGTGTCGGCAGGTCGTGGCTCAAGGCGATGATGAAGAAGGTCTTGCAAGGAAAGGTCAGGACGGCAACGCTGCCGCAACTGATCGGTAAAGGAACATCAAGCGAACAGAATTATAATGATTGGGCGGCGTATTGCCAATTGCTGGTGGTCGAAGAGGCAAAGGACAACATGTCGAAGGAAGATTTCTACAACGGCTACGAAACCTTCAAGCAAAACGTCGATACCCGTGTGTCCGATGTGCGGGTCAATCCAAAATACGGCAAGACCAAGGAAGAATATATGTTCTTCAACGCCCTCATCTTCTCCAACCACAGCGATGCCCTATCGATCCCCAAGAACGACAGAAGGTGTTGCGTCCTCACCAACCCAACCGTCATGGCTGATGTCACTTATTACGACAGGTTGGAAGGGGCGTTGAGCGGGACAGAACCGGGGGAGGTGTACTGGTATCTGATGGAGCGGGACATCACCACCTACGACAACGTCTATCCGCCTCAGACCATCGGAAAGACACTCATGACCGATCAGAACGCAATGCCTTCGGCGGAGATCAAGGCACACATTCTGGATGCCTGTAACGGGGACGTTATCACCAAGAAGATGCTCAAAAGCAGGGTGATTTCGGCGGCACACGCACTGGATTATGAGGGGATTTCACACGCTCCGGGTGGAATTATACGCAACCTATGGGGGAAAATGGGTAAGTTGAGGGATGAGGCAAAGGGTGCCAGATATTACATCAATGGAGAGCAGGTAGAGGTAAGGGCGATTAGGAATAAGGAGAGGTGGGTTTCCTATGATATGGATCGGGACAAGAATACCATTGAAGAGGAATTGTTGAAGAATGATAAAACTGGTGGAGCGGGGCTGAAACTGGTGAAATGACCTAATGTTTTCCTAATGTTACCTAATTAAAATTTCGTTTAAAATCAGCGCAGTGCCGTCTTTATTAGGGTATTAGGTAATTAGTATTATATATATTATTATTATATATATAAGGGGGAATATAGGGGGAA
>Ga0114905_1001156_pt1 | contig 14886 bp, 16 predicted proteins | sample MalvireepMed_b05_FD_83499 | JGI IMG/M metagenome (GOLD analysis project Ga0114905, IMG submission 83499) | Marine viral communities from the Global Malaspina Expedition - Malaspina viral metaG DeepMed_b05 | ecosystem: Environmental > Aquatic > Marine > Oceanic | place: Mediterranean Sea...
GCTAAAAGAGTCTTTAACAAAATAAAAGAAGCAAATAAATGAAAAAAAAAAGGATACTGTTTTGTGGTGAGGCCACATATTTAAATACCGGATATGCAACCTATTGGAGAGAAATAATAACAAGGTTGCATGCCACTGGAAAATATGAAATAGCGGAGCTTGGTGGATATTCAAAACCAGATGATAAAGAGTTGTCTTATCATCCTTGGAAAATTTATCCAAACATGCCCGACATGAATGATGTCTCCGCTGTTGAAGAATACAATAGCAATGTCCCAAATCAATTTGGTGAATGGAAGTTTGAAGAGATTTGTTTAGATTTTAGGCCGGATATAGTATGTGACATAAGAGATTTTTGGATGATGGAGTTTGAGGAAAGATCTCCTTTTAGGAGATTTTTTCATTGGTTCATCATGCCTACCGTAGACGCAGCCCCGCAACATCCGCAATGGCTTTCCACATACTCCAGTGCAGATGCCGTGTTGTCATATTCAGAATGGGGAAGAGATGTTTTAAACAGAGAGAGCGGAGGAAAGGTCAACTGTCTTGGCATAGCCCCACCAGCGGCAGACAAGGTCTACACTCCGGTTCCTAACAAAGAAGCCCACAAGTTATCCCTTGGCCTAAATCCAGACAGTATCATTGTCGGTACTGTTATGCGGAACCAAAGAAGAAAACTTTTTCCAGATCTGTTTTTAGCCTTTAGGAAATTTCTAGATCTGTATAAGAGGTCAAACGTTTATCTATATTGTCACACAACCTACCCTGATGTTGGATGGAATATACCTGAACTAATATCTAAAAATGGTCTTTCTGGCAGAGTATTGTTGACTTACGCTTGCTCTGGATGTGGATCAACATTCCCCTCCTTCTTCCATGACGCTCTGACAGAATGCAAGCATTGCCACAGATTTCAGGCTAAGCTAACAAACCCAAGAGAGGGGGTTTCAACAGAGGTTCTATCTCAAATAGTAAACACCTTCGACCTGTATGTGCAGTACGCTAACAGTGAGGGGTTTGGTCTTCCGCAGGTTGAGGCTGCTTCCTGTGGGATTCCTGTAATGTCTATTGACTACTCTGCAATGAGTAGTGTTGTAAGAAAGCTTGGTGGTGTACCATTAAAACCAGCGGCAAAGTATATAGAACTGGAGACTGGCTGCTTCAGAGCAGTTCCAGACAATGATTATTTTGTAGAAAAACTTAATGAATTCTGCTCTTTACCAAAAGCTGTTAGAAGCAACAAAGGGTTTCAATCCAGAAAAGCGTTTCAAAAAAACTATCAATGGGAAGAGAGCGCAAAAAGATGGGAAGAACTTTTTGACGCGGCAGAAATAAGAAATGAAAAAGAGACTTGGGATTCACCTGCTAATATACATGAACCACCAAAGGGATACCCAGAGAATCTGGATACAAAAAATCTCGTTGACTGGCTGATAATTAATGTCTTGGGTGACACAAGCAAGCTAAACTCCTATATGGCAGCTAGGCTCATAAGAGACTTGAACTATGGGGTTTCTACTGATGGGACGGGAGGGGTATACTATAATGATGGGTCTCTTCTTTCCACAAGCCCTAAAAATAAAAGATTTGTGGAACAGGATGCTTATAAAGAAATGCTTATTTTAGCAAATAAAAAAAATTACTGGGAACAAGTTAGGTCTAAGCCCAAGTGGAACTTTGGTGGGGTGTCTGGCAAATGAAAATTCTTTACATAGGATGTTATAGAGAGGGTACTGGCTGGGGCAACTCAGCCATAGACTACATACTCTCATTAGATAGTGCCGGGGTTGAAGTTGTATGTAGACCCGTAAAACTGAACAATAGAAATCCTGAAATACCAAATAGAATTCTAGAGTTAGAGGCACGAGACTCTTCTGGTTGTGATATTTGTATACAGCACGTTCTTCCTCACCATATGGAATATAATTCTGCTTTTAAGAAGAACATCGGTCTGTATTTCACTGAGACATCTTCTTTTGAATACTCCACATGGCCCAACAGAATCAACCAGCTTGATGAGGGATGGGTTTCTTGTCAACAAAGTTTAGACGCTTCAATATACAGCGGAGTAAAAATACCCCTGAAAGTATTTCCAATTCCAACAAACATCTCTAGGTTTGAGCGTAGCTACGAACCTTTGGAGATACCGGAAGTAAAAAATTCCTTTGTGTTTTACTTTATTGGAGAGGCTATAAGAAGAAAAAATCTTGTAGCCCTAATAAAGGCTTTCCATCTTGAGTTCTCTGTAAACGAGCCGGTCTCTCTAGTTATAAAAACTAACAAATCAAACATGTCCTCAGAGGAATGCCATAAGCATGTTTCAGAGATATGTTCTCAGATCAAAAACAATCTGAAGCTATACAAACAAGTAGATGATTATAAAAAAGAAATAATAATTACCCAAAGACTTACCGATGACCAAATGATGGGCCTTCACAGATCTTGTGATTGCTTCGTTATGCCTAGCTTTGGGGAGGCTTGGTGTATCCCGGCTTTCAACGCTATGGGATTTGGTAAAACACCTATCTGCACCAACGTAGGAGGTATGGCTGACTTCTTGAAGAGTGGCGGTGGTTTTTTGGTTGAGGGCAATTCAGAGCCAGTGTTCGGAATGACGGAAACATTCCATGACATCTATACAGGAAGAGAAGATTGGTGCAATATAGACATAAGATATCTACAGTCAGAAATGAGATATGTATATGATTCTCATCTGTCTGAAGATGAAGAATATTCAAAGATAAAAAAGCAGGGCATGAAGTCTGTTTATAACTACTCTTACGAAGCCGTAGGAGAACTGATGAAGAAGGAGCTAGAAAATGCCCTCTAGCGCAGTCTCTACAATACTAAGAGCCGCCAGTAAGAAGCATGGCGACCCTCTTAACATTCTCACTTTTGTGACACACGAGAGGTACGAGTCTTTTCTCTCGAAGACTGGACACAACTTCTTCTCGCTGACGACTACCGATACAAAAGACTGGAATTCACACTACGGGCCGATACCAAACAACTACCATATTCTAAAATCTAAAGACTCAAACATAAGAGTTCCACTACATCTAGACATAGACTTAGTTTTATCTCAAAGTAAATTCGGACAGTTCCAGATCTTAGAACAAATAGCAACAAGACTTCATCTTCCAATGGTCAATCTGGAACATACTTTACCAGTAGACTCTTGGTCTCCAGAAAATTTTAACCTCATGAAAAACATGACTGGAGATATAAATATTTTCATAACAAAATATAACATGAGTCAATGGGGTTATGAAGAGGGTAGAAACTTTTCTTCAATATATCATGGTATTGATACTGATTTATTCTCTCCCTCAAAAGAAGATAAAAGAGAACCACATGCTCTATCGGTAGTCAACGACTGGATAAACAGAGACTATTGTTGTGGTTTTAATATATGGAAACAAATATCAGAAGAAATCCCCACCAAGGTTGTAGGAGATACTCCCGGTCTTTCAGAACCTGCAAAATCTGTAGACGACTTAGTTAACCAGTACAGGTCTTCTCAAGTTTTCCTAAACACCTCCACTCTTTCCCCCATACCCATGTCATTGCTAGAGGCTATGTCCTGTGGTTGCGCTGTTGTGTCTACAAACAACTGTGCAATACCAGAGGTTATAAAGGACGGAGAAAATGGATTCTTCTTTGACAACCCGGCAGAGGCTAGACAAAAAATCTCCATGCTCTTGTCGAACCCTGAGCTTGCTCGGAGGATTGGCCAGAACGCGAGAGACACCATCTTGTCTAACTTCTCTGAAGGGGTTTTTATAGACAAGTGGAATGATATTTTTAGAAGAGCTTCCAACATGGTATATACAGGGGTTAACTGATGAAGGTTTATCTAACCGTGAAGGGTGACAATATCAGTGGTTATCATAATATTGACGCCTCTTCTGGTGGCGATATTGTAAAAATGGATGGGGTTGAGGACTCCGAGGCAACCGAGATAATCGCCTCAGACATAATTAATTTCACTGACATTAGCTCGATTAACGATTTGCTAAGTGGTTGGGTAAAAAAACTCAGGCACGGCGGGAGAATTGTTGTAGGGGGCGTTGAGATTGATGAGGTCTGTAAGGCTTTTATATCTAAGGCTATAGATGTAAATCAATTCAACAAACTTGTCCACGAAGGAAGGGTCAGTCAAATCACAACTACTGACCTAGAAAAAATTCTCACAAACCATGGGCTTACTATAACAAAAAAAAGAACTGATAATTTCAATATGATAATAGAGGCTATTAGACCATGACATTTTTACCATCAAAAAAAGAGGCTACGGGGGACGAGATAGTAACAACCTCCTGTTGCGACTGCGTGTTTGCAGAATACGTAGGAGAATCTCAGACCGACTGCTCTATGGGTAGACTAGATAAGTTCAGAAAAAACGGAACAACAGTTCTTGAAGCGTACAATGACAATAAAGAGTTCTATGTTGTTGAGAGATTTTGTTCTGCATTTAGAGATAGCGAGTGGAAGGATATACTATTTTACTATTCAAACGACCTGTCTGAAACACCAGAAGACAGGGTTCGCAGAGAGATAAAAATCAGATGCGGATTTTTTATAGGCTTTGACGACACCTGTTCCATGGACGATTTAGAAAAAACCATTGCAAGCATATCAAAACAAGATCTACTACCTTTGTATGTAACTGTAGCAAATTGTTCCGATACTAATAATCTTCTCATTATGGGAATTCTTCGTTCTTATTTTGAAGACGAAAGAGAGATTGTTTACACTTGCTCATATGTAGACCTTGATGAATTATCAACCAGAGAACAAACAGAAATTCCAAAAATATGGAGAGCTATTGATTCCGCTTTTGATACCACGGCAAAAAATGGGTACTATGCAGCAACAAAAGCTGGTAATGAATTTTCAAAAGACTATCTTACATCTATTAATCATTACATTAACGAAGATTTAAGGCAGGTTATTCTGATAAAATCAGATGACAACACAGAAGAATATTTCATGCAATGTTCTTTACACAAGCTTATGTATGGTAGTAACGGAAAGTTTATTATTAACAAGGTGATGGAGCTATCCGAAGAACAAGACCTTTACCACATGGTTACTGATATTAAAAACGTGAAAGAATCTTATGAGTCTACCAAGGGTAACGATAGTAATAGCTAGCTATAATTACGCCGAGTATATAGGCGGATGTATTCAAAGCGCTCTTAATCAAGACTACAAGGGTGCTCTGAATATTTGCGTGGTTGATGACGGATCAACAGATGGTTCATGGCAAATAATCAAGCATCAGTTTTCTGATCAAATATCTGAGACTAAAACTGATGAGCTTTTTGTTATGGAAGAAATGGTAGAAGGTAAGCGTCTAATAGCCATACAACAACAAAACTCTGGCGCAAGCTCAGCAAGAAATACCGCAATAGACTACGCTTGGGATATTACTGATGCGTATTCAATACTAGACGCAGACGATGAATACTACCCCAGTAAGGTTAGACTTTGTGTTGAAAAGATGGTTAATGACATGAACAGTATTGGTGTAGTTTATACAGATTATGATATAGACTACACTTTTGCTAATTTTAAAAAGACCGAATTTAAAGAACCTTACAATGGAATGCGCCTTAAACAGAACTGCATAGTACACAGCGGCTCTCTTATTAACAAGGCGGCTCTTCAGTCAGTTAAAGAGAATGGAGAATATTATGACACCAGTCTTCACGGACCGGGAGATCAAGACTTTATAGGCTGTTCAGAGGACTACGACCTCTGGCTTAGAATCGCTGAAAAATTTGTGATTGTTCACATACCCACCCCCCTAGCTCTAGCTAGAGAGACGGGGAAAAATCAGACATCGAACGTGACAGAGCAGTCCGAGATAAGAACTCGTAAAATAATAGCAGATAAAATTATGGCGAGACAACAAGCAAAAAGATGAGCCGAAGACACGTTTCGAAAATAAAGAGAGCAGATACAGGAGATATTGGTGTAGTTCTATTAGCTTATGAAACGGGACAGAAATCCAAATCCCACACCTCTAAGTATTTACTAAGCATGGCTAATGGAAACAGTGTTATTGAGAAACAATCAAAAATTATATCTAAAGTTTTTTCTGACAACAGTTTATATATAGCCACCGGACTTGATTGTGACAAAATTGTTGACAAAATACCAAAAAGTGTAAGGATAGTAGAAAATCAAAACTTCCACTGTACCGGGACGGCAGAATACATAAGACTTGTAATCAACAACTCTACAGAAAGCAGCCTTCTAATCATTGATGGTGGTATTTTATTCTCAGAAGACGTTCTTCTAGACTTGGATTTTTCCAACTCTTTTATTTTATGTTTAGAAGGAAACAATGACCAGCAAAACATAGGGGCGACGTTCAGTGAAGGGTATATAAGTCAGCTTTCTTTTGGTCTACAAAATAAAACATACGATATAATCTTTCTTAAAGATCATGAACTAAAGCTGGCTGAAAAAATTTGTAGCAACAGGGATAAAAATAAGCTATTGATGTTCGAAATTATAAACTTTATTGTCAATAATGGCGGAAGCATCCAGCCCCAAATCCCCAAGAAGACAACTTTCCTAAAGAATGTAGAGTCTGCAAAGGACGTGTATGAAAATTCTAATCTCTAGTGACGGCATGCATGCCCATTTCTATGTGAGGTCCGGTTGGGCTAAAGCCTTTAGCTATTCTGGACACGAGGTTGTTCTTTGGGACACCAAGGATCAAACAGCGTTTGATATTTTTGACGAATTTGAACCAGACCTATTCATAGGACAAACATACAACGTAACAAGATCTGTTTTTAAATGTATAGCAGAAAGACCAAACCTAAAAGTTATAATGAAAGCTCCTGACTGGGGAGATATACAAAAAGAAATTGACCCTAACAGATATAACGTTTTGTTTGTAAGCGAAGAAGAAAAAAGGGTTATAGAAAAGCTAAAAAAGGAGACCGGAAAGCCAGACTTTGTTTATGTCCACTACTTAGATGAGGACGTAAAAAGGACACACAACGGGTGGAGCAACATAGGCGTGAAAGCCACCGGCCTCCTAAATGCCGCAGATATATTTGAATATGTTAACGGAAAAGAGATAGATCATCTAAAAAGTGATGTATCTTTTGTTGGTGGGTGCTGGCCATACAAAGCCATAAGCTTTAATAAGTATATAAGCCGACTATTTTATCCTCCGGGTAAATATAATATAAAGATATTCGGAAACCAGCCTTGGGATACCATATCTGGTATTCAGTATATGGGATTTATACCAGATAAGATGGTGAAAGACGTGCTTAAGTCTGCCACGGTCTGTCCAAACATAAGCGAACCTCACGCTCAGGACTTTGGAATAGATATAAATGAGAGAACATTTAAAGTTCTGTCTAATAAGTCTTTCTGCGTGTCAGATAACGTTGAAGGTATGAAAAAAATATTCAGTGACGATGAAGTTGTTTTTACTTCACCTTCTGAATTTAAAGGAGCGATAGACCATTTCACAGAGCATCCAGAAGACAGAGAAAAATATATTGAAAAGGGATATAAAAACGTTATGAAAAATCACACCTACTTTAACAGGTGTGCTAAAATATTTGATCTGCTTGACATGGAAAAATATAAAAATAACTGCCTTTTGGCACTGGAAAAGATGACAACTTCGGTGGAATCAAATGAATAAAAACGATACCATACTGGTCACCGGTGGCAGGGGGTTTCTGGGAAGGTCTGTATATAAAAATCTTAGAAAGCTTGGCTTCACCAGAATAGTTACTCTTGCTGGATCTACCGGCTCTTTATCATTAGATCTAACCAAGCAGGATAATGTCCGTCATATATTACACGCATATCACCCGAAGACTGTTGTTCATCTAGCCGCAAGAGTTGGAGGAATTGGGGCAAACAGATTGAATCCCGGCCTATTCATCTATGAAAACCTTGCCATGGGAGTGAATCTCATAGAAGAATCTCGCACTATGGGAGTGGAGAAGTTTGTGATGGTGGGTACTGTGTGTGCATACCCTAAACACACCCCAGTTCCGTTTAAAGAAGAGGACATCTGGGATGGATATCCAGAGGAAACCAACGCCCCATACGGGATAGCCAAAAAAACCTTGATGCAGATGATAATATCATACAAACAACAATATGATTTTAACGGGATCAATTTAATACCGGTCAACATGTATGGCCCACATGACAACTTCAACCCTAGTTCAAGCCACGTTATACCTGCTCTTATATTGAAATTTCATGAGGCTATGAAGGATACTCCCCATAAAGATATGGAGGTATGGGGCACTGGGAACGCCAGCAGGGAATTCCTATATGTAGATGATTGCGCCAGAGCAATAGCTCTTTCAGTGGAAAACCATAATGATCCAGAGCCGATAAATATAGGGACTGGGTCTGAGATAAAGATATCTGATCTGGTAGAACTGATTGCTGAACGAATGGGCTATAACGGAAATATCGTATGGGATTCAACAAAGCCTGATGGACAACCTAGAAGATGCTTGGATATATCTAGGGCCAAAGATCTTCTGGGGTTCACTCCTTCTGTGTCTTTGAGCGAGGGACTCGACAAAACAATAGAATGGTTCAAGAACAATGGAAATAGTACGTGGTTATAGTAAATTTTAACGGCAGATTGGGAAATAACATATTTCAATACTGTTTCGGAAGAATTCTAGCAACAGAACTAGGCTATAAGCTTGCGTCTCCGTCGATTGAAGGGTTTGTTGGCACACAAGAAAATGTAGAAGGTGAGTCGCTGGACATCCATCCTCTTAATCTAGATGGGCATGTTGTAGATTTGAGAGATATTTTGCATAATCAACAAGGTCGACAAATAGTGCTGGGCGGGTATTTTCAAAGGTATGAATATTATAAAAATTACCAGACAGAAATTCGAAAATGGATGGATATCGATTGTTATGATGTGGGGCAAACAGAAAACGATATTATCGTTCATGTAAGACTTGGTGATACTATGACTGAGTTTAGCTCTAAACATACACATGTCCTTCCTTTTTCGTACTATGAAAAAGCTCTAAGTAACATATCTTTCGATAAAGTATACATATGTTCTGATCAAGAGACCATTAGCGGTGAGTATATAAGACAATTTGATAAATACGATCCTATCATTCTTCGTGGGTCCGGGTCTGGTAGCGGTCCGCTGCATGCCTTGGAAGATTTCAGAGCCATTATATCTTTCAGCAAAATTATTATAGCTCAGAGTACTTTTTCTTGGTGGGGAGCATTTTTGTCCAATGCGTCTGAGATTTTTGTACCAGTTCCCAGACACAAAATAAATAACCGCTGGAGCACTTACTATCCCGACATAGCCCTCTTTGTGGATGACGATGATAGATATAAATATATTAAGCAGTTCGGGGACAAGTGGGAAAATGTTAATATAAATGATATTGAGGAAAGGTAATATGGACAAACCCAAACACTACTCTCAGATGTCGCAGGATTTATTTGCGGATCATCTTCTGGATTCTAATGAAGGATATTTTGTAGATGTAGGCTGTTATGAGCCTAAGTATATTAATAATACTTACATGCTAGAGAAGAAGGGGTTTAAAGGTTTGCTTTTAGACGTGGATCCAAGATGGGTAACCTTAGCCCAACAGTATAGGTCCGCTGCGACCAAAGCGGTTAGAGTTGATTTGCAAAGAGAAAATTTTAGCGAGGTTTTAAAAAAAAATGATTGTCCTCGCGTGACAGATTACCTTGATTTGGATGTGGACGAAGCAACATTAAAAGTCTTAAAAGACATAGATCACGATTCTTTTAGTTTTAAAGTGCTAACGGTCGAACATGATTATTACGCGCACGGAGATAAATACAGAGCAGAAGCTAGAGAATTACTCAAGCTTAATGGTTATAAATTGATATGTGCTGATGTAGCAAATAATTCTGGCCCCCAAGAAGATTGGTACGTACACCCTAAATATATAGACGAATCTAAGTGGAAACCTTTAGTGTGTTCTGATATTTCTCATTTAGAAGTTAGAAAGTTAATGGGAATAAAAGATACGCGATTAAATTGGGGAGTAGAGAATTATAATTCTTGGCATGAAGCACCTATTGAGGCGAGATAAATTAAAATGATATCTGCAATAGTCTTTAGTAAAGATCGTGCTGCACAACTAGATCTTCTACTAAGAAGTATAAACAAGAACTGTCCGCACTTCTTTGAAGTGTGCGTTCTATACACTTACTCCAACGAGGAGTTTAAAAAGGGGTATTCTTTAATCCAAGACAAGTATCCATCTCATGATAGGTATCACTGGGTAGACCAAACAGACTTTCAAAAAGATCTGGAAAACTTGGTAGATAGATCAAACCCATATCTGTGCTTCTTTACTGATGACGATATAGTCTATAGAGAATCTGAACTTAGAAGACATAATATAAATGATATATTTAGAGAATTTAAAGACATGTGCTGCATCTCCATGCGGCTAGGGAAAAACATTTCCATTCAGGATCAGTACACGGATGAGCAGTGCATACCTCCAATGGAGGTTGTTAAATTTGACGATGTAGTGTTCTGGAATTGGAAGAGGGTTGGTGCTGGAATAAGCAACTTCTTTTATCCTTTTTCCGTGGATGGCCATGTCTACAGGAGGTCGGACATAGAAACATTGTTTTCCAAACTTGAATACGACGACCCCAACCAGCTTGAGGGCAGAGCCTTTTTACACGCCCACAGCCTACCTCCTCTCATGGGATGCTTTGAAACAAGCTCAGTCGTCAATACCCCAATAAACTTATGTGGACCCTCGACAAAAAACAGGGCAGGAGAAAGGTTCGGAATCACACTAGAAGACCTTAACAACGACTACCTAAACAACAAGATCATTGACCTAGAAGGTATGGACTTTTCTGACATAAAGGGATGTCATCAGGAATTAAAAATGGAGATGACCAATGCTTCTTAACTTTGATCAGCTATTAGAAAAACATGACGTTAACATAAAGGGATGCTTACATATAGGAGCATATATTGGGCAAGAGATTATACCATATATAAAACACGAAATTAATCATATCATTTTCTTTGAGCCTCAAGAAGAAATATTTGATATACTGGCGCATAACGTGAACATGATTTCGGACGAGAAGACGAATGTAGTTTTGGTAAATAAGGCTGTAGGAAATGAAAATAAAAGCACTACCATGTTCTTGTCAAACACACCCGGAGGTATTGCTAATGGGTCTGGAGCCTCTAGCTCTATGCTCAAGCCAAAGAAGCATCTAGAACAATATCCTCACATCACTTTTCCAAAAACTCAAGACGTAGAGATGGTACGGATTGATGATTTTTGGTACTTTACAGAGCTAGACAAAAGCTATTATAACTTTATGAATATAGATGTTCAGGGGTATGAGCTAGAGGTACTAAAGGGTGCTGAAAAGACATTGGAAGGGATAGACTATGTTATGGCAGAGATCAACAGGGATGAGGTATATGAGGGCTGTGCTTTAGTTGACGAGATTGATGAATTTCTTGGAAGCTATGGATTCCAGAGAGTTGAAACCTCGTGGGAGGGTGGTACTTGGGGTGATGGATTCTACAAGAAAATAGGACATACGTATTCAATATGAGTATAAAAAACCTAGTTACACTCAGTGACAAGAATTATCTTGAGAACGGACTCTGTTTATATGATTCGCTCAAGGAGCATTCCGACAATTTCTACCTGCACTACCTAGCCCTAGACGAGCAAACACACAAGGTTTTGCGAGAGCTTGAGCTTGAAAATATGTTTGTGTACAGTCTGATAGATCTTTCCATAGACACCGACCTAGAGATATTGATTCAGAATAACCCTTCCAGACCGATAGACACAAGCGACGGACAAAGCCCCTTCCATTGGGCCTTAGCTTCTTTTTTCTGCAACTTTTTAGTTGAGCAGTACAAAATACCCCATGTGATGTACCTAGATTCTGATCTTCTTTTTTATGACTCGGTAGAAAAAATATTTGATTCTATTGGTAAGAAAAGCATAGGGCTTATCACACATAAACATATAAAGCTTGACAAAAACACAAGAAATCCGGGTTATTATAACGTGGGTGTTATCTATTTTAGGAACAACAAGATAGGTAAGGAGTGTTTGAAATTCTGGAGAGACTGTTGTGTCAGTCCGAACAACCCGTTCTCCGAAATTTTTGGAGCATGTGGTGATCAAAAATATCTTGAGTTATTTGACGAGTTTGTTGATAAAGATGAAATAAAGATTATAGACAAAGACGTTGGGCATGGCGCCCCTTGGAGCTTCGTTCTTTTTGATTTCATAAGTCCTACTCGTGTAGTTTGGAAAGACCCCATGCATCTAGTATTGGAAGAAGACTCTCTTGAACAGGACATTGTCTTCAACCACTTCAGCCATTTTACTATAGACCGTGACACTGGAACCTATTCAATGGATCGAAATGGTGAATGGGGGCCGAGACTAGGACAACATCCGGGCGTTAAGGAAGTCTATGATAATTATTCTATAAAACTTAAAGAGACAAGAGAGAGATATAATTTATCATGATATGCGGTAACGCTACTATAAAACAATTAATAAAAAAAAGCAGTCCATTTTCTATATCAAGATCTTCTGACCAAGAAATGATATCATCATACAGATGGTCAATTCAGAACGATAAAAATATAAATGACACCCTACACATCCTCCACAACAACGCTGGAATATACTTTAGCAGTATAGAATTTCAAACTTTAAGAACCCCAGACTCAAAAGTTCACGACAGAATACGCGACGAACTAGACAGCTACTGTAATGAGTATATTTCGGCCATTGAAACTTCTGATTATTTTGCAGTCTGGCAAGCCTTGGACCTTACTGATATCGAAAATGATATAATCAAAAGATTCAACTTAAAGCATTTTAAAGCACAAGATTTAGAACCCTATTATTTTCAGTTCAAAGACCCTTGGTCAAAATACCTAGAGAGTAAGAAGGTTTTAGTAATTCATCCTTTTCAAAAAACTATATACAAACAGTACGAAATTAAATCTAAACTCTTTGAAGACAAAAGTGTTCTGCCGGATTTCAACCTTACATGTGTAAAGGCTGTCTCATCTTTGGGTGGGAATCGTCCGCATGGAAACTGGATAGAAAGTTTTTACTCAATGATTGGTCAAATAGAAAAAATTGATTTTGATATAGCATTGCTGGGGTGTGGCGGCTACGGACTCCCTCTTGTGGGCCATATCAAGAATGTTATGCATAAATCTGCGATATATATGGGCGGTAGTTTGCAGATACTGTTTGGTATAAAGGGAGTAAGATGGGATAAACATAACATTGTCAAAAATATGTATAATGAATTCTGGACAAGACCTTTGGAGAATGATAAAGTGCTAAATTATCACAGAGTAGAAAATGGGTGCTATTGGTAATGAAAATAACATTTGGAATGATAGTGTTTAACGGAAACTATGTCCTAGAGGAGGTTCTAGCTTCCGTCTATCCCTACGCACACCAGATTTTAATTGCGGAAGGTCCGGTGCAGTTCTGGCAGTCCACGGGACGTGTAACGTCTTCCGATGGAACCAACCAAATCATCGACAACTTCCCCGATCCTGACAATAAGATCTCTATTACCCATGGTCTATATTCTGAAAAAGAAGAGCAGTGCAACGCATACATAAAGAATCTTTCTCCAGACACCGACTATGTATGGAACCTAGATTCTGATGAAGTTTTCAAGCCCGAAGACATAGAGAAGGTAATTTCTCTCCTAGAGAAAGAACGGTACACTACCGTGGGGTTCAAGAGTTGTTCCTTCTATGGGGGTTTTGATAAAATTCTGGGGGGGTTTGAGGAGAACGCAGAGTTCAACCGGATCTGCAAGGTGTATCCCGGCTCCACTTGGGCCTCTCACAGACCGCCCAGAATGAAGCATGAAGTAGAGGGACTGCCTGAGAAGCATCTCGATTTTAACGAACTATACAAAGAGCATGGAGTAAGAATGTATCACTACTCCTACGTGTTCCCATATCAAGTCGCGCAAAAGGTTGCCTATTACAAAGCCGCTGTCAGTAAAGATCACTGTATCGATAACTACTTCGATGAAGTATACCTTCCTTGGGTAACTGGTGATGAGCTACAAAAGTCTCTGGTTGAACATAAGTATGAAGGGGTTCATGAGTTCAAACCTAGGTCTCGCGGCGAGTGTAAAACCAAAGACTTTGACGGCGAGCACCCGGAAATAATAAAAGAGAACATGACGAAGCTCAAAAATAGATTTGTGGAACAGTTATCGGAGTTTGTTCATAGATGAAATATATAGACTCTTGGAAAGACTCAGAAGTCTTTGAATACCAGCTAGCCTTAAACCAGAGAGAACTGTCTTCGCAGGAAAAATATCCTTCCCACTGGCATCATTTTATTGATTGTATGGATCAGCTACAAAATACAACTAGGGTGGTTGATGTAGGTTGTGGCGCTGGGGCGTATTACGTCTTATCTCAAAGACATTTTCCCGACAAAGATTATATTGGATACGACTACTCTGAAAGCGCCGTCTCTACTGCTAAACGTTCTTGGGATGGAAAATTTGAATGCAGGGATTATAAAGACTTGTCGAAAGAGGATATCAAACCGGGGGATGTCGTAGTAGCAAACGCCCTATGTGATGTCCTCCCCAATGGAGATGAATGTTTTGAACATCTTCTATCATTGAAAGCTGACAACTTAATAATTCAAAGAATGAAAATAACAGGATGGCCTAGCTTCTATAAAACATACGACGCATACAATATAACAACATACGCTCTCAACCACAAAGAGCAAGATGTTATTGATTCTATACAAAAGCACGGATATGAATATAAAGAATCAAAAA
>Ga0114905_1001173_pt1 | contig 14771 bp, 10 predicted proteins | sample MalvireepMed_b05_FD_83499 | JGI IMG/M metagenome (GOLD analysis project Ga0114905, IMG submission 83499) | Marine viral communities from the Global Malaspina Expedition - Malaspina viral metaG DeepMed_b05 | ecosystem: Environmental > Aquatic > Marine > Oceanic | place: Mediterranean Sea...
TAACCATAAGTTCGGGTTTGATTTCACGGGATGGGGTCCGCTCCGAGAGGGGTCCGTTTGGTAAATGGCAATAACGGAGAATAACCATAGTTTCAACCCCAGGAAAAATTTTGAGTATGATTTGGAATTCGGGGAATTTTATGAAAAGAAACTCCTTGATATTTTAACGAATAAAAAATTAGAGATTAAAACTGAACGGGGCATAAATAATAAAGCGAACAAATGGAACGTAACGGGGAATCTTTTTATTGAAATTTCTTATAAGGGCAACCCCAGCGGCATAAGAAAAACCAAATCTGAATACTGGATGCAATTACTGGAATTTGAGGGGGGATTGTACGGCAGCGTTATGCTTCCGACGCAAACCCTGTACAACATGGTCAGGGAGCATTACCAAACAAAAAAATGGAAAACGGTCATGGGGGGTGATGACAACCAGTCCGAAGGGGTTTTGGTTCCGCTAAGCGAAGTGTTTAAAGCAAATAACGATTTTCCAATGAAATTTATGGATAATAACAAAGAGAACAATAATGGCGTATGATTATAAACCCTCCCCGTGGCAGCAAAAACTCCATTCTTCAGAATCCCGCGTAAAAGTCATATGGGCAGGACGGAGAGCAGGAAAAGGTCGGGCCGTGCTTACGGAACTGATGAGGGCGATAGCCCAGGCTTCAAGAACCCCATTTAAGGCAACCAAGGAAATTGCCGAAGGCGTAGGGGTTCCCCTCGGATATGACCTGACTTCCACCCTTGAACCGCAAATTCACGTATGGATAGTCGCGCCTTCATATGCACAGTCAAGACAGGCATGGAACGAATTAAGGCAGTTTATGCCAGCAAACCTCGTCGTTAAGAGAAAGCCCGGTCAGGGAGGCGGACGGGGAAGCGGCTGGAACGAAGACGAAAGGACTGTGTGGCTAAGGTTTAACAGCCCGGGGCTAAAGAGGCGGGACGCTTATATAGAAATTAAATCAGCCGACGACCCTGAAACCCTTCAGACGGCAGGTCCCGACTTCATATGGATAACCGAATCCCAGGATATCAAGGAAGCGGCGTGGAACAAACTACGGCCAATGTTGAACTCAGCAGGAAGGCTCGGAAGGGCGTGCATCGAGGGAATCCCCCCTTACGCAAGGTCCCACTGGTTTGCAAGGCTGTATAACTATGCTTCCCAGAAACCCAGCAAGGTTTATGAAGGATTTCACGCTACGAGCTTTGAAAACGTATTCCTGACGAATGAACAGAAAGAGTCCATAAAAGAAGAACGGGAAACGATGCCGGAATCCATATGGGAAAGAATGTACCTCGCCAAGCAGCCCGATGGCGGAGGGACTTTCTTCAGGCACTCAAAGATAGAAGATGCCTCAATATCACTGCCCCTTTCAGCCCCCAAAGAGGGAAGAAGGTACGTTGCAGGACTTGACCTCGGGAAGAAACAGGACTACACCGTTTTCATTGTGAAAGACTCCCATTCCAGGGCCAGCGTGTACTCGGTTGAAATGTCGGGTACTGACTGGATGAGCCAGATAGAAAGCATATTTTACGAAGTGAAAAAATGGGGAGTGGACGATGTCCGTGTTGACTCGACCGGACTCGGTGATGTAGTCTTTGACCACTTACTTGCAAGTGGACTGCCCGTTACCCCGTTTAAGTTCACTAGCCAGTCGAAGTACCAATTGTTCAACAACTATTACATAGCCCTGGAGAACGAAACGGTCACTTTTCCGATTGGCTGGACAACACTTGTCAAGCAGTTGGAAGACATAGCGGTCAAACAGTCTATGAATGGCGGCTATACCTTTTTTACAGAAGCACAGGAACACGATGACTGGGTTGATGCAGAACTGCTTGCACTTATGGCGTGCGACCCTCCCGGCATTGAAGGAGAGGATTATAAAATTCCCCGCCCTATCAGGCGGATGCAACCCCTTCGCCCCAAAAATACCCTGCCTTCTTCCGGTTTCCTACGACAGATTAAATCAGAACGAAGCAAGCAGAGGAAGAAAATGCTAGAAAAACATGAGGTAAGTGTCTAATGGTAATGTCAGCTCAAGAACGCCAACGGGTAGCGGACGAAGAAATCAAGAGGGAAAGGGCTAACCCTGTAGATGAACCGACCATTACGAAAACGTGGCTCGATACGAAATCCGAAACGGGGCAGCATGTTTTCCGTGAATTCCGTAATAGTTGTGGAATGGCGGATAGGTTTTATTTAAATGACTACGACGTTCCAGCTCCCGATGGAGGCACGATTATACGCCTCGGGACTGCAAGGAGCGTCATTAATACCCTCGTTTCCCATATCACCCCACAGTTTCTTGACATTTCAGTACCTCCTCCCGGACCAAGAGGGCAGGCAAGGGCTGAACTCATGGAGAAATTCCTTACGGGGGCGCACCACATGCTGGAGCAGAGAACCCCGACCCACAGGGAACTCGTAAAACATTCAGGGCTTTACGGCGTTGCGTGGGAAAAAGTGGAATTTGCCGCAAACGAATGGCAGGACTTCCCCGAAATACCCGAAGGCGACCCGGACGAAGCGTACAGGGAGAGCATAAGGGACGTTCTTGAGAAAAGAAGCATACTATGGCCGATAAAGACGACTGCGGTTAATCCGCAAAACCTCGTTTGGGACATGAACAACGGCACCAATCCAAGATGGGTATTATATGAATACGAAGTGGACGCACAGTGGGTACAGGCACATTTCCCAGCGTGGAACCATTTCACCGAAGGGTACGTGAATTTTCAGGAAATCTGGACTCATTCCCAAGTAGGATACGTCGCTGACGGGCATTGGGCGATGGAACCGAGAAAACACGGGTACCGGAAACTTCCGTGGGTAATGTACTGGCCCATGACGGGATTACAGACCGTTGAAGACGCTCCTGAAAACCTTTACCAGGGACTTTTGCACCCGTGTTTCGACATGTTAAGGGCGCAAAGCCAGTTAGCGTCACATTATATAGATATAGTAGCGAAATCCGCATGGCCGACACTGCAATTCGCAGGTCCGATGGGGATTACCGAGGAAGTTCAGGCACAGTGGGACGACACTCCCGGTGCTAAGAACGTAAGACCGCCAAACGTGGAGGTTGAAGTAACTCCTACCCCGAACCCCCCATCTGAAATAGGAGTCGCAAAAGAATTCCTTGACGAGGCAATCGAAAGCGCAACGGTTCCAAGCGTGGCGAGGGGGCAAAGACCGTCAGGGGCAGCGTCGGGATACCATACCGCCGTACTCGCCGGAATTGCGTCTTTAAATTTTGGAGCGGTGAAGGAATCAATGGAGAGGGGACTTCAGGACAAGGGTGAAATCGTACTTTCTATAGTTGAAAACGTAATAAATGACAGGGTAACAGTATTTGGAAAAACTGAAGCCGGAACTCTCGACGCAACGATAAAACCAAAGGATATCAACGGGCATTACGTGAACATCGTAAGGATTAACTCGGTATCGCCTGAAGAACAGGAACGAAGATTAAACCTCTGGTCCAACCTCTGGCGTGCAGGATATGTCGATTTGGATACGGCACTCCGAAAAGGAGGGGTAGCGAACCCGCTCGAAGTAAGGGCGAAGCTACTTGAAGAAGGATTTATGAATTCAGAATCCGTCCAGATGCAGTTACAGACGCTTGCGGCAGCACGGGTACCTACGATTTCCCAGATACTTCAGGCGGCAGAAATTTCAGGAGGAGGAAGAATGGGCGACGTTCAGGCACAGCAAATCGCACAGAATATTTTAAATACCCAAGGGGCGCAGCAGTTGCCCAATCCAGGTAACTTTACGGGGGTAAACCAACCTCCGAGAACCAATGAGGCGGCGAGGGTCATGCCTTCGACCAGACCCGTAATGCCGGGTTCGATACAGGAAATGAACCAGACGGGAGCGGCGATAGCCGGACCGAGAAGCGGAAACGTAAGGGTTCCTGCGGCTGACATTTCACCGGGAGCGAGGGGATAATGGCAAAGGTACAACACCCGTTGGAAATGGCAATGCAAAGGTTTGACGAAACCGTTAAGATGTATTTCGGACAGATAGACAAGTCGTTTAAGGGCGTTGAGCCTATTCCTCCCCCCAAGCAGAAGAAAAGCCGTGGGACAGGAATGTTTGAATCGCCTTTCAATCAAAATAACAGGGAGATTATGTAATGCCAGCACCAACGAAAAAAGGGAGGCAAATCGAGGAAACAAGATTCGGTACCGGAGCTGACTCTCACAGGGAATATTACTGGGACGGAAAGGTATGGACACCTTCAGGAAAAGTCGTTCCTAAACAAATATCCACGTTCCGTGGAAAGGGCAAAATTATCATTCGAGATGGTGCGACCCTTAAGGAAATTGTAGTTCCCGACGTTGATTACGGAAGGATGAGTGGAGCGTCTAATATATTTATGGCGCAATACGGCGATTCCATGATACACGTAGACGGGAGATGGGAATACAACCCCGATACCCTTACGCCGGAAGATGACGCTTTCTTTCAACAGGAATATGAAAAAGAATTAGCATCTTGGGCGGAAGGAATCTTTGGCAGGTCCGAGTTAGGATTTGGAAAGCCGTGGACAGCCCCCGAAAACTATGGAGCAACCATTAGCGCTCAACGCGGAGACTGGAAATCAGAGAGTGACCAAGCCGTGGCTTTCAGGGGCAAAATAGCTAAAAAGTTCATAGAAAACAGGGACAGGGTCTTTAACATGTCCATAGACGAGGTCAGAAATGCCATCACAGGATGGGGAGCGGGAACAGGCCCGGAAACCGCTGCCCTTGCCAACTCCTTTGGGAATATGTCACAGAAAGACCCCGGAGAAAAAGTATCAGACGCTGACGCTAAACTAATGGCAGAATCTGTTGTTATGAAATATACCAACCAGCCCCTTGCCGACGTGAGGGAAATGATTAGGACAGGAAAAATACCCGCACTCCCGCCCGCTTTGCTCGAGGCAATGAAAAACCCGTATGTTATGACCACTGCAACCACAAAGGGACCTGGGGGGGACATATTTCAGACAGAAGAGATAATGCAGCCAAACCCGCTGATAGGGCAACTTTTTGACCTGTATACCCAAGATGTAGACAGGCAATTCACGGCGATGAGGGACTTAAGGGAGAGGCAGGAACGTGAAGGAACCGCTGAAAGTGACAGAAATGCGGATATTAACCGCGCTCTCATCGCATCTACAGGAGGCATGTCAGGCTGGGAATGGAAAGCGGTACGGGACCCCTTTTCGGATACTTACGTAACAAACTGGGTAAGGACAGGATTAAGCGCCCTAGAACTTCAACAACATGAAATATACCTTGCAAAGACAAGCGCTACCGGAGGGTTTGGAAACCTTTCGGAAGAAGAACTTATGGACTTTCAGCGGCAGAAAACGTTATTGGCTGCTACCGGAGGTCTTGCTGGCAGGGGGGTTGACGAGGAAGGCGAGCCGATTGGGCTAACCCCGGAACAGGTGGCGGCATTAGAATCCTGGCAGGCTATGATAGGACCTACCGGAGGCATGGGCATGGCGATGGACCAGATATTGAACATTCTGGACATTCAGGCCACACCAGGGGAGCTTACCCTTGAGCAGACGAATGAGCAGGAGCGGTTATTCGGGGCTATATTTCCTGGTTTGGTAGGGCAGGGAAAACGTATGGAGAGCATGAGGGGGCTTACCCCCTTAGAGCTGGCTATGATTGAACTTGCCCCGACGCAAATCGAAGCTGAGAGGTTGAAAGAGGAGCTGAGGATGAACAGGGATGAGAGGGGTATTAACTGGAAGGAGATAGACGCTAATAAGCTGACCCTTAGCCAGAGGGCGATGTTAAACGACATACTCGCACAGGAAGCCGAAAGGGTGCAAACGCAGGCGGAATTGGACCTAACGCCGGATGAACTGTCTGGCATGGCTTTTGCAGAAGGACTTACCCTCGAACAACAGGAAGCTATTAAGAACATGAGTCTCAGGGAAAGAGAGGCTTTCTTTCTGGAGCAGGAGCAGATAAGGGATTTTGAACAGCTACAGGCACAACTAAACCTTGCGGAAGCGGAGGCGAAAGAAGCAGGGGAGCAATTCGACAGGGACCTTACACAGAGGCAGCTTGAATGGGGGCAGTCGTGGGAGCGTTCCGCTACGGAATTTAATATGCAGGAAGAACGGCTTAAGCAAGAATTTTCACAGCTTCAGCAGTTAAGGGAGGCGGAAAACGCAAGGGCGCAACAGCAAGCAAACGTACTTTTCGGGCCGGAAGGCATCGAAAGCGCAGAATTTCAAGCCCGGTTTGGAGGGGCAGAGGGTGGCCTTGAAGGGCGCGCCCAGACACTGGCTGAGCAACAAACAGCGGCACAGTTCGGGGGGCTTCCCACGACAATGGGAGGCGAAGAACCAGGGCTTGCGTTACAGCAACTTGGAGAGCAGCGATTAGCAAGGCAACTTGAAGAACAGCAGATGGCTGCCCAGTTTGCGGGATTTCCTACCACTATGACAGGAGGGGAAGGTCTTGCGTTTAGGCAACAAGAGGAAGCAGAGGCTGCCAGAGCCTTTGCTCAATCACAAGCAACGCAGGGCATGGCCGAACAAATAAGACAGTTCAACCTTCAGCAGGCAGCACAATTTGGAGGAGTGGGCGCTGTTGGGTTAGACGTAAGAAGGCAAGATGAAGCAGAGGCGGCTAGGCTTTTTGCGCAAGAACAACAGGTAGCAGATGTGGCTGAACAACAACGAAGATTTAACGAACAGCTCGCCATATCACAAAGAGCGCAGACCTTAAGTGAATCACAGGCAATACAGCAATCCCAGGAATTTGCACAGCAACTCGCCCTTGCCCAACAGCAACAAGCCGCACAACTGGAACAGCAAAGAAGGATGGAGGCAGCCCGTTTTGCCGCAGACCCAACATCCATAGCTGCTTTAACCACAGTTTACGGCCCGAATGTATTCGGAGCGGGACAGCCATTGGGAATGGCAACTCCTACGGGAACAACGGAAACCACGCCACCTGCAATACCAGCTACCTTTTCTCCGGCAAATTACCCGTCCCCCTTTCGGACGACTCCGTTTCCGACCCAGTTAACTCCGGGTTCGGCTTTGCAGGCAGGGCAATATGCGTCGCTTACTCCTTTTGCACAGTCACAATATGAAACACAAAAGGCACTTCAGGGACTTTCCCCTGAGACAGCCGCCGCAGAACGCAGGGCTATTACAGCCGCTGACATTGCACAGGCTGGAAGAATAGGAACGCTTGCGTAAATGGCACTAAGTCAAAGATATCAATCAAGAAGAAGAAGCCGTTCCCCATATGCGGGATTCAGGCCACATTCAGGATTGTCATATGCGGACATGGCAAGAATGTTCGAGATTCAGAAAACACGGGAGATTGCAGAGAGAATAGAACCTACGGTACCTCTGACCCTCGTTGAAAGGCTGGACATACCTGAAACAGAGAGGCAGCAGATTGGAGAACAAGCTCGGAGGAAGTTGGAAATGGAGGGAACAAGAGAGTCCAGGGATAAGAAATGGTGGCAACAGGCACTTGAGGGAATACAGGCATTTTCAGAAACTGGCAGCGGGATGCTGAGACTGGCGGGAACAACCCTTTTGCCGGGTGAACAGGAAATAGAAAAGGAATTCAGGGAAATAAGAAATTCCACAAATGCGTCAGGGGAAAGTGGCATAGGGATATTAAAAGCATTAAGAATGGCAGACCAAGAAGCAGAAGGCTCGAAATTTAAAACGCCTTTTGACGATGTTGGGGTTGACCTTTGGGGCAAGAGGGTAAAACTGCTTCCAAGCGAAGTGAGCTGGAGGGGAGTTACCCGTGCTGTCGCCGACCCACTGAACATAGCCGCAGTCATACCGGGCGTAGGGCTTCCGTTGAGAGGGGCATTACTTCCCGTAACCGCTACAGCCAGAGGTGCGTTTGGAGCTACCAAAGGATTAGTGGGAGGTGCGTTAAGAGGAGGAGCTGCAGGAGCTGCAAGGGGCGCAGGCAGGGGGTTTGCAGGGGGAGTCAAGAGAGAAGCCGTATCTATGGTAGCGCCGGAAAGGTTCTTGCTTAGAAAGATGGGGGTATTAAATTCCACCAAGGAAATCGCAGCGAGCGAAACCCGCAAAGGAGTTATGAGGGACCCCACCAAGAAATTGTTCCGGTTGGAGCGTATCAACGACCATGAAGAAGAATTGTTTTGGGATATTTCAAAATTTAAAAGCGCACCCTACAAAAAGAGCATAAAAGGACAGGAAGAGCTGATTGATTTTGATTCTATGGACACAATTGCAGAGTTCCACGGCAAGCGCGGGTACCTTACTAAAAAAGACGGTTCAAAATGGAATGGCGACGACCTTGACGAATGGTATAAGAGGGCTACCCTTGAGCGTGACAAATTAATGCTGTTGGACCTTCCTAATATGCCGGGGCTTATAGAGCAAGGTGGCGCTCAGGTGATGATTGCAGGGCAGAATGTCACGATAAAAACAACAAAGCCCCAGACTCTTTTGCAGAAACTTATAAACCTTGCCGACCCGGAAGGGAAGCCAAAGGGATTTCAACGTCCACTGTCGGGTTTATCTTACATTCTTAACAGGGTTGGAGGGCAGTCATCATTCGGAAGGGTTGCTTCTCCGGTATCACAGGCGGCTGTCGCTGGTTGGAAAATGCGTATTGCGGCACAGAACTCCGTGGAAACAATCAGGACGGGGCTTGAAGAGGCATTTAAAAGGGTGGCTACGAGGGGCGGTACAAGGGAAATGGAATTTGAGATGGGGAACGTGAAGAACCTGTTCAATCTGGATGACCCTCTCCTTAAGAAGGCCGATGGAACTCCGCTATACCCGGGTGGGACAGGGCAGTTAATAATGGGAATTAAAGGGGGAGTCCAGTTTGGGCGCACTACGGGACCTGACCCTCTCTACAAAATGCCCGTCGTTGAATTCTTCGCCAAGGATGAAAAATGGCTTACCGACAATATATATAAAGCTACTAAATCTGTAACCAAAAAGGGAGCGGGGGAAGTCTTTGAGGGGACTGGTCAATTTGGCGGAGCTGAAGCCTGGTCTGCCATGCGGCAAACTAGGGACCTTGTGAACTTCGTTACCATGTGGCAAAGGCTGGCGGGGCATACGTATAAAGTGATGAAAGCATCAGGAATGGACGTGAGCGATATCACGAAAGCAGGAGGCGAATCAGGAGCTGTGGCTTATTTCCCGCAGTTCGTAAGTGCCGCCAGAGAGGCGCTGGGGAAGAGCGTAGCGGCCCCCGGGGGGAAACTTAGGATTACAAGGGGTACGCTCTTTGAAGCAAGGCGTAATCACACAAGGGATGAACTCCTCGAATTCATTGACGGGGGAGGCAGGTATGATGTAAATAACCTACTGGAACTAATGACCACGTACCTTGGACATGCGTATAACGGGGCGGCTGATGCCAGAATTCTTAATTTCATAAACAGGATGCCCCAGATGAAAGCGGCACCGTTCAGGGAGAAAACGCTCGTAGCAGCAAGTAGACAGGGGGCAAAGAAGCAAAAAGACCGTTTTACTGACCCGGAAACAGGGGAACTTATTGCCGTAAAACTTCCCTTTGCCGGAAAAAGGCAGCCGTTAGATTCCGAAGGACTGAAACATCCGATATGGGACCCGAAAAGGGTTGCCCAGTTCAGGAAGATACTTGACCTTGACGTAGGCGGATTTGACTCGTTTGTGGATACGGTTGCCCGTTATACGGGTATAGCCCGGACCACGCAGGCGGGTATCGACCTTGGATGGTGGGTAATACAGGGTATGCCACAGCTTTTGCTTACTCCTGAAAAATGGGGAAAGAACGTAAAAACTGTAATGACAAGCGTTCTAAAACCGGGCCAGACACGCTCAGCGAAAGTACTGGAAAGGCATCACGATATATTAAGAGGGGCGTGGGAAAAGGGAACCCTGGACGGAATGAGAAAAGGTCACGTTTCACTTTCCAAGTTGGGTACTGACATATTTGAATCAACCCGTGAGGGAGGTCCGCTTTTCTTTTTACAGGGGAAGGGTAGGTTTAGGGGAGGAGCCGCCAGATGGGCAAAAAACGTAACCGCCACGTTCCAGCAGAGATTTGAGCTTTCCAACGACCTTGTAAGGATAGACACATGGGAAACATTCGCTCCCGTATACCAAAACGCCGTAAGGGACAGGGCAGCACGTATAAGGAACGACATGAAGGCGGCAGGGGCGACGGAAGCGGAAATAACGCAGGCTGTCGGGCTTATGAAGCCGTGGGAAGAAGAACTGGGAACATTCGTAAGAGCGGCAGCGGGAGGTTTTGACAGTCGGCTTGCAGGGGTACCTATGTCCCAACAGAGACTCGAGCGAGCAGTATTATTTTATTCACCCAGGTACACGCGCGCCTCAATGTCCTTAATAGCCCATGCTTTTTCAGACAACGTAACGGGAGAAGTATCTGAAACCCTTTTCAGGAGGATGCTCTTCGGAGGTCTTATGACCCACTACAACCTTTCCAGGCAATTGGGACAGGAACCGAATCTCGACCCGTCTTCACATAAGTTCCTGTCAAACGTCGTAGAGGGAAACAGGGTAGGATTTGGAGGCTTCTGGCTTTCCGCAGCAAGACTGTTCGGGGAAATACTTGAAGACCCCCGTGCCGTTTACAGGGGCAATGACGGCTCTATCGGATACAAGGAAAGTGTCCGCAGCAACCCCATAGTAAAATTCTTCAGGGGGAGGCTCGCTCCTCTTGGTTCTACGATAAGCGACCAGCTTATATTTGGAAGCGACTACCTGGGGACTGAATTTGAAAGCCTCCCTCAGAGGCTGGCTGAAACCTCCCAGAACATGCTACCGTTTGCCCTTGAGGCAATGGTATTTGAGCCGAGATACCGAGGCGGAATGTCAGGGGTAAAAGGAAGGGCTGCCGCCGCAGGCTTGTCATTCATGGGATTAAGACAGTTTCCTACGAGCAATTACGATATTCAGAACGAAATGAGAGACAGCCTTGCGTATAAGTATAAGAATAAAGAATGGAGCGAACTGACCAAGGTGGAGCAGCGGAAGATAACGTCAAAGAAATCAGACAGCGAAGTACGTGAACTGGACGCTTTGGAAGTGCATATCATTGAAAAATCCGAAAGGCGGGGAGAACCGAGAAGCCAGAGGGAACTCAGGAACGAATATTTCAGGGAGTTGAAAAAGGTGCAGGAAGGATACGTGGAGGAGATTAATGATGCGCTAGGCAAATGGCAACTAGAACACCTTGAAGATTTTGACAGCGTTTTATTCAGGAAAAACCACCTGAGTCCGGCATTAACCAAAAAGAGAAATTTAAGCGATGCCCTCAACGGAAATCCGAAATACGCATCCGTGCTTGAATATTTTGGTTCGGTTATGCCCTCAGAAGCCGAAGCGCCGGAAGACCTTGTATTCCGCCTTTATATGGACGGTCCCGGAGATGTGTCGCAGTATGTTGATGATACGACCAACGAGGTTAATTACCTGCAAAAGGACATTGATGACCGTGTATTCTGGAATAGCTGGCCAAGCGGCGAACAGCTCAGGTCATACGTCCAGTCAAGGCTCGATGCCACGTCCATGCCTATGAAGTCGCCGGAATATGACGACAAGGTGGATTCTTACTATAAGGGACTGAGAACGTACAGGTATTACTGGGACGACATTCCAATGGCAGTTATTAATATCAGGAAAGACCGGGACATGGCCCTTGAGTATTACAACGAATGGCAGCAGGCAACCAAGACCTCCCAACAGTTAATTGAGGCAGACGAAGTAAAGGGACCTGTCATTAGGGGGCTAAGAAGCGATATACGAAAGGTACGTGAGGAACGCAGGAGGATAGACCCGATGCTCGACGCATGGCTCTACAGGTGGGGTTTTACCAGTGTATTGAAGCATCCTGACAACCTTGATTTTGGTGTTTTTATTAGGGATTATCATTACGACAGGCTGGACATTCCCCTTCCGGGGGGTGACGTTTCCAGGTGAGTAGTGTATTATTTATGAAAATATTCTACGGAATAAATATATAAAACATTCTCCTACGGGTGAAATATGGCTGAAGAAAACGTAACTGAACAACCTCAGAATACTGCCCCTGCCCCGGCAGAAGCGGTAACTGAAGCCCCTCTTGAGGAGCCGAAGGTTGAGCAACCCACTCCCAGCATAGAAGACACAGTCAAAGATGTCCTACGGGAACAGCTAGGCAGTTGGCAGGGAGGTTTCGCAGATACGTTTGGACGCAAAACCAAAGAGTTAGAAGAGAAGATACATTCATCTGTTGATTCTAGGCTGACGCAGTATGAAGACCGTCTTAAGGTAGACGAGGAAGCCCGCGTGGCCAACCTCGAACCTGAAGACCAAACTGAGTATTGGAAACAGCGTGCCATACAGCAGGAACAGGTTCAGGCAGCACCGGAGCCACAGCAACAGAAGGTGGAACCTCGAATAGAGATGCTACTTTCAGAATCTAAGGCTTTGATGTCGAGATACGGAGTTACGGGGGTAACCGTGAGCGACCCGAATCTCTGGGTAGGGTTCCGTGAGGGAATGTCCCTTAAAGAATCATTGGACGTGCTTGAGGGCAACCTCAAAGGCATATCCGCACCCGCCAAACCAGCAACTGCACCGCCCGCACCGTCAACTCAATCAACAACAGTACCTCCTCAGACAACCCAAGGCGCGCCACAGAAAACAGCCAAATCGGTTAATACATTATCCGAAGCCGCTGCGCTGTTTGCCGATGGGAATATTAATTCCATCCAGTATAGAAATATAAAGAAACAGTTAGATAACGGCGGTTCGGCAAATATAAATTAGGAATTAGATAATGGCAACAGGACTATCGCTCTCTACCTCTGGTAGTTTACAGAGCATGTCAAAAACTATTATCGCTGAGGCAATAGACCAGATAGAACCTGCTGCCCCGTTAAAGGGACTTGTGTCGGATTATCCGATACCATCAGGAAGTTATCAGGTTAACGTGCCTATCTGGGGCAGATTAACTGCTGCCGCATTAACTGAGGGTGTTGACCTAGCCGTGCCACAACAATTAACAACTACAGTTGTTCAATTAACGGCATCGGAACATGGCATACTTTCATTTATCAGCGATAAATTAGCCCATGAAAATAACGAAAGCGTATTGTCTGCGATAGGCAGTATGCAAGGCCGTGCAATGGGACGGCTGTTGGATAGCGATTTAATTACGCTTATTCAGAACTTTGACGTAACATCAGGTGGTGGCGCAGGCGCTGCAACCTCAATGTTCCATATTGCAGGTGCTGTTTCGTACCTGCGTACAGACAATAATGCCGCTTACGGACCCGCTCCAAGCAGGCCAAATGCGGTTTTGCACCCGGAACAGATTCGTAGGCTTACTACGGAAATGGCTGGGCTGACATCGACATCGGCTGCTGCTACTGCGGCAACTGGATTCGTACCAGAAGGGCCATCTGCGGATGTCTTAAAACAATACTGGCGAGGAAACGACCCGATATTCGGCGTACCTATCTTTGAAGATGGGAACATCTCTGGAGACGTTTCCGGGGACAGTAGCAACGACGCAAAGGGTGCTGTTTTCGTTAAAGAAGCTCTTGCCCTAGCTATGGAATCAGAAATCAATGCCGAGGAAGAACGCGATGCGTCCCTCCGAGGTACTGAACTGGTTACAAGTGCTATATGGGGAGAGAGTGAAGTCGTGGGAGTATGGGGTGTAGTAATATACTCTATGGCTGACGCACTTCCGTCTTAGTCTTAAGGATTTTCTATGGTTACTCAGGATACCTCGCAATGGGCAGCTAAAAAACAGGGAAAGATAAAACAGTTCCTGGGCGGTCCCATGGCCGAGCTAAACCTTGATACTCCGCCTGGTGCGGAGAAGGTAGCTCTTTATAATCAGCGTGATGGTTTAAAGATAGCTGTTCCGAGTCATGCCGTAGAAGGATATCTGGCTAAGGCTTATACCACCTCTGTAATAAGAGATGGAAACCTTGTGGTGTCACGGGACCCGGCAAGGAAATTGTATGATAGGACCCCACCTTCTAGGATTGAGAGCGACGTAGGCGGCGCAGTTGAAACCGTTTCTAAACCTAGTGGAAAAAAACGCAAACGAGGAAAGAGAGGACGCAGGTAATGGAATCAATGATTAAAACTTCACCCCCTGCCGAAATACAGAATTACTGGAGGAAAGAGGTTCTTAGAACCCGTCCGAAAGAAGTTGCTGCATATTTGGAAAAACATGGGCTGGACTCATTGCCCTTGCCTGAATACTGTACCCCTGACCAAGCGATATTTTATCGTGAACGAAAAGGGGTGTGGGAACCTTTCAAGTACCCGGGCGTTACCCACGGACTCGTTACCGCAGTGGTAAAAGATTGGCTCATGGCTCCCCCTGAGGTTGAGACGTTAGAAGCCGATTCCACAGGTGCATCCGGTAAGAGCAATCTGGAGGTGGGGCTTGAACAACTAGACGATGCGTTGAAGAAACGCAACACAAGAGAAACGACAAAAGCAAATCCCTTCAAATGTACCGTAAAAGGATGCAGGAGAAGGTTCAAATCCGAAGCTGGCGTTAAATTGCATTTTAGGGCCAAGCATCAGGAGGATAATTAAATGACAGCAGGTACATTACAGTACACTTCTGAAGCAAGTTTAGCTACCTTAACTGGAGATACTGACTTAACAATTACAGGTGCAACAGATAAGGTTTATCTTGTAGACCCAACCGGAGCAAGAAATTTAGACTTGTTAGCGGTTGATACTTCTGAAACAGGAGTA
>Ga0114905_1001182_pt1 | contig 14725 bp, 12 predicted proteins | sample MalvireepMed_b05_FD_83499 | JGI IMG/M metagenome (GOLD analysis project Ga0114905, IMG submission 83499) | Marine viral communities from the Global Malaspina Expedition - Malaspina viral metaG DeepMed_b05 | ecosystem: Environmental > Aquatic > Marine > Oceanic | place: Mediterranean Sea...
CTCAAGATGCAGCGACAAAAGCCTATGTCGATGCCTCTACCGCACCTGCCGATACTTTAGCAGAATTAACTGATACAAACATCGCCGCGCTTACTACAGGCCACGTTCTTGTTTATGATTCTGCAGCTGCAAAGTGGGATAACACGAATCCCATCGGCACTGCCAACGAAGTTCAGCTCACCCTGGGCGATGGCACTTTTCAGGTTGGCCTTCCAGACGACGTAACAATCGGCAGCGACTTGACTGTGACTGATTCATTAGTTGTCGATACCACAACTTTGGTTGTTAATGCCTCTGGATATACTGATAAAGTTGGTATTGGAACGACGAGCCCGAGACAAAAGCTAGATGTCGAGGGCTCAGATGACTTGCCACAGGTCAGATTAACATACACTGACAATGACAAATACGCGGACTTTTCCGTCACCAGTAACGGCACGCTCCGGATCAGGCCCTCATCTAGAACAATGCAGGTCGACACTGGAGACACTAACGGTGGCAATCTGCAATTCACCAAAAACGGCGGGACCGTTAGCGGCGGGGTTTCTTGGGACACCGGGGATAAAGATGTGACGCTATATAGCGAAGCTGATCTGATGCTCGGCGCTGGCGGCTCATCTGCGAAGGTTTTTATTGATAATGGTGGGAATGTTGGCATCGGAACTATCATCCCAGGTGCGACGCTGGACGTGGACGGCGACGTCAATATCGGAGACGACCTAACATTAGCTTCAGATGCCGCAGTTATGACCTGGGGTGCAGCTGGAGCTGTTACTATAACACACGGAGACATCCCCGGATCCTCCGGCACAGCCGAGGGGCTAACTTTAGAAGTGGCCTCGGCCATGGACGATGACGTTTGTTTCCCGCTTGTGCTTAAGCACTCAACTTCTGCTACCGCTGATGGTCCCACGGCCAGTACTCCAGGCCTGGGTTCTGCTATAGGCTGGTCCATAGAGAATGCTGTTGGAGCACAGAATTCTGCCGGCGCAATATCAGTACAAACTTGGGACGCCGCCGATGGAGCCGAATCTTATGGAATGAGTTTCGCGCTTGGGAAGAATGGGGCTGCACCAGTTACATTTATGGGCTTGGACTGTGACGCATCTAATTCAGCAAAAACTGATCTTCGACTATTTTATGATAGTACTAACTACGCTAATATAAACGTTAATGCAAATGGCGCCACAACCATCAGTACTACTGACGCCGACGGCACCGCCGGCGACCTGGTCCTTAAACCCAATGGAGATATTAGCTTGAATCCAGACGGCGATGACGTCGGCATGACAAATGCTGCTGGAGTCCATTGTTTGAACTTCAACTTGAATAGTGCTGCAGCTTCGTCCGGACAAGTTATTATTTCGGTCGGCGCAGCGGGCCAGGATATACAGGTAAGAGCCGACGCCGGCGCAGGAAACACGATTTTGCACATTGATGACAACGATGAGCGTATTGCCATCGGAGGAAACCTTACAGCGCCAACCACAACTCTAGAAGTTGGAGGTAGTTTTACAGCTGGTAATGTTGACGTCACTGCAACAGATGCTATTACTGCAGTTGAGCATGCAGGAAGAACTAATCTGTTGGCCGAAGCCGGCGGCAACGCACTAGTAACCCTCACACTACCAGCAGCGGCAGGTACTGGGGATGTATACCGATTCCTTGTTGCTGTAGTAAACACTTCAAACTACAAATTTGTAGTGCCTGATGCCTCGCATACAATGGTTGGTTCTGTTAACTTATTAGACGCTGATGGCACAGCACAGACTGGATATGTTGCCTCTGGCACCGACGACACACTGATACTTAACGGTACCACTACAGGCGGCCAGCTAGGAGACTGGGTCGAATTTGTTGATATTTTGGCGAATAAGTGGGCAGTCCGAGGCCAGCTTGTTTGCCCAGCTGGCAGCGATATTGCTGATCCATTTAGCGCGACAGTGAGCTAAAACTTAAAATGTGTCATTTACAATCATATGTTACTATTTATTATGACAAATAGTATATCAGGAGTATCCAAATGTCTGACATGTTAGAAAAAGCCATTATCGATGCAACTGCTTTAAAAGAAGCTGCGGTTAAAAATGCCGAAAATCTAATTTTAGAAAAGTATTCAAATCAGATTAAAGAAGCAGTCGGGTCTCTATTAGAGCAGGAAGATCCAGCCATGGCTGAGGGGGAAGGCCCTCCTGCCCCTGGCGGTGAAGGCCCACCAGGCGATCCAAGTGGCGACGTGGAAGAATCTGCTGTAATGGAGCATATTCCTCTTGCTGTTACATCTGAAGATCTAGACGAAGAAGTAGAGATCCCGCTAGAAGAGCTAATGAGCGAAATAATACAACTCAGTGAAACGGTACGTTTTAATGGAGATTTCGTTGGTGATCCAGAGATACAAGAGAACAGCCTTCTGGAAGTCCTTGACGAGGACATAGAAGAAATGTTAGTTGGCAAAGACGACGATGATGGAAGCGGTCCGACTTGTGGAGAGAATCTTGGTTATATGGAAGAAGATGCCATATACGAAGGAGGAGACACTGTCGATCTGGAAGAAGGAGATCTTGAAGAGGCCCTTGAAGAGGCAGTAAGAGAAGCCTTATCAGAAGAATTAGTTGTCGATATAGCTCCAAGAAAGTCAGGTTGGGCTGGAACACCGTCAACCATGATTGAGCTAGCTGAAGAAGAAATTCTGGCCCTGGAGCAGGATTCAGAAAGAAGAGAATATAGATCGGCCGTTCAAAAGGCCGTCAACAAACTTGGGGGCGTCAATGAGAACCTCACAAGACAAAACACACAATATAGAGCAGCGCTGGAAGAATCCAAAAAGCAAGTGGCAAAATTTGGACGCATTGTTCTATTATTAAAAGAAAAACTTGATGAAGGCAACTTAACAAATGCTAGGTTGCTTTATCAAAACAAGGCATTAAACAGCGACTCCCTGAATGAGCGACAAAAGCGTAAGCTTGTCGAAGCTGTTTCTAATGCCGATACTGTTGAAGAAGCAAAAGTAATATTTGAGACCCTTGAAAGCACAGTGGGCAGCACCTCTCGTAAAAAGCAGCCAGAATCACTTCGCGAAGTAGTCGAAAAATCCTCTTCAATGATCTTGTCTAACAGGAAAAGAGAACCTGCAAGACAAAAAGATAATCCAACGTACGATCGTTGGAAATCGCTTGCAGGATTAAAATCCCAGCAAGATTAAACAGATTTTAAATTACACATAAAAGGAGACTAAAAAATGTCTGTATTAAAGAAATTAACTGAGGGTATTGCCGCGCGCAGCCTTCAGAGAGAAGGTGCTGCCCTATTAGAAAAATGGGAGCGCACTGGATTGCTTGAAGGTATCGTTAATGATACCAAAAGGCAGAGCATGGCTCGAATGTTAGAAAACCAGGCCGCGCAGCTTCTTAAAGAGGCTTCGTCTATGGCAGCTGGTGATGTTGAGGGTTTCGCTTCCGTGGCGTTCCCCATTGTCCGTCGTGTATTCGGTGGACTTCTCGCGAATGACCTTGTGTCGGTTCAGCCTATGAGCCTTCCGTCTGGTCTGATCTTCTTCCTGGACTTCAAGTACAGCAGGGAGACAACTGAACGCCTAGGCTTGTCAGTTGATGGTTCGTTGTATGGTGGTGGAGTGGTTGGTTCCGCACTGACCGGTGGTGTCACTGATATCACTGAAGGTGGCGGTGGCTTCTACAACATGGCCAACGCTTATTCGTCACCGACTGGATCGATTCTGATCGAAGCCGCGACAGCCGCGCCGGCAAACGTCGACGCAATCGTCGGCGCCGGAGGAGGCGCAGGGGGTCTACCCGCGCTCGCCGGTTTCACAACGCATATGCAGAACGGCACTTTTACCACACAAGTCCAGATCGATGCGTTAACTGAAGCACAAAAAGCTGCGCTTCGTTGGGATCCGGATTTATTGGTCGGCGGAGGCCCGAATAGTCTTACGACTGATGATGTCGTTGCAATTGTCGTGCACGTTGTTAAGTCAGCCGCTGATCGCATGAATTTCAATAACATGGGGGCTTTCAACCTCACGGGGTTGAACGTCGGATCCGGTACTCCTACTATTCTTCGTAGACTGACTCACGTTGGCCATTTGGCTGCAGATGGTGTTACAAAAACCCACACCAATCTTCAGGCAGCTTACGTAGTTATTACGTTCTACGCGGTCGGCTCTGGTATCACCTCCGCCGTCCTCGACGATACGCCGCCGACCATGGTGTTCCCGCAGGTCGATGGGTTTACCACGGCTGATGCTCTTGGTGCTGTCAAGGGTGCAGATCACTGGGCCCTTGAAGAAGCTGGCGTCGCTGCTGAAGACACGCCCGGAGGTACTGGCGGTGAGACTGGATCTACTTCGAAAAACCAGATTCCTGAGATCGATATTCAGGTTGACAGTATCGCTGTTACGGCGGTTACCAAAAAGCTCAAGGCCAAATGGACCCCTGAGCTTGGTCAGGACCTTAATGCGTATCACAACCTAGATGCGGAAGTTGAGCTTACTCAGATCCTTTCAGAGCAGATTGCTCTTGAGATCGATCGTGAGATTCTTAACGACCTCGTTGAGGGTGCAACTGCTGATACGTACTACTGGTCACGTTCGCCTGGTCTATTCGTAAACCGCCTAACTGGTGCGGAGCTTGGTGCTACGGCAGCTGCTCCGGACTTCACCGGTACGGTAAGCGAGTGGTACGAGACTCTTGTCGAGACCATTAATGATGTGTCGGCTCAGATTCATAGAAAGACTCTACGCGGTGGAGCTAACTTCCTGGTGACCTCACCTGAAGTTGCTAACATCCTTGAGTTCACTTCTGGTTTCCGTGCCAGTGTCACTCATGATGCTGATAAGGGCTCTGTTGGTGCCGTTAACGCAGGTTCACTTTCCAAGAAGTGGGACGTTTGGGTTGATCCCTACTTCCACCGTAACCTCATCCTTGTTGGACGCAGAGGTTCAAGCTTCCTTGAGAGTGGCTATGTGTACGCTCCGTACGTGCCGCTGCAGGTCACCCCGACGATCTTCGGTACCGAGGACTTCGTGCCCCGTAAGGGCGTGATGACTCGTTACGCTAAGAAGATGGTCCGACCTGATATGTATGGCCTAGTTGTCGTACGCGGTCTACTTGGTGAGTCTGGCTCCTAAGCCTAACTGCTAGGTAATCAAACCAACCCGCCTTGAGTTTTCTCTTGGCGGGTTTTTTATATAAAAAAACTTAACATTAAAACTTAAGATTGTTATAATTATATTATTCGACATAGAATACAGGAGATTATTATGTCACAGCAAGTTGAAACACAGCAACAGGCCGTCGGCCTATTAATTCAGGCCGCACAGATTGCACAGAAACGCGGAGCATTTGATCTTAACGAAGCCGGCTTATTGGCAGAGGCAATTGGTTTGCTAGCTCCAGAGCCTCCTCCGCAAGAAGAAGTGGAAGAAGAAGCCACTGAAGAAGAGTCAGAATAATTTAGCCATTTAAACAATGACAACACTATTTACAGGTGTAGATTAGGCAAGAACTCCCTTGCCGGTAATTTAAGGAGACAAAAATTATGGCTAAATCAGGAAGACCGTTCCTTAATGCATCCAGACTTAGAGTAGAATCAATTCTTAATGCAAGCAAAACGATGAGCACTGACACCGGCGATGCCAGCCCCGACGGACGCGGCGGAACAACCCTTGAAAGCGGTGAAACTTATGTTATCCAGCAAGCCATGGACGGCGGCGCTAGAACTATCACCCTGCCCCCTGCTTCAAAGGGAGCTTACGTGAGAATTATCTGGTCAGTTCCAGACACCGCGCAGTCTACAATCATAACAACGGCTGATAATACCAATGAAGGAATAACGGGCTGGGTGCCTTATTATGATCAAGCTGCACCCGCCGGGGAGCCTGACGGTATTCGCGAGGTCGGGGAGGCAAGAAGCATTCTCACAGCTTTAACGGTTACGGATGGCCCTCCTGATGATGGCGCAACTGTGGCTGGTATGGATACAATTACTTTGGCCGCCGGAACGGCCCCCGGCTCAATGCTTTCTTTCTTCTCTGATGGTGTTAACTGGTATACCATGGGATGTCAAGTTGTTGGCGATGACCCCTTCTCAGGGAACTCGGGCGTAGCATAATATTTAGGAGTTAATATACAATGAGACCAATCAAATCAAATTACAATAGTTCGAGAGTAAAAGTGATCACACTTGGGGATGTTAATAAAACATTGTCTCTGCCAGAGTCAGGAGCAACTATAATTATTACCGACGACGCGACGGTAGATAGAACAATTACCCTTCCAACCCTCAGGGGCACCGCCGGCGCCCGCGGCGCCTACTTCCGAATTGTCTGGGGAGTGGCATCCGACACCGCGGCAACCATAGTTCAGTCAGCAGCTGCAAATGAGCTTATTCATGGATCGGTATTATGGTATGACGTCGATGGCACGCGCGCCATGCCATCAGACGAAACTGCAAATGGGACTTCTCATAGAACCCTGACTGTCCATGATGATATCCAGGCCGGCACAATGATTGAGTTGATAGCGGGGGACACCAGTTGGGTTGTGGCTAATTCAAAAATCATTGCGGAAGAGGCGCCTCTCTGGGGGACCTAAAAATATTTAAGGAGCTAACAAATAATGAGTAAATCAAGACCAGCATTAAATCCTCACAAGCTAAGATATTTAACTTGGGGGGATATCGATATAAATTCCACTACAGCAATGGGAACTCAAGCAGTTGCTGTTAACTGCATTGATAGCACCGGCGCGACGACCGTCGACGGGTCTCTTACAGTCGATACTTCTGAGGGAACTGTAACAATCACCATGGATGCTAGCGAAACAACGTCAGACGGCGTCGCTAATCAAATTACGCTGTCTACTAGCACATTAGACAATGATGAGATCGCTGATCTCCTCATCCTCGCAGTTGCTGGTACCACTAATAGTAGGATTGCATACGCTACATCTGGAGCTGGTACCGCTGGCTTGAAAGGTATTGACGCAGCTGAGGGATCTAGCAGTACTGAGATTACTCTTACCAAGTCCTCATCCGGGTCTGCTGGCAACGCATCGGCCGCCATTACGCGCGTCTCCGGCGATGCGGGTCTTGTACAAAATGCTGCCGGAGCAAACGCAGCTGCTTCTTTCATTAGAGGTTCCAATGCTAGATCATGGGTTGACTCTCTTCACCCTCTTAGAGAGAGTGATAGTGGCGCCATCGTATTGGTCTCAGCTGCTGCAACTGCCAATCGTACATTTACGTTGCCATCAGCTAAAAAAGGTTTAAACTTTAAGTTTGTGTGGGGCGTACAAGACAACGGCAACTTCTTTCGAGCTATTAAAACTGCTGCAGCTACTGAGACTTTCAGAGGCACAGTTATTGCGATCGCGACGAAGGGCAGCACGGAGCCGTTCGAGTCCGAACAAGATATAGTCACAAATTTGCTAGCCGGCGAAGACGAGATCCAAATTGTCGACGACTGCCGCCAAGGTTCGTGGGTTGAGGTTGTAAGCGACGGCGAACATTGGTATGTCGTTGACAGCTCAATTCTCAACGTTACTGAGAATTCAGATGCCGCAGTAGCATTCGCTTAAAATAAAAGGAGAATAATATTATGCCTGCAAAAGTTATAGATTCTAGAAAACACTTGGCTGAAAAGGCTGCAGCAGCACCCAAAGCCAAAGCAGCACCCAAAGCCAAAGCAGCACCCAAAGCCAAGGCCAAAGCAAAGGCCCCTGCAAAGAAGAAATCTGGACTGTTCACAAAGAAAAAAGAAGAATAAAATAATAAAATTAGTGAGAAATAACCCCACCTTGGATATCCTTGGTGGGGTTTTGTTTTATAGAACCCAATGTCTTCAGGATAAAACGATCTCTCCCAACTAATTATACTGATAGGGGGCTATATGAATGGCAACACCAACTTTAACACCGACTTCACAAACTTCTGCAGTGGCACTGCCGGTTACGGGCGCATTCGCAATTGCCAGCGTCGCAACAAACTATCCATATGGCCTGTATTCGTCAACGACCAAGGCCGGCGGAGCAGCAAATGAACTGTATGACGCTAACTTTATTACAGGCGCCGTCGAGCAAGTAGCTTATACTTACAAAAAACTTGGTGGTGACGTATTAGACCTTGAATTAGACGAGAAAATCGTTTATGCTGCGTATGAAGAAGCAGTGTTAGAATATTCATATATTGTTAATATTCATCAAGCAAAGAACGTGCTTCATAGTTCTTTGGGTGCCACGACCGGAACGTTTGATCATGACGGCCAGCGCACAGACCTCTTAAGCGGAAGCCAAGTAGAACTTAAATACCCCAAATATACGTTAGGATATTCCAAAAAAGTAATGGACATGTCCATAACGGAAGCTGGCTTGGGTGGAACAGTTCCGATTTATTCTGCTTCAATTACGTCGCTTCCAAATGAACAAGATTATGATTTGCAAGCTGCAATTTCTAGTTCTGCTGCCACAGATAGTGACATGCCTTTTTATAATAAAGTTGGCAATAAAAGAATAAACATTCGTCGTGTGTACTTTAAAACACCACACGCAATGTGGAGATTCTATGGGTATTATGGTGGCCTGAACGCAGTTGGCAATTTATCAACTTATGGTATGTATGCTGACGACTCATCTTTTGAAATGATTCCACCATGGCAGAACAAAGCACAAGCCATGGCTTACGAAGAAGCAATTTATACCAGAAATTCACACTATTCTTATGAAATAAGAAATAATAATTTAAGAATATTCCCTCTTTCAACTGCCGTTGGCCCACAGAAAGTTTGGTTTGAATTTTCAGTCGATCCTGATCCATGGGATGACCAAGATGACAGAGACGACCGGGTCGCCGGCGTTAATAACATGAGCACGTTGCCATTGGCCAATGTACCTTATGCAAATATTAATTCAATTGGCAAACAGTGGATTCGTAGGTTTGCGTTGGCTTTGGTTAAAGAAACACTAGGGCAAATACGTTCGAAGTTTGGCCAGATCCCAATTCCAGGCCAGGCAGTTACTTTAAATGGAGATAAATTAATTTCTCAAGGTCGCGAGGAACAAAAGGCCTTAAGAGAAGAACTACAAAAAGTACTGGATGAACTAACATACCAGAAGATGACAGAAATACAAAAGACGATCACAACCAATACTTTGGAAACAGGAAAGACTATTCCTATGTTCATTTTCGTGGGATAAATAGATGGCCAATGAAAAAAATAAATGGACACAACCAACTCAGCCTCCTCCACCCTTGTTCCTGGGTGAGAAAGAGCGTGATCTTGTCAAACAAGTTAACGATGAGTTAATAGAGCGTGTCATTGGCCAAACAATTGTATATTATCCAATAGACACAGAGCGTACAGATTACCATTCTCTTTATAATGAGGCCATTGTTAAAACTTTCTTGTCTCCTGTAAGGGTTTATGCTTTGATAGAGTTCCAGGGAGAGGAAACTGCAACGGACAAGTACGGTGTTGATAAGACCGTGAAATTAAAAGCACATTTTCATAAAAGAAGGCTAACTGAGGACCAGGATCTATTTGTTCGAGAGGGAGATTTTATTGCTTATGGTAAGAACTATTATGAGATTGTTAAATTATCGGAACCAAAAGAACTATTCGGCCAAGCTGATCGTCGTATAGAAGTTGTGGCAGAATGTATTAAGTCAAGGGAGGGCTACTTCGATGGGAGCTAAAAATGAAGAAAAAACATCTCGCGACGTCCCAAGATTTAAATCTGAATTAGAAGATATTGATTTTGCCTTGTACAAGTTCTTGGACGAGACAATGGATCTAAGAACCAAAACAAACAAAGGCTTTCGCAAAGCACCAGTTATCTGGTCTGGTGCAGAACGATCTCAAAACATAAAATCTGATGATATTGAAAGAGATTCTACTGGCCAAGTCGTTTTGCCTGTGATTGCTGTTGAACGAAAAGGCATGAAAAAGAGCGAAAAGAGCAGGGTTATTCCATATGCATCTGTTGACCCTGTGGGTGACCTAAAGGGCGGATATTTAACAATAAATAAGGTAATACAGCAAGATAAAACAAGGAACTTCGCGAATGCTGACGCCGCCCGTCGGGGAGGACAGACAAATTATCCGCTTTATCGCTTTAAAGATAACAAAAAAATAGTATATGAGACGATCACAATACCAATTCCTATATATATTGATGTTGAATATGCGATTACACTAAGAACTGAGTATCAAGAACAAATGAATGATTTGATAACCCCGTTTATAAGAGTTTCAAATGCACATAAGAGAGTTATGATTGAACACAACTCAAATCGCTATGAAGCTTGGATCCAAGAAAGCTACGCCATGACAAACAATATTTCAAGTTATCAGCAGAATGAAAGAAAATATGAAACGGCGATTACAATGAACGTTTTTGGATATTTGATTGGAGACGGGAAGAACCAAAAACAACCTCGTGTCGTTCGCCGAGAAAACCCGGTGCAAATAAGGTTTGCCAGAGAACGTATCATTGTACAAGACGAAGATGGCGAATTTAGATTTTAAGGGATTTTGTGAAGAGGCGTGACTATTTATTAGAGAAAAAGTTTATAATATTTTTAGAAACTTGTTAATGAGGAGCAAACAACATGTCAGTAGATAAATTTAAATTTGTGTCCCCCGGTATTTTTATTGATGAAATCGACGAATCGGGGATCCCGTCACTTCCTGAGCGAATGGGGCCTTTGATTATTGGACGCTTCCAAAAGGGCCCTGCTCACCGCCCGGTTAAAGTAAATTCATTTCGTGAATTCGTTTCCATCTTTGGAAACCCGGCACCTGGCACAGCCACTGGCGATATTTGGCGCACTGGAGACCAGACTGCTCCCACTTATGCTGCATATGCAGCCCAAGCCTGGTTAAGAAACAATTCTCCCTGTACTGTTTACAGGGTTCTGGGTCAGCAGCTCGAAGACGCCGCCGAGGGCGCCGACGCCAAGGCTGGCTGGACAACCGCTAACTCCCCTGCCGCCGGCGCCACTCATGGTGGCGCTTATGGCTTGTTTATATTCCCCAACCCGGATAATTATGAGGATTCAGGTGCCACTGGTACAGCAGCGTCAGTAACTATGAATGTTACTACCACTGCTGAAATAGGAACTGGAACTACATACACAGTTACTTTGCCTGATGGGTCTACTACGATAGCCATAACGGGTCACTCGACAATCGCGACGTCGGACTTCGGCGGCGTGTCGGTGTCCGCCGCGGGCGTATTCAGATGCACAGTCGACGGCGCCGGAGCAGTCGATTTAAGTAACGTACTCAAGGCAGCTGAAATAGCAGCTGCCTTTAACTCTCACGGCAGCTTAAGTGCTGTTTCTAGTGATGTTGGTGGTAACGGCCGAGTGGTTATTACGACTGTTGCCAAGGGGAGTGCAACCAACAGCGCCGTTTTAAATGTTAACGATGCAGGCGCTCAAGGTACTGACCTGGCCGATGGCAATCACAGTTTCACTGGCGGCTCAGGGCCCGCTGTCACCGGTTCTCTAGCTGCTGTCTGGTATGTACAGGCAGGATCTGTTGTTCTTTCCGGAACAACTCGTGCAGGCGCTGAAGCAGAGGGCGCTGGTGTGATGATTCGAAGCAATACTTCTAGTCCCCAGTTTGTTGCAAAAATTCGCGACAGCGCGGTGTCTCCTGCCACAAAGCATGAAGCTACATTTAATTTTGATAGAGACTCAAAGCTTTTTATTCGAAAAGTTTTTAACACAGACCCCACCGTAACAAATGGTGATTTAATCTATACCAACGCAGCTGCCGGCTTCGGCGATGCAGAGAAAAATTATTGGCTTGGAGAAACATTTGAATCCAACGTTGGAAATAAAGGCGCTGAGAACTCTCAGCTTAAAGTAAGCGGATCCACGCCGGCCAATAATCACGTGCTTGGTGTTATTCTTCAGCTGGACTCAGCCGTCGGCACGAGTATCGGATGGGAGGACCATCAACAAGTGGCCAAAGCTGCAGCAACGGGATGGTTCATTTCTCAGGATACACGTGGTGCTACAACTGCTAGCTTTAATCCTACTAGCCATGCAGAAAAACTTTTCAAGATTCATGCGCTGGGAGGCTCCGGAGGTTCCGAGGATCCAGGCTGCGGCGAGGCAACAAACAGAGACATAAAAATTTCTATTGAAAATATAAAAGTTCCCAGCGACAACTTTAACAAATGGGGTACTTTTAGTTTAGTCGTCCGACGTTCTTCTGACTTTGATCATAGACCACAGGTAATAGAGCGGTATTCAAATCTTAATTTGAACCCGTCATCTGCTAATTACATTAGGAGAGTTATTGGTGATAGATCTTATAGTTACGATGCATCAACAAAACTAATAACCGACCTCGGCGAATATGAAAATAAATCTAAACATATCAGAGTTGAATGCTCTCCCTTCCTCGATGGTGGTGGAGCTGAAGGATACGTACCATTCGGCGTATACGGGCCATCGGTACCCAGAACTTGGACGCTGATAAGCGGCTCCGCCGGCACCGGAGCCGACGCAGCCAACCCGCTATCGAACTGGGCTACGGGAAACGGCCTCTTGCCTGATTCTGCACTTGTTGACAACCATGCTACTAACCACCTCGTGTTTGCTGCAGATGTGCTAACAGCTTCAATTGAATTTCCAACGACTAGATTAAGAGTTTCTTCTTCAGAGGGTGGGCTAGCTTTAGCCTCGAAGGCCTACTTTGGATATCAGTCAGCCATCCTAGACAAAAAGAGGTTTGACCAAACAAACTTGGACTTACTCCGGAGCAAGCCTGCAGACCATGATCCACATGCTGTTGTTGACGACAAATCACAGTGGTCATGGGTATTTACACTAGACGACGTCCAGCAAAATGCTGCTGATACAGATCATAATGTGTGGGTATCTGGATCCAGAGCAACGGGAAATTCTTGGACAGTGAAGAGCGGTTCAATAACTGGGGCCCTCGACCAGGACATTGATCAGTTTACATCTCCGATGTTTGGCGGTCGCGACGGGTGGGATATCACTGAAAAAGATCCCCTTCGCAATACGTTTACGTCCCCTGGGGGCTCGTCTGGAACAAACAGAACTAATTATGCCTTCTACAGCTTAAAGAAGGCCATTGATATAACTGCGGATCCTGAGTTCGTTGAATATGACGTTGCATGCATGCCTGGCGTTACCAATGGACCGTTAAATACTGCCCTTGTTGAGGCCTGTGAGTCAAGAGCTGATTCCTTGGCTATCATTGATCTAAAAGGCAATTACGAACCGCCTCATGAGCACGATGCACTCCCTACGGATCCCAATTACGCCGGTTCTGTGGGTGGCGTAGTTCTTGATTTAGGATCTTTGAATATTAATTCAAGTTATGGCTGCACTTTCTATCCGTTTGTCAGGATTAGAGACACCATCAACGATGCGGTGCTTTATGTACCACCTTCAGTTGTTGCTTTGGGCACTTTCTCAAGCTCACAGCGCAAATCAGCAGTCTGGTTTGCTCCAGCTGGGTTTACCAGGGGTGGCTTAAGCGAGGGCTCAGCAGGACTTCCGGTAATCGGCGTCAAAGAGCGTGTAACCTCAGCCATGAGAGACAAGCTCTACGATGCAAACATCAACCCGATTGCTACGTTCCCAGCCGAGGGCATCGTAATCTTTGGACAGAAAACCTTACAGGTCACGCAATCTGCGCTGGACAGAATCAACGTACGAAGACTACTTATTTATCTCAAGAAAGAAATTTCTAGAATTGCAGCCAAGATTCTGTTTGATCAGAATGTTCAGGCTACTTGGGATAGGTTCACCGGTAAGGTCGTACCATTCCTTGAGGGGGTTAAGGCTGGTCTGGGATTAACCGACTTCAAAGTTGTGCTGGACGAAACTACAACGACGCCCGATTTGATTGACAGAAATATCTTGTATGCAAAGATTTTCTTGAAGCCTGCAAGAGCTATTGAATTCATCGCTCTTGACTTCATTGTTACCAGAAGTGGCGCATCTTTTGATGATTAATTTTTAAGCTAGACTATTTATAGAGACAGGAGACCAAATACATGCCATTTTTTTCAGATTCAGGTCCAGGTGGATTTCAGCCTAAAAGAGCTTTTAGGTTCTTAGTTAGTTTTACTGAGTTATCTAACATGACTTTTATGGTAAAAACCTGTGATAAACCATCCTATACTATTAAAGCCGGAGAGCACCAAATTCTTAACCATGTATTCAAATTTCCAGGCAAAGTAACTTGGGAGGATGTTTCAGTGGAATTTGTTGACGCAGTTGACCCCAACGTTGGTTCAAAATTTTATAACGCCCTATTAAACGCTGGTTATGTTAATCCTGTTGATTCGACTAGCCTTTTGACTGGTATAACCAAAGTTCAGGCTACCAGTACTTTGGGAGAAGTAAGAATAAAACAACTAGATGGCGGTGGGGTCCTACTTCCAGCTGGTGTCGACCCAGGTGATATAATCGCTGCCGTTGACGATACCAGAATTGTTGAAGAGTGGACGCTTAAAAATGCTTGGCTCAATAACGTTGCCTTTGGAAAACTGACTTACGCTACTGAAGATTTGGTTAGTATTACTGCTAAGATAACTTTTGATTACGCTACATATAGCGCGGTTCCTGGTGGCATGGTTTATAAAGGTTAAAACGAGGTTTAAATGAGAAACAATCAAAGGCGCACAGGTGCCCCGAGCCAAAGAGGCCGCTCAGCACC
>Ga0114905_1001189_pt1 | contig 14672 bp, 9 predicted proteins | sample MalvireepMed_b05_FD_83499 | JGI IMG/M metagenome (GOLD analysis project Ga0114905, IMG submission 83499) | Marine viral communities from the Global Malaspina Expedition - Malaspina viral metaG DeepMed_b05 | ecosystem: Environmental > Aquatic > Marine > Oceanic | place: Mediterranean Sea...
CCGGGATATGTGCTTCCGCAGGATGTACAAGGAAAACTGTTTTTAAAATATAATTCTGATGTAAGCAGTATCAAGGTGACTCCTGAAGGTGCACTTTCGGTTGAGAAAGATGCAGATAAGAATGCATATGATGTGTACACCGTTACCGGAAATCAGTGGGGAAGAGCCCGAGTTGAGATCAAGTACACGAACGGAAAAACGCAAAGCATCAACTATAAAGTGATTAAGCCCGAAAGCGAACTGGTTGCCGACTTTGGGAATTTCTTGTTCGATAATCAGTGGTTTGATGACGATGAAGACCTGTTCAACAGAGCACCTTCATTGATTTCTTATGATTATCAGAACAAGCGTCAGGTGACGCAAGACGGAAGGGTTTGGATCGCCGGTTTGAGTGATGAAGGTGGCGCCGGAAGCTGGCTAGGCGGAATGATGAAACAATACCTTCAGCCAAATCAGGAACAGGTTTCAAAACTGGAAGATTTTGTAAACCAAACCGTTTGGGGCGTATTACAAAATGCTGAGGGCGAACATAAATACGGTGTGCGTAAAAGTGTGTTGTATTATGAACCGGAAGAATTTCCGGCAGACACGTATAACGACACGATAAATTGGAATACCTGGGCGGCCTGGAATAAAGAAGGAGCTGCAGATCCCGGTAGATCGTACAACTATCCGCACGTGGTTGCTGCATATTGGACGCTCTACCGCTTGTCACGCTATCACGATAATCTGGTCACTCAAAAAGACTGGAAATGGTATCTGGAACAGGCGTATCAAACCACACTGGCAATGACTACTCAGGCGCCGTATTATGCGCAGTTTGGTCAGATGGAAGGAAGTATTTTTCTGCACGTACTCCAGGATTTAAAACGCGAGCAACTTACAGCCGAAGCCACAAAGCTTGAAGCCGAAATGAAAAAACGTGCTGACCATTGGGAGTCGCTGGCGTACCCTTTTGGTAGCGAGATGCCGTGGGATTCTACAGGGCAGGAAGAGGTGTATATGTGGTCTGATTATTTTGGTTACGACGCCAAAGCTGCGGTGACTTTAAGCGCTATTTTAGCTTATATGCCAACAATGCCGCACTGGGCTTATAATGGGAATGCCCGCCGCTATTGGGATTTTCTTTATGGTGGTAAACTATCGCGTGTAGAACGCCAGATTCATCATTACGGTTCCGGGCTTAATGCGATTCCTGTGTTGGACAATTATCGAGAGAATCCTGAGGATTTACATTTGTTGAAAGTTGGTTATGGTGGCTTGCTTGGCGCGGTTTCTAATATTACGGAAGATGGTTTTGGAGCGGCAGCTTTTCACAGTTGGCCTTCAACGCTGGAGATCGATTACCTGTCGGGCGATTATGGTTCTAATTTCTATGGCTATGCGATCAATTCTTCGGCATATTTGGTTGAAGATGCAGAATTGGGCTTTTTAGCCTTCGGCGGAAATCTTACAGAAGAAAGGAATTCAGTTACGATGCACTTGACGACCGCTGCTAAAAATGCCGTGTTTGTTCAGCCTTTAGCTTTGTGGATCACTTTAGATGCCGGAGCAGTTCAGCAAGTTAGCTTTGATAAGAAAACGAAAGAGGTTCAACTTACATTAGCGCCTAAAACTGAAATCACTCCGTTTGCTTATGTAAACCTTCCGGAAGAATATGCACTAGATTATGAGAAGGTGCGCGGTGCCTATAAAATTCCGCTTCAAGCAAAACCGATCACACTTACTTTAAAACACTAAACATTGGATAGAAAAGTCATTTTGCCGATAATTTTGGGACTTATTTTGAGTCTTTCTGTCGCAGCACAAGAATTTACAAGAGCCGATAGTTTGCGCGGAAGCATTACTCCACAACGGGCGTGGTGGGATGTGATGCGCTACGATATTGAGGTGCAACCCGATTATGATAAGCAGTTTACTTCTGGGGCTAATCAAATTACTTATAAAGTAGTTCAGGAAAAGCATCCTGATGTGATGCAGATTGATTTGCAAGAACCGCTGGTGATCGACCGCATTCTTTTTGACGATGCAACCGAACTACAATTTAAAAGAGAAGGCAATGTGTATTGGGTCAATACGCTTCCGCAGGAATTAGATTCTGAGCATACCGTAAAGATCTTTTTCAGTGGAAATCCGCACGTGGCGGTGCGACCACCTTGGGATGGCGGCTGGTCGTTTTCTAAAGATGCAGAAGGCCGACCATTGATGACTGTTACATGTCAAGGTTTGGGCGCTTCTATCTGGTATCCTAATAAGGATCATCAAAGCGACGAACCCGATCGTGGCGCTTCGTTAACGATGCGTGTTCCTGATGCGTTGACTGCCGTGGCTAACGGTCGCTTACTCGATAAAACCGAACATAAAGATGGTACCACGAGTTATAAATGGGGCGTTGAAAACCCGATAAGTAATTATACGATCATTCCGTATATCGGGCATTACGAGAATTTTAAAGAGGTGTATCCCGGTGTCAAAGGCGATCTTGATCTCAATTATTGGGTGTTGGATTACAACCTGGAAAAAGCCAAAGAGTATATGCCTAAGGAAGTGCATAATATGCTGAATGCCTTTGAATATTGGTTTGGGCCGTATCCGTTTTACGAGGATGGTTACAAGTTGATAGAAGTAGACAATACCGGGATGGAGCATCAATCGGCGGTTTCTTACGGAAATTACTACGCCGGTGGCTATCGCGGTCGTGACGGCTCAGGCACCGGATTGGGCTTGACTTGGGATTTTATTATCATTCACGAAAGCGGTCACGAGTGGTTTGGCAACAACATCACCACAAACGATCTTGCCGATATGTATGTTCACGAGAGCTTTACCAATTACAGCGAGACCCTTTTTATAGATTATAACTACGGTCCCGAAGCTGCAAATGAATACAATTATGGTATTCGACAAGGGATTGGCAATAAAACGCCTATTATTCCGGCGTATGGCGTGAACGCTCAGGGAAGTGGTGATATGTACCCCAAAGGCGGAAATATGCTACACAGCATTCGGCACAGCATCAACAACGACCAATTGTTCAGAAACATTTTGGCCGGTTTGAATCAGACTTTTCATAATAAAACCGTTGATGGGAGTGAGGTACAGGATTATATTTCGCGCAAAGCCGGCTTTGATTATTCTAAAGTTTTTGAGCAGTATTTGACTACGACCGAGATTCCAACTTTAGAACTTTTTGTAGATGCTGAAAATAGCCAGATCAAATACCGCTATGTCAACTGTATTGAAGGTTTTGATTTGCCCTTAAGTCTGGTAGGAACGCACGAAGAGCTGAAAATCTTTCCCGTAGCGAATACCTGGAAAACGGTAGATATTACGATGAAAAATCAATACTTGCTAACGCCAGATCGTATTGAAAAAATGTATTACCTCAATGTAGTTTTGGTTAAAGAACTTTAGGCTAATGCCCTTCAGGTCCTCGTATTCCCGCTTTAATTTCTAGTTTTAGATCATTGGCTTCAGGTGGAATTGGACACGAATAATTAGGGCTATATGCACAAAAGGGATTATATGCTTTGTTGAAATCAATTACAATCGTGTTGCCTTCGGGAATTCTAAGATCTATGTAGCGCCCGGCGCCGTAGGTTTCCACACCGCTGGTGTAATCAGTAAAGGGTAAAAAGAGATAATCTTTGTATTCCTCCATTTTACGTAGCGCATGACTTTGATAAATGGGTAATTGATAGGTATTCCCTTCCAATTCAAAAATAGCCAGGGCATAGGTATCATAGGTTTTGATCGCGCCCGATGAGGTTGGAAATTGAATTTCCTCCGGATCTTCTATTTTGTGAAATTGCGCCACAACCCTATAAGTCGAATCAATGGGGTAGAAGCTATGTCCTTTAAATTCTTTTTGCTCTTGCGGAGTTAAGGGTGATTCTTCCGGATTTTTATATTCAGCGTTTAAGTCGTTTTGAAACTGAAGAATTTCGGCATTGTATGTGGTTTGCGAAAAGCAATAAAGACTGGTAAACAGTAAAATTACGGTTTGAAATAGGTTTTTCATAGCTATAAAAAACGGGTGTTTTTGTTGGTGTCGTCCAAAGTTGTTTTACTCAACTTGGCTACTTTACCAGAACAAAAACACCCGATATGAATTTAATTTTTAGTTTTATCCGGATATTCCGGAGTAGTGAGTGACTTCGGTGGATTGTCTTCAAGCTGCTGCAAGATGATCTCGATCGCTTTTTCTAACTGTGGATCTTTACCGGCGATCACGTCTTTTGGAGTTTGCTCCACTTCAACATCTGGTGGTGTGCCTACATTTTCAATTCCGAAGCCTTCTTCATTGTAAAAGGCCACGTTAGGCGCAGTCACATAACCGCCATCGATGAATTCAGGATAGCCTAAAACGCCTACGAGTCCGCCCCAGGTACGTTTTCCTACCAGTGTACCCAGATTATTTCTTCGGAATAAATAGGGTAAATAATCTCCTCCCGAACCTGCAGTTTCATCAATAAGCATCACTTTTGGTCCCTGAATAGAAGCGCTAGGTGCTTTCATATCCTTACCATATCTGAAATTCCAATAACTCTGCATCGGCTTATTTAACAGGTCGATGACATAATCTGCCAGTTGACCACCACCATTAAAGCGCTCGTCAACAATGATGGCTTTTTTGTCTGCCTGCGGATAGAAATAGCGTTTAAAATACTCGTGGCCTGCTGTTGCGGTATTTGGCACATAAACATAAGCGACCTGGCCGTCTGTGGCTTCGTTTACTTTTTTGATATTACCTTCTACCCAATCGCGATTGCGCAATGCATGTTCTGAAGCGATCGTGGTTACTTCTTCGTCATGTGCATTGGTTCCATTGGCATTGCTAGACAAGGTAAGGGTCACAATATCTCCGGCTTTATTCTCAAAAAAGCGGTAGAGGTTATCTTCACCGGTTACTTCTTTTCCGTTTACCTTGATGATATAATCGCCTTCGCTGGCATTTACACCAGGTTCGGTAAGTGGAGAACGCAGATCTGGATTCCAATTGAGGCCGCCGTAGATTTTAGTGATCTGGTAACGGTTGTTTTTGATCTCAAAATCAGCACCTAGTAAACCTCCGTTGATGTTTTCTTTTTCTACGCGAGAATCACCTCGGTAGTCAAAACGATGATGCCCAACTGAAAGCTCGGCAAACATCCAACTCATCACGCGGTAGAGATCACTTTTTGCAGGCACATCAGGAAGGAATACGCTGTATTTTTCTTTCATCGCATCCCAGTCTACGCCGTGCATTCCCGGGTCATAGAAGTAATCGCGATTCACGCGCCAGGCTTCATTAAATATGTTTTCCCATTCTTGTTTAGGATCGATCTTAACCTTGATCCCATCAAAAGCCAACGGACCTTGATCTGATTTTTTCCCGGTGTCAGAAACAAACCAGCTTCCATTATTGTAATACATCATTTTCTCTCCGCTCGCTGAAATCTCAAAGGAATCTACCTCAAAAAGTTCTTCGTCTTTTTGTTCGCCTAAATTGTACAGATGCAACATCGCAGGAGCATCATAGGAAGGATAAGAAATGTAGTACAGCATTCCTTCTTTAGGAGCAGCAAGCGACATAAAATTGCCTGTGCCTACCGGTACCGAAACCATACGATCCATAATACCGTCCCAATCAATTTTTAAAGTTGGCACACTTTCCTCTTTTTTATCTTCCTTTCGTTCTTCTTCAGCTTCGGCGATTTTTTCTACATCATTTTCTTTGGCAAAAGGCGATTTCACCTCCTTTTGAAGCGTTATTAAATACAAAGCATTTGATGAGGTCATATCTTGATTAGACTGATCAAACCAGTTTACCACCGGGCCGGCATCGGTAGAAGCAGTGAGGTAGAGGTACTTTCCGCTTGGGTCAAAGTTAGGTTCGGTCACGTTAGATAAGCCGTCTGAAATGGGATAAGACTTGTTTTCGCTAAGCGAATACACATAAGCCTGTTCAAAGTTGGTGTTGGTGATCAAGGTGTAAGCGAGCCAATTTCCGTCTGCAGACCAGCTTCCGAATAAATCCCGGTAATCGCCCGGCTGATACAATACATCTTGAGCTATTTTTTGGGTTTTACCAGTCGCAATCGTGGTGATGTATAAGTTTCTACCGTTATCTACGTAAGCGATTTTTTCACTATCTGGAGACCAGTGCAGGTGCGCATAAAATCCGCTTCCTTCAAGGGCGATCGCTTTGGCAGCATCGGTGCTGTTTTGATCTTTTATATGCAGCGCATACTCGCCGCCGGCATCAGAAAAATAAGCAATATGCTTGCTATCTGGCGACCATTTAGGAAAGGTCTCGTGAACTCCGGGAGTTTGAGTAAGATTAACCATATCTCCCTTTTCTGAAGGAAGCGTTACAATTTCTCCTCTAAAATCAGCAACCACACGTGCTCCGGAAGGGGAAATACCGCCGCTTCGTACATAATAACTTCCGCTTACAAAACGCGGACGTAGCTCTAATAAATCGGTTGCTATTCCTATTTTGAGCTTGGTGATTTTTTGGGTGGAAGAATTAAAATTGTGCAAGTATCCGGCTTGCTCTAAAATCAACGTTCCATCGCTACTTGCTTCTAAATCTTCCAGACCAAAATCTTGAAAGTCGGTCAACTTACTCACTTGTTTTGAAGCCACATCATAAGCGTAGAGGTTGAATTCTCCATCACGATCGCTTCTAAAATAAACAGTATTCCCAACAAACTCCGGTTGCGCATCGTTGCTTCCTGCTGCCGGTTTTGGGATTTCTACCACCTCTTGCGTTGCAGTATCGTAGATATAAATACGGGTTTGCGTTCCGCCGCGGTAATGTTTCCATTGGTTGAATCGATCAGGAATTGGCGTATACGCAATGTACTTTCCATCATCAGAATAGCTTGCCCAATACGCATTAGGGATTTCTAATTCTGAAACCGGACCACCATCTAGAGCCACCGTAAACAGCGAAGTATAGCGATTGGTAAATAAGGTACGCTGCGAGGCAAAAACAACCTTTTTTCCGTCAGGTGTAAAATCCCGAGCGATATCCGGGTATGGATGATAGGTCAATCGAGTAGGGACACCACCGGTGACCGGCACGCTGAAAATATCCATATTGCCATCATATTCAGCACTGAAAGCAATCGTTTTACCGTCTGGTGAAAAAATAGGATTAGACTCTACGCCTTCGTCGATGGTCAGGCGTCTTGGTTGAGATCCATTACGATTAGCAACCCAAAGATCTTCGGCATAGATAAATGCGATATGGCTATCGCTAATGGCCGGTTCACTCATTAACCGGGTGTCTGTCTGATTGATCTGTGCCACCGCCGTGACTGAAACTGTCCCAACAATGAAGTTTAAAAAGTACTTTGTGATTTTCATGATTTGATTGATAAAATTTATTGGCGTCGCCAAAGGATATCAAACCCTTTGGCTTGCCTAACATTTAATAGTTGTTTCTAACGAATGCCTCGTAACTGCGTTTTATTTATTCTTTTACTACTCTAAAGCCCACGTGTTTACTGCTCACAGGTTTCTGATCATAAGGATCAGCAAAATCATAGGCGCTGTAATCGTAAGTTCCTGTGGCACTGTATTCGGCGACATTTCCTCCTAGATCATAGATTGTTGCATTGCCAACTTTTACACTCTTATTAGAACCCACCGACTTTAAAAGGGAATAGTTTAAGCTGTTAACTTTTTTAAGCAAAAGGTCAGCATCATCTGCGGTGAGGTCGTATCCCGCCCAAGTATTCAGGTTGTTTTGACCTTTAGAACTTTTTGCTGCTTTTTGCTGAAGCTTCTCAGCTTCTTTAGCATTGGGTAAGCGATAGTTGGTTCCGGTTTGTTGAGAAAGCCAAGTCACATAGTTTTCAGCTTCGGTTTTTGAAACCACGGCCGGATAATTATCTTTTCCGGCATCAAAAGAGAATGTGTTTTTAAAAGCTTTAAACTGCGAGTTAGTAACTTCAAAACGACCTAAACTGATGGAGTCTTCTTTAACTGAAACCGTTTCCGGAATCAACATTCCTTTATTTAAAACTCCATACAGTCCGTTTTCTTGTTGCGCTTTTTCAAGTTTGAATATTTCCGCCAGCGGACTATCTTCTTTAAAGGCTTCGTTATCTGTAGGTTTTTTATCAAAAAGGTAGGTATCAATCCACGCGATTTCTTCTTTCATTTTACGTAGTTGATGCGTGATCTTCCCTAAACCGTGAGGCTGACCGGGAAACCATAGAAATTTCACCGGAGTTTTGCCTACTTGCTGTAAGCCGCGGTAATATTCCCAACCCTGATCGCGTGGCACTGCGCGGTCTTCACTTCCGTGGAAAATTATAGTTGGTGTTTTAATCTTTTCAATTTCAAAAAGCGGCGATTTGATAAGATAGTTTTCGTTATAGGTTTTGCCGTTGGTATCATCCCAAGGCGCACCGCCAAAGTAACTCTGGTCAAAACTCACCCCAAACTGGCAAGTGCCAAAATCAGACGTCCAGTTCACATCGCCGGCGCCCGGCGCAGCAACTTTAAACATATCAGGATATTTGACTGTAAGCATCGTTGTGATGATCGCACCGTTAGACCAACCCATAGTTCCCATTTGATCCCGATCTACTTTGCCTTCGGCAACAAGTTTGTCGATCCCTTTGGTGATGTCTTCTAATTCTGGTTCGTAATAATTTCCTTTGATCGCCTCGACATATTCTAAACCATGATTGCTTGAGCCGTGATAATTGGGCATCAAGACAAACATATTCTTCTGCGTTAAAATCGAAGGATAATACGCCCAGCTGCCCGACCATTCATCGGTATCTTGACTTGATGGACCGCCGTGAATATTGAGCATCAATGGATATTTCTTTCCTTCTTGATAATCATTTGGATAGTATAAGATCCCGGTTACTTCATCACCGTTATAGCCCGTCCAGGTCATAATTTCGCTTTTAGGCATATATTTCTTTTCAAGCTTTTTGTTGAGCGTGATGAACGTTTCTTCGTTGCTAACTTTAGCTTTTTTTAGATCTGCGATCAGGTACTGCGGAAGTTTTGAAGCGGTAGAGTAGGAGTACATGATCTTAGAAGCATCGTCTGCAATTGCATTGAGACTTACGTGCTCGTTCTTGTCATCAAAATCCATTTCTGAGCGTGACCAGCTCGTTCCTTTTTTGGTGTAATAGGCAAGCTTCATTGTGGCTTTATTGGCTAATGAAACGATCACGTCATTTCCCGCCACGGTATAGCCACCACCTACACCAAGTTCCCAATCAAGATCAACTTTAGTCGCTTCAGCCGAAGCCAAATCGTAATAATACAGTTCGGTGATCCCGGCGCCATTCCATTCAGGATCTGAAGAAAAGCCGGTACCGAAATAAAAACCGCTATCATCAGCCGTGAATTGCACGTCATAAATGGGAAAATCAAAATCTTTTAAGATCTGCTTTTTGGCGTCTGTTTTAAGATTCACAAGATAGCTGTACGGATCTTTCTGTGCATCTGCGCCATAGCTTAAACTGCGTGTGATGGTATAATATAACCAGTTGCCATCGTGCGAAAGTTGATAGCTGCGTATGGGTTTTTCATTATCGGTGATTCTGGTAATTTGGTCTTCTTTAAGATCAAATGCATAAATGTGACTCGGTTGCCAGTGCAGCGAATCTTCAATGATTTGAACATCATCTTCTTTTTCTTCTGCTTCGAGATCGTATAATGTTTTTCCGTTTTTAGCAGTGAAGAACAAGGTGTTTTCATCTTTAAGCTGAATGCTCGATATACCGTTGTCAAATTCGTGGATTTCTTCAGCTTCGCCACCATAAAGGCTGAGTTTCCAAAGTTTTTTGCCTTTGTCTCGCGAACTCAAAAAATATAGTGATTTTCCGTCTTTAGAGAATATAGGGCTGTAATCGCTATCGTCACCGTATGTAAGTTGGGTAGTGAGAAAGGAATCGTCTTCTTTGATATTTAGACGCGTCAGATAAAGATCAGCAACAAAACGGTCTTTTTTCTTTACCGCCTTGCTTTTGCTCCAGACCACCATAGTACCGTCTGGTGAAAAAACAGGCGAGCGCATAGACTCGGTGTAAACAATATCTTCTGGAGTCCAGGCTTTAAGGTCTTTGTCGTCTTCTTGACTAAAAACCTGTGAGAGGCTTAAAATGCTAATACTTAGTAGCGTGAAAATGTTTTTCAGCATGAATTGAAATTCTATTGATGTGGAATGATTAAATCTTTGAAGTTACTAAAAACTCCTCTTTTTTAATGCTGAAAAGTCGCTGTTGCGCCATAAAAAAGTCCGTTGAAAACAATTTCAACGGACTTGTAGTATTTGCCAGTTATTTTTTAGAAAATCGAAAAATACAGGTGTTATAATTTGTTATTCTTCAGAATCCTGATTTTTTAGGATCTCTTGCTCTGCTTCAATTTTTTGTAATTCGGTTTTGATCTGATTTAAACGAGCAGCGATCTCTTCGTTATTGGCTTCCATATCCAATAGTTGTTGTTCCATTTGCTCCACCGAAATGCTGTCTGACATAAAGTAGCCCTTTACATCGGCGTGGCTTTCAATCAATTTTTTGAGTTTAGCGAGGCTGGTCGCTTGCGCTTTCAATTGCATTTGATGTTCCTGTACATCGGCCATTGCGATAGAGTCTGTGGCCTCAACATCTTTAAGTTTTTGGGCCAGCGTACGTGTATCTGCTTTTACAGCTTCGTGAGATACAACCATAGCTTCGTGCACGGTTTCAAGACTATCTGTATGCATTACAAATTCTAAGTATTCATCGTGCATTGCTTTACGGGTATCGTCGCAGGCGGTAAAAAGTATTGTAGCTAAAAAGCTAAATACAAGGTATTTTTTCATAATAAATAATCAATTAATTTACGCTTAAAGATAGCCAAGAATGCGATGGACTTGCTGTTAAATAATCGTTAGAATTTAAAGGAAAAGTTAGAAATCTAGAGTTATTTTTGCTGAAGGTGTAATTCTAGATCGAATAAAAAAATCCGTTCTAGAATTACTAAAACGGATTTCATTGATACTGTCAATCGCGTGGCATTTTCTGCACTCGTTACTCAGACTTTGGCTTGCTGCCAAAACGTTTGTTAGGCTTTCGGGCAGTCTGCTTTTTTGGTCCGTTGTTGTTCTGACCTTTAGATTTGTTGCGGTTTCGGTTGCGATTTCTAGAACGGTTACGATTGTTGCGTTTAGGCTGTTCTGGCGCATCACCACCTTTCACCTGGCCGGCTTCAGAAGCTTCATCGCTTAAAAATGGATGCTCTGCTACCACGTGCACTTTTTGTTTGATGAGTTTTTCAATATCCTTTAAATATGGGCGCTCATCGGTTGCGCAGAACGAAATTGCAATTCCACTGGCTTTAGCTCTTCCGGTACGGCCAATGCGGTGTACATAAGTTTCGGGCACATTAGGCAGATCATATTGAATAACGAGTTCGAGCTCAGAAACATCAATTCCGCGGGCAGCGATATCGGTAGCGACTAGAACGTGCAATTTTCCGTCTTTAAAATCATTCAATGCTTTTTGTCGCGCCCCTTGTGATTTATTTCCGTGAATCGCAGCTGATTGAATTCCGGCTTTATCCAGAACTTTAACGATTTTATTGGCACCGTGCTTGGTACGCGAAAAAACCAACAGCGACTGAGGTTTTTCGGTTTCAATAATAAATTTTAGCAGATTAGCTTTATTCCGTTTTCCTACAAAATATACCGCCTGATCTACACGTTCTGCGGTGGGTTTCTCCGGAGCGATGGTAACTTTTTCAAAATCGCCCAAAATCAGTTTAGAAAGGTCAACGATCTCTCTGGGCATAGTTGCCGAAAAGAACAAAGATTGACGCTTGTGCGGTACCAGTTTCAGAATTTTTTTAATGTCGTGAATAAAACCCATATCAAGCATCTGGTCTGCTTCATCAAGCACCAGATATTCAATACTTCCCAGATCTATAAACCCTTGTTTTACCAAATCTAATAAGCGACCTGGAGTAGCAGTGAGCACGTCAACGCCTTTGCGCATAGCCAAAACTTGTGAGGCTTGCTTAACGCCTCCAAAAATCACGGTACTTTTAATACCCGTGTATTTGCTGTACTCAGTGACATTGTCATCAATTTGGATAGCGAGTTCACGTGTAGGTGTAACGATAAGCGCTTTGAGCTTTCGTCCCCCTTTTTTAGCATCAATACCGTTATAAATTTGTTGCAGGATAGGAATGGTAAAGGCTGCGGTTTTTCCGGTACCGGTTTGCGCAGAACCCAAAAGATCTTTTCCTTTTAAAAGTATGGGTATCGCTTGCTGTTGAATTGGGGTAGGGTGGGTATATCCTTTGTCGGTCAATGCCTTAAGGATGGGGTCAATAAGACCTAAATCTTTAAATGTCATATAGTGTTATAAGCGGCAAAGATACGGTTATTCTTTTAGCCAAAATAACATTGTACATTTTGCTGATGGTAAGTGCTTCGGCCGGTATTAAAAACCAGGAAGTAGTTGCTTAAGCATATCCCAATTTGAAAACAGTGCATAGCCTAATAGAAAAGAGACCGCTAGCAAAAGCAATGATTTTTGTTTTTTAGTATTGGGTTGTTGATGTTGTGACGGCATCCGTTTTACTTTTTGAATTATAGTATATCGCGATCGCAGCAATGGTGATTAGTTGCGCAATGACAGCAATATACGAACCTTCAAAACCAAAAGCGCCTCCATTTAGCCCATTTGCCTGATCTACCTGAATTTTTACTACGGAATAGAATCCTTGACCGCTCACGTTAAACCCGAAGAGCGACTGAAAGAGATTCCAGCTGAGATGCAAAGCGATCGGAAACCAAAGATTTTTAGTGTGCACATACGAAAGGCCTAAGAGAATTCCCGCTAAAAAGATATTGAAAAGCGCAAAGCTGCTCACGTTAGGATTGAAGGCGTGCATCAAAGCAAAAACCAAAGCCGAAACACTCAACGCAATATATTTAGGCATTGAGAGCATTAAATTACGTAAGATGTAACCGCGGAAAATACTTTCTTCAACTACGGCGATAATACTGAAAAATACCACCGACTGTATTAATTTTGTAGCATCTAGATCTGTAGTGATAACTGTTATTTCGCTAGAAAAATACAAGATGCTATACCCCGTGAGCATAATCAGAGATCCAATGGCTATCCCCGTCCAGAATTCGCGCTGTCGTTTGTGTGTTTCAAATCCAAGAGCGACAAAAGGTTTTTTGTCTAGAAAGGTCATAAAAAAATATAAAACCAATAGTGTACCCACGAGATCAAAAACTCTAATGATGAGTTGATGATTAATACTCTTTGTAGGTTGAGGGTCAGAAATATCAAGGCCTGCAATCAAATACCCCGCATATTGAAAAAGACCTACTACAAACAAATAGGGAATAATGAATAGTAAAATACGTTGCCAACCTTTGTGGGAGTAGTTTTGTTCTTGCATTTAATGAGTCTTGGAAAGACAAATATGCATAAACTAATTGCAATATTTTGACCGGAGCGTTTTTGCTTCAGCATCACTTGAATAACCGTGTAGGAGTAGGCCTTCTGTGCAATTGATGCGACCTGCTTTAATTTGTTGGATTACAAATTCCTTATACCTACCGTGTGTTCTGAAACGTTCCGGGATGAGTTTAATAGCTCTTTTTGCATCTAACCTCGAAAATTTGTTAGTGGTTACCAAGTTTAAAAGGATTTGTTCTAGAAGTTCTTTACGCAGTTTATTTTCAAGTTTAAAGTAGCGCGTGAGTTTACCGGTTTCTGTTTTAAAGCTAATCGTATTCTTTAGGCCTAAACTTTTTTGTTCCGTTGGTGTTCGCATTGCCATATTTATCCTTTGCTCATAATAAGCATCAATATGAAGACTAAAATATTCGATAGCTGCATACTGAACAAGGACCTTATGATCGATGAGAATCCCTTCTTCCAAAATCGTAATTGAACCTCGGTCGTAAGTTTCTATTTTTTCATAATCAAAGAATTGATAGATATAAGAAATTGTATAAAATACCATTCCAATAAGAGCAATTATACTGATCCAAACAGTTAGTTGGTTGACTGGTGTTGTATTAGAATCAATAAAGAAAAGGAGTAAGGCAAATGCAATACAACCTAGACCGAGGTTAACAAGTTGCGTAGTGTACGAACTTTGTTCTTTAATTTTTTTGAATGTTGTAGCCGAAAAATTTATTTCTTGTTTTGGAATTGGTGGCAATTTCTTATCTGAAAATTTTAATGATTATTTTGTTAATCGCTCATTAATATCAATTATCGGCCAGTCGTCATTATCCCAATGAATAGGAGTAATAATGAGTTTAGATTCTCCGTCGTCAGGTATAGAATACCCGTGTGCAAACAAGTAATCTTTACCATCGATCTCATAAACCGAATTATGACCCAAGGCGGCAAATTGCTTTCCGTCACCAATGGCGATCACGGTACTGTTGCCATCGAGCATGGTAAATCCGGCGCGGTCAATATATGGACCGGCAAGTTCTTTTGAACGGCCTACTGCTATTTTATAATCACTGTTTATGCCTCGGCAACACATATCTAGAGAAACAAAAAGGTAATAATAGTCATTATGCTTATATAAAAATGCAGCTTCTATCTGACTATCGGTCAATTCGTACTCATAAGGTTGTTGGGTACTAGGCCTTCTGGCTAAACTATGCCACTCTTGAGGCCAAG
>Ga0114905_1001192_pt1 | contig 14604 bp, 11 predicted proteins | sample MalvireepMed_b05_FD_83499 | JGI IMG/M metagenome (GOLD analysis project Ga0114905, IMG submission 83499) | Marine viral communities from the Global Malaspina Expedition - Malaspina viral metaG DeepMed_b05 | ecosystem: Environmental > Aquatic > Marine > Oceanic | place: Mediterranean Sea...
ATGAAGCACTGCTCGGCGGTGCGGGTCACCACGTCGAACATGGTGCCGCGATTCTCATGCGTGGCGTGGATGTCGAGAAAGGTGATCTCGTCGGCGCCTGCGGCGTCATAGGCGCGGGCGGCGTCGACCGGGTCGCCGGCATCGCGCAGGTCGACGAAATTGACGCCCTTGACCACACGGCCATCGGCGACATCGAGACAGGGAATGATGCGGGTCTTGAGCATGTTCGCCTTATGGCGCGGATCGGCGGGCGAGGAAAGGGGCTGCTATCGCATTGCTGCCGCGATCGCCGATCAGGGGCAAGAAGCAGGTCGCACCCCTCTCGAACCGGAGGTGCGTCTTCAAAAGAAAGCGGGGGCGCTGCCCCCTCTTGGCGCTGTGCGCCAATTCACCCCCGAGGTATTTTGAAACCAGAGAAGACAGGAGCGCCGCGCCCTCGCTTCTCTTCGTCAAAAATACTCCCGCCGGAGGCGTCCGGGATCGCCACATGCACGGCGCCGGGACAGCGCGCTCAGGCGACCTTGTGCAGTTGCAGGATCAGGTCGAGCACCAGCGCGGCCGGATCGACATTGACGGCGCGCGCGTGGCGGGCCCGGTCGCCGGCCTCTTGCGCCAGCTGCGCCCAGGCGCGGCCGGTGGCCGGGTCGGGGGAGAGGCGGGCCAGCATGGCAGCTTCGCCGGGCGCGGCCTCCGGCGTGGGGGGCGCGCCGGTAACGCCGGTGCGGGCCAGCCGGGCGAGCAGCGTGTCCATCAGCGTGAGCGTCAGGTCGAGCCGTGCCTCGTTGGCCTTGCCCGCCGTGCTGTCGCCGAGCGCGATGGCGCGCGGACGGTCGAGGCGGGGCAGGGTGCCGACGGTGTGCACCAGATCGGCGTAGAGCTTCAGCCCGTCATGGTTCAGCAAGCGCATCGCCGCGCCCACCGAGCCCGAGGACAGCGCCGCCAGCGCCTGCGCGTCGGTGGCGGCGACCTCGGCCCCGGCCTGACCGAGCGCGCGGGCCATGTCCTCGGTGTCGAGCGGCGCAAGCCGCAGCTCGCGGCAGCGCGAGCGGATCGTTGGCAGGAGGCGCGAGGGCTGGTGCGCCACCATCAGCAGCGTGGTGCGCGCCGGCGGCTCCTCGAGCAGTTTGAGGATGGCGTTGGCGGCGCTGGTGTTGAGCTCGTCCATGCTGTCGACGATCACCACCCGGCGCCCGCCCTCGGCCGAGGAGAGCGTGAAAAAGCCCTTGAGCTTGCGCACCTCGTCGACCGTCAGCTGGGTCTTGAGCCGCTTGGCCTTGTCGTCCCAGGCCCGGCGCAGCAGGAACAGCCCCGGCTCGGACAGCGCCAGCGTGCGGCGCATCACCGGGTGATCGGTGCCGATCTCGAGCGTGTCGGGCGGCGCCGGCGCGCCGAAGAGCCCGTCATCCTCCTGTTCGGGCGTGGCCAGAAGAAAGCGCGCGATGCGCCAGGCCAGCGTCGCCTTGCCCAGCCCCCGAGGCCCGGTCAGCAGCCAGCCGTGATGCAGCCGCCCGGTGGTGTAGGCGGTGAGGAAATCCTGCTCGGCCCTGTCCTGGCCGAAGAGCCGCACGGTCTCGCGCGGGTGGGGGGCGCCCTCGACGCGGTCGGGCTGGGGAATCTCGGTCTCGCTCATGCCAGCGCTTGTAACGCGGCCCGCACGTCGCGCGCCACCGCTTCCGGCGCGCGGTTGCCGTCGACGATGCGAAAGCGGTCGGAGAACTCGGCGGCCAGAGCAAGAAAGCCCGCGCGCATCTTCTGTTGCAGCGGCAGGCCGAAATCCTCGAAGCGCTCCTCGGCGGTGGCGCGCGCCTTGGCGCGGGAGAGAGCGGCCTCGGGGTCCATGTCGATCAGCAGGGTGAGGTCGGGCTCGACCCCGATCATCTGGGCGTGCAGCGTGTCGACCGCGCCGCGCAGGTCGCCGCGCGACAGGCCCTGATACATGCGGGTGCTATCGGCGAAGCGGTCGCAGATCACCGTGGCCCCGCGCGCCAGCGCCGGGCGGATGGTGCGCTCGAGATGGTCGCGGCGGGCAGCGGTGAAGAGCAGCAGCTCGGTCTCGGCCGACCAGCGCTCGGGGTCGCCCTGCAGCACCAGTGCGCGGATTTCCTCGGCACCGGGCGAGCCGCCGGGCTCGCGGGTCAGGACGACCTCGCGGCCCGTGCTGCGCAGATGCTCGGCCAGAAGCCGCGCCTGGGTGGACTTGCCGGAGCCGTCGATGCCTTCGAAGCTGATGAACAGCCCTGTGCCGCCGGTCACATCGCCTCCCCGGAGCTATCGTTCAGGCGGGTAAGAAGCGCCTGGCTGACCACCATCATGCGCTTGCCGAAGCCGCCGCCGGCCACGGCGTGCTCGGCGAAGAGCGGCACGCGGTGCTCGGGCAGGCCCTCCGGGCGGATGATCAGCTCGGCCAGCTGCTGCCCGGCGCTGATCGGCGCCTTGAGCGGGCCGGTATAGACCACCTCGGCCTCGAGCATGGTGCCCGGGGTCACCGGCACCAGGAGTGTGACGTCTTCCTTGGCGACCAGCCCGACGCTGTCCTCGGCGCCGAGCCAGACCTCGGCCTGCGCCACTGCAGAGCCCTGTTCGACGAGGGTGCGCTCGGCGAACTGGCGGAACGCCCAGTTGACGATCGACTCCGCCTCCTCGGCGCGGGCGCGCTCGCTGTCGAGCCCGCTGATGGTGAAGATCACCCGGCGGCCGTCCTGTTCGGCCGAGCCCACCAGCCCGTAGCCGGCCTCCTGGGTATGGCCGGTCTTGAGGCCGTCGGCGCCGATATCGAGGCGCAACAGCGGGTTGCGGTTGTTGACGTTCGACGGCGCGCGACCGTCGAACTCGAAGCGGCGCTCGGCGAAGATCGGGTAGAACTCGGGGAAGTCCTCGATGATCCGGGTCGCCAGCAGTGTCAGGTCGCGCACCGACATGCGGTGGTTCGGCGCCGGCCAGCCGCTGGCATTCTCGAAGGTCGAGTTGGTCATGCCGAGCTGCTGGGCGCGGCGGGTCATCAGCTCGGCAAAGCCGGCCTCGGTGCCGTTGGGCGAGAGCGCCTCGGCGATCACCGCGCAGGCGTCGTTGCCCGACAGCACGATGATGCCGCGCAGCAGATCCTCGACCGCCACCCGGTCGGTGGTGTTGAGAAACATCGTCGAGCCGCCGTAGGACATGGCGTGCTGCGACACCGGCAGGCGCTCATCAAGCTGCAGGCGGCCGTCGCGGACCGCCTCGAAGGCCATGTAGAGCGTCATCAGCTTCGACATCGATGCCGGCGGCAGGGCCTCGTCGGCGTTCTTGGCCATCAGCACGGTGCCGGTGGTGTAGTCGAGCACGAAGGCGGCACGGGCGCTGGTGTCGAAGGCGCTGGCCTGGGTGGCAAGCAGCGCCACCGCAGAGGCGGCGGCCAGCATCCGGCGCAGGGAACGGGTCGGGATCATGTGCGGGTCCTCGTCCTTGTGCGCCCCGGGCCGCGCGGGCCGGGACGGATCAGTTGGTGACGGCGTAGGCGTCGGTGAAGCCGGTGGCCTTGATCTTGGTCAGCAGCTCGGCGCGTTCGGCGGCGGTCTGGGCGGGGCCCACGATGACGCGCCAGAAGGTCTTGCCGGAGCTTTCCTGCTTGCGCACCAGGGGCACCATGCCCTGCTGACGCATGGCGGTGGCGGTGTTCTCGGCGTTCTGCTCGATGCTGAAGATGCCGATCTGGATATAGGGCTTGTCGAGGCTCGAGGCGGGTTTTGCCGCGGGCGCCGGTTGCGGGGCAGGCGGCGCCGCGGCGGCTGTGGCGGCGGTCGCGCCGGCGAGCCGTGGGTCGGGCGCGGGGCTGCCGGCTCCACCGTCGAGCGCCGCGGTGGCGCTGGCGGCCACCGGGTCGAGCGTGCCCTCGGTGACCTCGGAGGCCGCCGCGATGGTGGCGGTCTCGGCCGGAGTTGCGGCCGGGGCGCTCTCGCCGGCGACGTCCTCGCGGCGCAGGGCGATCACGTCGAGGTTGGTCGGGGCACCGGCCAGCATCCCGAGCGCCGCCGCGGCATCGGACGAGACCTGCAGACGCGGGCCGGGCGACTGCCGCTCGCGGCGGAACAGGGCGCCGATGACGAACTGGCCGTTCTGCTGGTTGCGGATGATGACCCGCTCGGGCTCGCTGACCTCGGGGTGGGCGACCCAGACGCCACCCAGCGAGGGGCGCCCGTCCCACAGGCCGGACTCGGTGGCATGGAACACCTCCGGCGCCTCGAGGTCTCGCGCGACGCGCTGCGAGGCGCGGCTGACGGTTTCGCCTCCGGCGCCGGAGCCGTCCTTGGGCTGGAGAAAGCCGGGCATCTGGGCGCTGTCGCAGGCGGTGAGTGCCGCCATGCCGGTCACCAGCCACGCGGCCCGCAAGGCCGCCCCACGCCGCATTGAAAACGCTCTGCCCATGTTCTGCCCCATGCCTGTCCTGCGGACGGTCCTGTCCCGCATCCCCTGCTCGCCCCGGATCTTCGTGCCGGGTTCCGCGATGAGCGGGATGCGCCTGTGCCGGGGGTCTGTGAGTGGACGCCCGGCAGCGTACCCGCCTTGAGGCGCAAGAGTAACGGCTTGGCCGGATCAAGGAAAGCCTGCAATGCCGCATCGGCGCTTTTTCCCGTGCCTGGCGGCTTTCAGAATCGCGTGAGCGGGGCTAGAGCTTCGGGACCGGAGGTTTGGCAGAGTGGTCGAATGCGGCGGTCTTGAAAACCGTTGGGCGTGAGAGCGTCCCCAGGGTTCGAATCCCTGAGCCTCCGCCAATGGGCATTGCTTTTTATTGCGAAATTGCCGGTTTGACGTCGCTACCCGCCAAAGAACCCGCCAAGCGAAAAACGCTTGGACGCACCTTCATGCAACGCCCAGCGGGCATCGCGTAGAATCGTTCGTCATTGAGGTGGGCCGAAAGCATGCAACGGGTTGCTTAGAGGTGGCCGCAGGACGTCGGACAGTTGCTATGCTGTAGCGAATGTCCGCCGTTGCCCTCTGGTCAGATCCGGGCTTCTCCGCTGGTCAACAATTCTACACCTCTCATTGGGACAGGATCAGGGCGTCTATGTAGAAGGCAAGGTGGCTCGCGATATGACCCACCAGTCGGAGACACCAAAGAGCGGTTTCAGCGCCTTGTCATTGCCCGCCTAGCTGTCAGAGCTCTTGCTTGTCTTTCTTTAAGCTAACGCCTTAGCGTGAAGCGTTGATCTTGTGGTTGAAAAATTCGGTAGAGCGACATGGATAAGCGGATTCTTAGCGAGCGCGATATTTGCACGAAATTCATTACTCCTGCCTTGGTGACCGCAGGTTGGAACATCACCACACAGATCCGGGAAGAAGTCAGTTTTACCAAGGGGCGGATCATCGTGCGCGGCAAGTTGGTCAGTCGCGGCGAGGGAAAGCGCGCTGACTACCTCCTCTCGGCCAAGCCCAACATCCCGATCGCGATCATCGAAGCGAAGGATAACAAGCAGCCTGTCGGTGGCGGCATGCAACCTGTCGGTGGCGGCATGCAACAAGCGCTTGGCTATGCCGAGACGCTAGACATACCGTTCGTTTTCTCGTCGAACGGAGACGGCTTTGTTTTCCACGACCGGACGGGCGCATCGACCGAAGTCGAGCAAACCTTGGGGATGGATGCGTTTCCCAGCCCTCAGGAGCTCTGGCACCGCTACAAGGTCTGGAAGGGCCTGACCGACGCTGAAGAAAAGATCGCCCTTCAGGACTACCACGACGATGGGTCCGGCAAGGAGCCGCGCTACTACCAAGTCAACGCGATCAACAAGACAATGGAGGCGATTGCCAAGGGGCAGGATCGCGTGTTGCTCGTCATGGCGACGGGGACAGGCAAGACCTATACGGCTTTCCAGATCATCTGGCGCTTTCGCAATGCGTTCCCGGGGAAACGGGTGCTGTTCCTGGCCGACCGGAACGTGCTGATCGACCAAACCATGGTCAACGATTTCCGGCCTTTCAGTGGCAAGATGGCGAAGCTGTCCACGCAGTCGAAGACCATCGAGCGCCCGGACGGCACCAAGGAAAGCGTGACCCTCGCGCTGGACAAAAAGCGCCGGATCGACTCGTCCTACGAGATTTACCTCGGCCTCTATCAGGCGATCACCGGGCCAAATGAGAGCCAGAAGATCTACCGTGAGTTCTCCAAGGACTTCTTCGACCTGATCATCATCGACGAATGTCACCGGGGCAGTGCATCGGCGGACTCGGCCTGGCGAGAGATACTGGATCACTTCTCGTCCTCGGTGCAGATCGGCCTAACCGCGACGCCGAAGGAGACGGAGTATGCCTCGAACATCGATTACTTTGGCGCGCCGGTCTACAGCTACACCTTGAAACAAGGCATCCGCGATGGGTTCCTCGCTCCCTACAAGGTCATCAAGGTCCACATCGACCGCGACGTGCAGGGGTATCGCCCCGAGAAGGGGCAGCTGGATCGTGACGGCGAAGAAGTCGAGGATCGGATCTACAACGCCAAGGACTTCGATCGCACCGTGGTGCTCGACGATCGGACCAAGCTCGTCGCAAAGAAGGTGACCGAGTTCCTTCGCGAAAGCGGGGACCCCATGGCGAAGACCATCGTCTTTTGCGTGGATCAGGAACACGCCGCGCGCATGCGGCAGGCCTTGATCAACGAGAATGCCGACCTCATCGCGAAAAACGCGCGCTACGTCATGCGCATCACCGGGAACGACAAGGAAGGGATCGACCAACTCGGGAACTTCATTGACCCTGAGGCTTCCTACCCTGTGATCGTTACGACTTCCAAGCTTCTCTCCACGGGTGTTGACGCTCAGACTTGTCGCCTGATCGTTCTTGATCGCGAGGTCGGCTCGATGACCGAGTTCAAGCAGATCGTCGGGCGCGGCACGCGCGTACATGAGGACACCCGGAAGCTCTTCTTCACGCTGATGGATTTCCGTGGGGCGTCGAGCCACTTCGCAGACCCCGACTTCGACGGCGAACCGGTCCAGATCTACCAACCCGGGCCGGACGATCCCGTGACCCCACCGGAGGAGACCCCAACCAACAACGATGACGCTTCGACCCCGGATGACACCGCTGAGAACGAGACAGTCCTGATCGATCCGGGCAACGGCTCCATTACGAGCGACACCAGCATCGGCCCGCGCCCGAAGGTCTACATCGACGGTGTGGGGGCTGACATCGTGGCAGAGCGCGTCGAATACCTCGACGAGAACGGAAAGCTCGTTACCGAGTCCCTGCGCGATTACACGCGCAAGGCCATGCGCCAGCGGTTCACCAGCCTCGACGATTTCCTGCGCCGCTGGAAGCAGACCGAACGTAAGCATGCCCTGCTCGAGGAGCTCGCTGAAGAGGGGCTGCCCCTCGACGTGATCGCCGACGAACTGGGGCTCGACCTCGACCCCTTCGACCTGATCTGCCACATCGCCTTTGACGCAAAGCCGCTGACCCGCAAGGAGCGCGCCGAGAACGTGAAGAAACGCGATGTCTTCACGAAATACGGCCCTCAGGCGCGCGCTGTGCTTGAAGCTCTGCTTGAGAAATACTCCGACGACGGCGTCATCAGCATCGACGACCCCAAGATCCTCAAGATCAATCCCTTCGCAGGCATGGGCACCGAGGTTGAACTGATCCGCGCTTTCGGCAAGAAACCCGACTACATTCGCGCCGTGCATGAGATGCAGGCGGCGCTCTACGAAGAAAGTGCCTGATTCATGTCCGTCCGTAACCTCGTCAAATCCATCCAGGACATCATGCGCAAGGACACCGGCGTCGACGGTGACGCGCAGCGCATGTCGCAGCTGGTCTGGATGTTCTTCCTCAAGATCATGGACGATCAGGACGAGGCGCTGGAAATCACTCTGGACGACTACACCTCGCCCATCCCGGAGGATCTGCAATGGCGCTCCTGGGCGGCCGATCCCGAAGGCATCACCGGCGACACCCTGCTGGCCTTCGTCAACGACGAGCTCTTCCCGCGCCTCAAGATCCTGTCGCCGCAGAAGGGCCCCCGCGCCAAGGTCGTCCGCGACGTCTTCGAGGATGCCTACAACTACATGAAGTCCGGCCAGCTCATGCGGCAGGTGATCAACAAGATCAACGAGGTCGACTTCAACAACCTGTCCGAACGCCAGCACTTCGGTGACATCTACGAACAGCTGCTGAACGATCTCCAAAACGCGGGCAACGCAGGCGAATACTACACGCCCCGCGCCGTCACCGCCTTCATGGTGCAGCAGATGGACCCGAAGCCAGGCGAGATCCTCATGGACCCGGCCTGCGGCACTGGCGGCTTCCTGACCTGCGCCATGCGCCACATGCGCGACACCCACATCAAGCGCCCCGAGGACGAGACGCTGATGCAGGCCTCCCTGCGCGCGGTCGAGAAGAAGCCGCTCCCCCACATGCTCTGCGTCACCAACATGTTGCTGCACGGGGTGGAGGAGCCGTCCTGGGTCCGCCATGACAACACGCTCGCCCGCCCGCTGGTCAGCTGGGGACAGGCGGACAAGGTCGACATCGTCCTGTCCAACCCGCCCTTCGGCGGCAAGGAGGAGGACGGGATCGAGAACAACTTCCCGACCTTCCGCACCCGCGAAACCGCCGACCTCTTCCTCGCCCTCATCATCCGCCTGCTCAAGGACACGGGCCGCGCCGCCGTGGTCCTGCCCGACGGCTCGCTCTTTGGCGAGGGCATCAAGACGCGGCTGAAGGAACACCTGCTCGAGGAATGCAACCTGCACACCATCGTACGGCTGCCGAACTCGGTCTTCAAACCCTATGCCTCCATCGGCACCAACCTGCTGTTCTTTGAGAAAGGCACGCCTACGCAGGACATCTGGTATTGGGAACACCGCGTGCCGGAGACGCAGAAGGCCTATTCCATGACCAAGCCGATCCGGCTGGAGCATCTGGACGACTGCGCCGCTTGGTGGGGCGGGCCGGCTCGCGAAGGGCGGCAGGAAAGCGAGCGCGCTTGGAAGGTGTCGATCGACGAGATCCGCGAACGCGGCTTCAACCTCGACATTAAGAACCCGCATGTCGAAGAAGAACACTGGGGTGACCCCGAGACGCTGCTGAATGATCTGAACAAGGCCGAAGCCTCAGTCGACAGCCTGCGGGCCGAATTGAAAGCCATCCTGACCGAGGCACTGGCGCGATGATTGGCAAAGAGCTGGAGGCCGCCATCGGGGATGCTCCCGAGCACATTGCGGGACTGAGAAAACTCGCCGTCGCTTTCGCAATCGGAGGCCGCCTCGATGCCCCGTCGACAGCTGCTCCCGAAGAGCTTCTCGCCCAAATTGACGCCGCGAGAAGTAAACTTGAGCGTGCAGGAAAGGTAAAGAAGCGCAAGGGGGGGCTTACGGTTCAGCCCGAGCATCTGCCAGAAGCATTCGATGACGTTAGCCGCTTCGTTCCGCTCGCCAAAATCGCATCTATCGAGAAGGGCAAAACGGGCATCAAACAAGCTGTCGCAGGAGAGTTCCCTCTGGTCGTTACAGCGGCAGCACGAGAGACGTGCGATCATTTTGATTTTGATGCTGCAGCAGCAATTATCCCCTTAGTTTCCTCCACGGGACACGGCAACGCGAGCATCAATCGTCTTCACTATCAGGAAGGGAAATTTGCGCTCGGCACCATTCTGGCTGCAGTGGTTCCACATGATCCGGACGCCATCTCCGCAAGGTTCTTGTTCGAGTATCTATCCGCATTCAAAGATGAGCTTCTTGTTTCCCGGATGACTGGCACTGCGAACGTGACGCTGACCATCGGTCGTATCGGAGAGGTGCCCGTGCCACTCTTGAGTGCCGAAGCCCAATCCAAGCTCGATGAGCTCATGGCGCTCTGTGATCGGCTGGAGGAGGCCCGCCAGACGCGGGAGGAGGTGCGCGACAAGCTCACCTCCGCCAGCCTCGCCCGCCTGACCGCCCCTGATACCACGGCAGAGGACTTCCCCACCCACGCCGCCTTCGCGCTCGAGGCGCTCCCCGCCCTCACCACGCGCCCCGACCAGATCAAGACCCTCCGCCAAACCATCCTCAACCTCGCCGTCTGCGGCAAACTGGTGGAACAGGACGCGGCGGATGAACCTGTGCTGGACAGCCTGCTCGGTCTTGAAGAGGTGCCTGCCAAGACACGCAAGCTACTGCGTCCTTTGAACTCCGCAGAAAGCGCAAGCGACTTGCCTCAGTCCTGGGTTTGGCTGCCGCTCGGAGCGATCATCCGTGGCATGGACGCCGGCTGGAGTCCGCAGTGTGAGAACCATCCTCGTTCAAATAACGACGAATGGGGCGTCCTCAAAACAACGGCAGTGCAAGCGCTCGCTTTCGATCCAATGCAACATAAGCTGCTGCCCTCCAAACTGAAGCCTCGACCGGAGTATCAGGCGGAAGTCGGAGATATTCTTGTCACACGAGCTGGACCGAAGAACCGTGTTGGCGTTTCCTGCGTCGTCGATGTGCCTTGCCCGAAATTAATGATCTCGGACAAGCTTATCCGCTTTCACGCACTTGGCGACCTTTCGCCACGATACGTTGCACTCACGCTAAACGCCGGTATCACTTTCGAGCGGATCGAAGCCGCGAAGTCGGGCATGGCGGTGATGCAGATGAATGTCTCTCAGGTGAAATTGAAGGCAATTCCTGTTCCTCTCCCACCTCTCGCCGAACAACATCGCATCGTTGCCAAGGTCGACGCCCTCATGGCCCTCTGCGACCGGCTGGAGGCCGCACTGACCACCGCCGACACCGCCCGCGCCCACCTCCTCGAAGCGCTCCTTCATGATGCGCTGGACCCCGTCACCGAAACCTTGGAAGCCGCCGAATGAGTGAGGCCGTTGACTGGAAGCAGGTGACTGCCTTGCTCGGCGATCTCTACACTGCGGCCGATGGCCTCGAACGGATATTCCCGGGGCGGAAATTCACCCTCGACGGCCATCTCGTCGGCAGCATTGGCGAAGTCGTTGCCGCCTACATGTTCGACCTCGACCTGCACCCGGCCTCCACCCAAGGTCACGACGCCCGCGCCCGCGATGGCCGCCATGTCGAGATCAAGCTGACCCAAGGCCGAGGCGTCGCCATCCGTCACGAACCCGAACACCTGATCGTCCTGCACCGCCCAATCGGCGGCCCGATCCGCGTAGTCTTCAATGGCCCCGGTCCCGTCGCATGGGCCGCCGCTGGCGCGATGCAAAAGAACGGCCAGCGCCCGATTTCGCTCTCCCGCCTGACCGCACTGTCGAGCGACGTGGCCGAGAATGACCGCCTGCCGGTCCTGCGCCCTCCACCCGTCTGATCCCATCGGGCGACCGCAGCCCGCCTACCAAGGAAGACCTCGCCATGAGTAATTGCCTGCCAGACGGCAAACGCATCCGGATCCGTTCGTTCTACGGGTTCAGCCCCGAGGAAGATGGGTACGTCGGCTGGTCCAAGGAGACTGACCGCGACGCCTATCTGCGCAAGCTGAACGACGGCGACCTAATCATGATCTACGGCGCCAGTACTTCCGAAACTGACAAGGCCGAGCGCTCCTATGTGTTGGGCTTCCTCGAGATCGAGGCGCGTGCTATCCGGGACGAAGAAAAGGCCTCGGACTTCGGTATGGAACGTAAACGAGAGCGAGGCTGGTTGGGTCGATGGAGTCACGCCATCCCGGTGCGCCGCGCGTGGCGTACAGAGGAGAAGCTGCTGATCGGCCAGATCGCCTATCGCTCCTATCGCGCAGAGGCAGGACAAGCGCTGGCGGTGCACGGTGCGGATCTGGACGATGATGAGGTCGAGCAAGCTCTGAAGATCCGGGTCCGGGAGGTCAACGTCTTCGGCGAGCCCCCGGTGGAAACGCAGGAGGCCCAAGCGGTCCCGTTTGGCCAAGTGTTCAAACCGTCCCGGGCTTTTCCCGGCAGTCACGGCGAGCGCACGGCAAACTACGAGGACGGCGAGGCCTACGTCTACCTCGCTGTCTTTGACGGCGACGGGCATTCGCTTCTGGATCGGCGCAAAGAGTTCGGAGACAAGTCTGTCGCCATGAAGATAGGGGTTTCGAACGACACGAAGCGCCGGCTGGCTGAGTTGAACGCGGGCATTCCGCCTGCTGCGCGCGGCAAGTGGACGATCAGCATGATCTCGCAGCCCTTCGCGGACAAGAAGTCAGCTGAAGCGAGCGAAGCTCTCTTCAAGGAAAAGGCAGTATCTCGACTGGAAAGCTTGGGCAGAGAGTTCTTTTGGGGCAGGTTGGACGATGCCAACTCAGTTTTCTGGTCGCTGCCCGGTATGGCGCGATTTATCAGGAAGTAGGTCGTCGTAGTTCTGCGGTATCGCGTCATCGGTGACCTGCCCCGCGCGAAATCCCTCACCGTGATGTAGAGTCTGCGCCAACTTTGAAGGAGCAGGCACATGGGAAAGAGCCGTTTCGCCGAGGCGCAGATAATCGGGATGATCAAGGAACAGGAGGCGGGGATGCCGACCGCTGAGGTGTGCCGCAAGGAATTCCACCGTATGGACGATGGCCTGAACGACGCAGCAGGGTCGTAATCCAGCCAGAGCCCCCTGCAAACTACAACTACGGAACCGCCGTGGTGAGGCTAGGAGGGGCTCATCTTTGGGGCGAGCTCGCGCCGCCGTAAAATCTGCAAAGCTTGCGAGACTCCTGATTTTCGGCACATTCACTCAATGTGCTCATACGCGATCCAAGTTGGACGAACGTCCTGTGTGATTGGAGGCGCTTGAGGTCTGTCACGGTTGCAGAGCGTGGCGCACATAGACCGTGCCGCGCGCCGAGAATTTCTCGAAAAATGTCATCAAGTGTAATCATCACGTTCGCCGGCGGCCCTTCGCGCGGATGCTCGTTAAAGGAGAGCGGTTGTTTCAGAACGCCGCTCAGACCCTGGCAACGAACTACGGATGGCTTTGAGTTGGGAGATCGCAACGCTTCCCATCTCGGCACATATGGCTCAGCCGTCGACGACCCGACGCGCTTCCATTCGTCGAAGGATGTCGGACCCTGGGTCGGGCTGACGCCCTCGCGCAGCCAATCCGGCGAGCGTGATGTCTCTGGCGGCATAACGAAGGCTGGAGACGTTAATCTCCGACGTGCCCTCTGCCAGGCCGCAACAGTCATGCTGAATAGAGGTCGAAGCAACCCGCTTCGGACTTGCGCCACCCAGGTTGCCAAACGTCGTGGGCGGAAGCGCTCGATGGTGGTCCTGGCCCGACGCATGGCTGTCGTGTGAGACCGCGGTGCAAAATTAGTCCAGGGTGGCGGCGGGATAGTCCTGCTGCGGGCGGCGTAAAAACCGGCCACTTTGCTCTTCTTGCGGCGGCAGGGAGGGCGTGGAGATCTATACCGTGGAGTTATATCGAAAGGTTCGTCTGGCCTGCGCCGACGGCATGAGCAAGCGTGCGGCAGCAGCCCATTTCAACATCTTTCGTGATACGGTGGAGAAGGCCTTGGCGTTCTCGGCGCCGCCTGGCTATCGGCGAACGGCGCCGATCAAGCGGCCGAAGCTAGATGGGTTTACCGAGATCATCGACGCGTGGCTCGATGGCGACAAGACTGTGCATCGCAAGCAGCGGCACACCGCCATCGGCGCTATGGACGTTGCCGTTGCGCAGGGCACAGCGTTCCAGCATGCCGAACTGGTTGAACAAGAAGTTCGGATGGTAGCAGGTGCAATCGAAATGCCCGATCCAGGCGGCACCTTCCTGATCGCCGTGGGTGGGGCTGACAGAGCTGTCCATGTCCAGCACGATGTACTTCAGCCCGTTACGGTCGTGGAAGCGGTCGATCCATTGGCCGTTCAGGTCGGACAAGGCGTCCCGGTTCTCGGGCAGGGTCAACGTCTCAGTCTCGAACCGCCCCATCTGCGAGGGCGAGGCCGCGTGCGCATCGACGGCCCGGCCACCCACGACCTGTCGTATGACCGGATCGAGGGCCAGGCGATCGGCGTCGTTCACATCCTCGTATCCGGCCAGCCGCCCAAAAACCGACTGCCGGAACAACCCGTCAAGGCGGTGGATCGTGTTCTTGCCGCGGCGTGAATCGCGAAGGACTGCCGACACCAGACCGGACAGCCCGAGCGCGTCATCCAGCTCTCGCATTACCAGCAGATCACCGTCCGAACTGATCTGCGCTCCCCGGAACTCCAGCCGAACCCGGCGGTCGAAATCCACCCAATCCGACTGCTGCAAGCCCGCACCCTCCGGGTGATCCATGAAGCACGTCCTCCGTCAGGCTCAACGCCATGATTTGTAACCGAAATCCGGCAGAACGGGCAGCGAAACCAGCGGATTGCTTGGGGAATGCGGCTCGGGGCATTGCGCGCCGGGATCAGAGCCCGACGGCAATGTCCGGCTCTTCCGGGCCTAGCTCGGTCAAGAGCCAAAGGTATGTGAATTACATATGAGCGGCAATCTAGCTTGCTGCTCACATGTGTTTGACAGGATGATTAAGAATCGCTAAGGATCAAGCGGCAAACATGCTCATAGTCTGGGGAACATGATGACCGACTTGTCAATCGGCAGCCAATCGTGACCCCCTATCGGCATCCAAAAATGACCCCCTTGGAGCGCCCGGGTAGCTGGCCCGATGCGGTGTAGCCCTCACACAGCGCAGCCGTATCGGGCCAGCGGG
>Ga0114905_1001195_pt1 | contig 14585 bp, 8 predicted proteins | sample MalvireepMed_b05_FD_83499 | JGI IMG/M metagenome (GOLD analysis project Ga0114905, IMG submission 83499) | Marine viral communities from the Global Malaspina Expedition - Malaspina viral metaG DeepMed_b05 | ecosystem: Environmental > Aquatic > Marine > Oceanic | place: Mediterranean Sea...
GGCATAGTAGAACACCCTGCCATCAGGGGTAACAGCTCTTGTGCCGAGCTTCTGCTTCTGCTCGGAAGTCTCTACCTTCTCTTGTCCGTAACTCAAATAAATCGTTGTTGGAAATGCCATTTCAATCTCCTTAACAGGCTCTAAGTCCTGCGATCACCGTTGTTAATATATCACTAGGCACGGCAATCTTTACGCCTAGCTTTCGACCTTAAAGTGAGGCCCCATTGTCCTCTTACCTGTTCCTTTTGGCTCTGTTTCCGCCCGACGCTCCGCGCACCACCGGCAAGTACATGTGTCAGATGGGGGCCATGCAAGTAGGCCTTGTCTTGCCTTGTCTCGCACGTAGGACGGCTGCCCTGGTAACCCAGGCACAGCCGTACCCACCTCACTCACCACGCCACCTTGTGGATTTAGCTGGGCCTTGTGTCGATATAGCGTAATTTTCGGAGGTGCTTTATCGACATAGTCCGTACTATAGCCCTGGCGTTCCAGTTCAGCGCGAATAACCAGTCTGTCTTTTGTTGTCATCGCCATCTTATTCCTCTAATTATGAGGTTGCTGGCGTACCGGCGTCGAGTGTAAGAGCCACACCTTTGCTGTCATCCAACTCAAACACACCGTAGTCAGCGGTTATCACTACCTCAGTAGCCCTCAAAGATATGTCCCTGTCATTCTCTTTGTTCATGTCAACAGACTTGAGAACAGCCAGGGCCGACCTGTCAGCGCATACGCCAACTGCATCATCACTACCGTCTATGGTAATGTTTCCATCTTCAAATATAGGCACACCGTTTATCGGGCGTAGCCCACTGAAGAAGTTACCTAACAAATCAGCAGACCAACCTACTGGCACTGGGTATGTAGTAGAAGCTGTGACCGCTGTATTAGCAACGTCCCATACAGCAAATGGATGCTGAACGATATACACGTTAGGACCAAACTTCTTGCCCTTGGCATACGCCACGGTTGCGGATACATTAGCCAGGCTCATGCTACGTCCTGCCGAACCGATGTCAGTGCTGAAGCCGGAGTACAGAGCTGTTACATCAGTATCCTTCTTCCTGGCCATACCATCACCAAGCTGACGTCCGATCATGCTAAACACATTCTCTGCACTCTGGCGTACCAGTTTGTCAGTCAAGATGATTTTTGCCCCCACCTCATTGGCGGTGAGGTCAACAGTGGTCATGCCAATGTCTTCCTCATCAATGATGTCCTGACCATCAACAAGATCACTCATTTCCATCTGTCCCACCTTGGGAACTGTTACCTGTTTAGATCCTTTCGGTAGGGTGAACTGCTCTATCAAGTTCATAGCCGGTGCATTATGCTCCTCAGTATAACGAGCAGCAGCTATTATGATATTCTGAGCATTCTCTAGATTCCCCGTCGTTGCTGTCTGTGCCATTACGAACCTCCTTAATTAACTTCCCATGCCCGCAGCCCGACGTGCTGCTGCTTGATGGGCCTCAGTGTTATGCCCCGCAATATATTCCTGTAATAAGCGGCTTTGATTGCTGGTTGCTTCCGCTGCGCCCTGACTATTGTCGAAGGTCTGCGGTGCAACCTGGCCTTGTTTTAACCGGGCTATCTCAGCTGCTTGTTGACGGATCTGCGACATACGCTTTGCCTCACGCTCCATGTCTTGTGGGTTCGTAAACCCAGTTAAGGACTGGTAGTCTTCTATCATTTGTTTATTCGCCAGTCCATATTTCTGAAGCATATGAAGAGTAGCAGCCTGCCTGCCCTCTATGTTGCGTATTAAATCGAAGTCTTTATTCTGTTGATCCCGTAGTTGCTTTTGGCTTGCCACATGTTGCCTGGCTATTTGCCTAGCACTCTGAGGATCAGAGCCTTGTTCTTGCGCCCTACGCTCAACAGCCTGGGCCTGACGGTATACTTGCTGTTCCCATTCTTTCTGGGCATTGACTTGCCGCATCTTATGCAGCTCCTCAAGTTCAGCGCGCATATCCTGTGTGGGTGGTGTAGGTGGCGCAACAGGAGAGGGTTGCTCCTGTGGTGGTGGCTGACTTGCCTCTATAGGTACAGGGGGCGCGTCTTGTGTGCCAACCACAGGCTCATCACCTAGTGGTGGGCTATCATATGCCCCCTCAATGGGCGGAGCCTCTGGTACTTCCAGTACTACCGGCTCATCAGGTTCTGTATTTAATGACGTTACCATTTCCAATCTCCTCTCTTATTACTACATTTTTCCTAATTCTTTGTCAAGGCTGATAATATTTATATAGCTTTTTTAGGTCTACATCTTCAGATAGGATGTCTCCAAAAAATGCCAGGGTTGTGGCCATATCCACCGGCCTTCTTTCCGTCTGTAGCATAATGCCCTGTACTCCCTGGCCTAACCTGGATACGGGTGCAGTGTCGTGCCTTCCAATGACCTGTAGCATGGCATCTATCTCCGGGTTTGCAGCCCGGAACTCTAGCTTCCTCACACGCGCATTACCAAGCAAGGTTGCTAATAACTGATTCTTGTCTTCCATTCTCTTTCTATCTTCTGGGGATAGATTTTTCCATTCGCTATATAACTCCATTGTTTCTTGAGCCTGCCCGGGATATGCCTTTAGCCTCTCGACAATATAATTCTTTTCTACTTCATAGTAACCAGACCGTGAAATACGATCAGACATTTCCAACATGGCCCCGGCAAGGGGAGGGGCGTCCTTTTTCGCTGACTGCTGTACCCTCAATAGATAGGACGCAATGTCAGAATCCTGTAAGGTCTTAAACCTCTTCTTCATATCGCCCGCCCACTCCTCGAGTTTGCGATCCCGCTTATCCCAGTCCACGTCACTAGTAACCTGATCAATAATACTGTCTTCTCCGTATAGCTTGTCATAGTAAGACGCCTGGGCAAAGTCATATATATCAACATCAGCGTTAGACAATATGCCCAAAGAAGATTCCCGACCAAAAGTAAACAGCTCGCCTACTCCTCTATATGCTCCCTGTGGCCCAGTAAGAGCGCGTCTTTTCTCTGACTGCGCCTTACGTATCTTCTGTATCTCCATGTAATATGTTGATGTCTTTGTCATTCCACGAGCTATATACTCATCTTCAGCTGCCTGTAAAGCATTCTGCTCCTCTACTAAAAGGCGGTCCCTCTCAGCTTTGTACCTAGTGTACACGCTTGCACTATTCTGAACCTTCTCGTCAATCTTAGCCTTTGCCTTCTCCCAATCCTCTGGAGACAGAATGTCTGAAAAGCGACCTTCTTCTGTCATTCGTTTTATATTCTTGCGGTAATCGCTGGCAACATCAGAGAAACTTGGCGTCTGGTTGCCCGACACTAATCTCCTGATACTGAGACTAATATCAAAGCCACGTCCATCATTCCATCCACCCTGGCCAACACCCTTTAGATACTCTGCCAGTTCACTTTCACTCATACTGAAAGCTTCCTGTAAATCTATATTGGATGGCCCTAGTTCCAGAACCGATGCATACACCTCATCCAATGTTTCATTAAGGGATTCATAGCTACTCTTTATGCCAAACAATTGACCAAGCCCCTGGCCTGCTGCTGTCAGAATATCTGTTCCACCACTTAATAGCTCACCTTGCCCTACCTGTTGTACCCCTCCATATGTCCTCTGTATCAAGGATTCCTTGCCCGGATCTGCACGGAACAGTTCATCCCAGGCAAAGGGAATCAAGTTTTCCGCCATAGTCTCCAACGTCTGGGTACTCATCAGGCTCTCAAGAAAATTTCTTTCCTGTGTAATTATTGTCCCATCTTTCCGTGTGACCTGTTTAGTCGGAGGACGCGTGGTCTGGCCAATAGCATCCGACCCCGAAGCAATATCCATAGCCAGACTTGCGGCAGGCCCGCTAACTAATCCACGGAGAGACTTGAGGGTCTCGTCTACGCCACCCCCCTGTACCAGGCCGTTTTGCACAGCAACGAATGGCGTTGCTACTATTCGGAACATGGTATCCCAGGGACCAAAGAAACTAATATCTAAATCCCCTATATGTGTACGCAGAAAGTTTGGGTTGTGATGCCACTTGCCGGTTGCCTGATCTTGTGTCCAGGGGCTGATATCTGTCTCTTCTCCCCGCGCTTCATTGATAGCAAAGGTAAGGACTGCTGCCGTACCCATCATTTTAGTCATGTATTGCCTGGCAATACGTTGTTGTAACGGAGTCTTTTTGTCGATACCAGGAACAAAAGGACGTAAGGCCGCCCTACTCGAGCCTTTAATAGCATTGCCTGCGAAGTTCATTCTCGCGACAAAGAAGCGTGGTGCAAATAAGAGAAGCTGGCCTATACTGCCACCAAATCCACGCTTACCCACACCGGTCATTACGTTTACTATAGAAGCTATCTGTGCTGCATCTCCACTGTCTATGAGTTGCTTGGCCGTCTTCCCTGTGTCCACCATTCGTAATTGCATTTCAGCATCGAACAGCTGATATCGCAGTACGTTGCCATAATGCGTGAATGCTCTATCAAAGTTTTTCAACCCAGGTAGTTGCGCCATGCGTCTATTAAGGAACATGTCAGGGGCGTTGCCCAATATAGCCAACCCGGAACTGGCAGCTTCTAGTGGTGTGGCCCTAATATTACCTGATTGTTTAACCAACGCATCTTGTATCTGGAAGAACTCTCCTACAACCTCTGGGCCTGCATGAACAAACGCCGCCCAGGAATCACGGAGAGCTGAGATACCATCACCCTGTCGGTCAGCTACCAATAAATGCTGACCCTTGCCCGTACCTTTGCGAATCGGGTCTTCTACAACACGACGTAGTGCATCGTTCAAAACCGTAGACCAGCCCTGGATACCAATGGCACTAAAGTCTCCGGTTGCGCCATAGGTTCTCAACAGGTTGTTCACAGCCATATACGCTTTGGTGTAACCCTCCGGGTCTGTGGTACGCTTTATAGCCTGTTGGGCGTCTACTATGGCGTTTCTAAATAATAGTGGGAAGTAATGCCCCTCAAGCCCAATGCCAGATAACTGGCCCATACGATCTGTGGCCTCTTCTTCCATCTGGGCTAAATCGCGTGTAGCCTTATTGAATAGTTTTGTAAGTCTCTCTTTCTCAGTCTTGTTCGCTTTCGCGCGAGTCATCAAACTACCTATGTCTTTTTTCCACTTAACAAGGTGTGCATCCAGGCGTTTCATTTCCGTCTGTACTAAGTCATACCTGGTAATGCTTCCCATATCACTCGTGATATGAGGGATGACTTTACCCTGTGTTTCCATCTCAGAAATGATATTAGTAGATTGAGCCAGGAGGTTTTCTTTCCTGCCCGTTTGCCTTTGTTCTCTCCTGATAACATTGTTTAATAACCTTTTGATCTCCACCAAATTAATGTTGTATTTTTTATAAACCTTTTCACCAACGAGCTGTGAGACTGTGCCATACCGACCCTTCATGTTTTCACTAGCAATACGACTAACGTACTGGCCCATCTTTCTGTTACGCACCACATTGCCGACGTATTCCACATACTCACTATTGGCTACAGCAGGGCTGGCATACACATGGCGGAAGAACATGCCTAGACCCTGCGAGGGCATTGCTCGTTCTTTCACAGATTTAATGTGCCACTGTTGTTCTCCTGGCACCTCGGTTAACTCTAATTCACTCAACCCCCGTGCAAACACACCGTCCTCTGATACCGGCTCTCCCATGACATTACTAGGCTGATAGCCAGCACCTTCATCGTATAAAACGTGGCGCGCTTTGCCAGCTCCGCCAACTCCCTCTTGGATTAATTGCTCCTCATATCTTTTAGGTATGTCAGCAAGTTCAGACATAATGTCATACGCTGATACTCTATCCCCTTCTTTGAATCCAAACAGCGACCCCCCACGTTTACTAACTCTCTTTATTAGATCCTCGTCTAGTACCACAACGGCAGACCTCAACGCATCCATGTATAGGGGTAGTCGCTCCGCAACCTCACGATATCCCGGCTGTAGAGTCAGGCTTATGTCTTCCCCCCTCATATTTTTTTTCACATCGCCAGGAACAATCTTCTGATACCGCTGGCCCTCGCGAGTGCTAAGGTCAACCACAGTGTTGCCCAACACGGTCCTATCTATATTGTTGTCTATAAAATAGTCATCAGTAAAAGTAAAGTTAATCTGCTTCCCTTGTTTCTCTGATAACAATAAGTTCTCTGCGAGTTCCCCCTGGGCGGTAACAATGTTATCACTAGCATCGACGGATTGCGCTGCACGTCTTGCAGCTGGGCCACCCATGTTAGACTTCAATAACCCGGGAAATAACTCCTTTATTGTAAGCAGCCCAAGTTCTGTCTTTTCCCTGACAATGGTCTTATGTGCTTCAACCCTGTTTGCCATGCCATCCCACCAGTTAATAACCTCCTTGTTAGACTCTCTGCCAAGCCTCTGTTCGTACAATTCTTCCGCAGTCTCAGTGCGAGCCCTTAATTGGAACAGCTCTGGTATTAGCTTGGATTTATCTCGTAACCTCTTATTAGCTGTGGCCATTAGATTGTTTGTTGCATGAACCACGCTTATATTGTCTAGGGCTGCCCTTACATTTTGATATGTCTGTTGCATTTTGCTACCAAACCCGGTACCTGGTGATGTCATGCCAATATCTGGTACACCAAAGGTGTTGTCATTGGCAGACATCTGCTGTGCGGTAAGCTCATCTGATAGGTTTGTCCTGATATCCGGGGTATCAACCAGGCGTTTGCCTTGGTGTATATCAATGATCGGCTGTACAAACTTTCTGGTAACCGCCCCATGTATACCATTACCGAGTACTGTCTTGGCAAGTTCATTCCCCGTGTACGACCCATATTTACCCGGAGGCGGGATAACGAAATCATCAGGAAGACCCATGTATCTTTTCCACATCTCTGGGGTTGTGTTGAACACCTTAGTCGTTGGATCATCAAGACCTGTTGGCCCCGGTAAAATAATGCGTGGCTTTTGCCCCTTGGACGCTATAAGTGTTGGCCCTGCCTGTGGGCCAATGAACTCCCCTGTATTAAGGTTTCTGCCAGAGTTTCTCGCATTGGCCTCTCCAAAGACACCTGACCCCCCTGTGGTGAAAATAGGCCGGTTAGGATTTAACTTCTTAGCTGCGATCATCTCACGTATTCTATCTATCTCCCAGTGAGATGGGCGAGTAGAGGGCCTAAACGCCTGGGCGAGTGACATTGCTTTACCGGCATCCTCTTCTGCTTTAATTAAATCCTCTAGCTCGTCATACCAGTCGGTCGTATCTGTTTTCTCAGGAAGAGCCGGAAGCTCGCCAACATCTTTACGAACAGCCACAAGAAGCATTCGCGGTCTATGTTGACTCCCACCATAATCAGTGGGGTTTATTACATGCACATCCCAATTATATCCAATAGGGTCTGCATCTATTGCATCTGTGATTTGCTTAAACAACAACGTGTTTTTATACCGCGGAACATTTTCTATAGTAATAGTCTTAGGGCTAGTCATGGTTATGTTTCTTGCCACGGATGTTGCAATGGCGTAATCGTTCTCGGAAACTACGCGGTCGGGATTTGCTAATGAAAATTCCTTACAAACCGGCGAGGCATGGTAATGCTCGGCATTAGAAGAGATCAGTGACTGCAAGGAAGCATCATCGGCAATGTTCCTTGCGGTGAAGTCCGTTCCATGTGCGGCATTGAACGCCTGTATAATATCCGGGTCAAATTCATCAACATGTACATTAACGAAAGAACCTCGCCTTAGAGCCCCAGTAAATGTGCCAGTACCAGCCATAGAGTTTGCAATCCTCACAGCAGTGACATCAGTCATGTCTAGCGTATCGTCAACACCCTGCACTTGCTGTCTAGGAGGAACAAAGGTATCATCGTCGATCTGCTCGTCAAACATTTCATCGTGTATATTTATTTTTGCATTGGAATCTACGTCACCAATCTTGCCGTTTTTCACGAGGTCATCAACCGCTTGCTGTGCGGTTGAGGTAACCTGATCTATAGGCAGACCCTCTTCCTGGGCCTTCCTGCGAAACCTGTTAACCAGAGTTTCAAGGGACCTCAGTGTTAGCCTGGTGCCGGCAACCCCTCCTTTACCAACACCCCAAACAAATTTAAAGGGCGCAGTTATTAAGCTTCCTGCAAGATCATCAATACGTTTAGGGATTAATAATGCTTGCCTGGCTGCTTCTGTGGTAGCCCTCACCGAGTTACGTGCAGCTTGTTGAGCCAGGGTATCAGCTGCCATCTGCGTTGCTTTACCACCCAGCCTTGCGGTGGTCTTTGCGGCAAGTGCCGTGCCACCAGTTACTACCGCCTCCCCAACACCAGCTCCCACTTCAGTTGGAAGTTCAACAAGCATCCTGTTAGAAAACTCTACCGGCCCAACCTTATGGCGTTCTGTTAGCCAGGGCATTGCTTCATCCTGGACTCTCGCCATGATATCGTATTCTTCTGTCATCGTGGGGTTACGGCCTTCAATCTCGCGAAAGGCCTGTTTGTCTGCCTCTACTTGCGCTCCAAGTTCTACATTACGGGAAGGATCTAACTGTTCCCCCCATGTCTCCGGTATTAATCCACGCGAAAGATCCGATCCGATATCTAAGACATCACTGCCAACTTCTCTTCCCCAATGTCCCAACAGACCACCAACCCCACCCTGATCGTAGGCCTCTTTAAATTCTCCGAATCTCTGAACCTCCTCAACCGCAGCACGGCGAGGATACTCGAGGAAAGCCTGTACCGGCGCGCTCTGGATAACAGGCTCAATATATTTACCAGCCAAATTCAACCCAGTCTGGGGAATAGGCTGGGATCGTTGCTCTTCCCTTTGACGCCGTCGTTCTGCTAATCGACGTAGTTTCTCTTTTTGCTCTGCGTTAGGCATTAATAAAAGATGAACCTCGTTCTTGGATTAGTAAACTGTTGCGTAACTCCCCTCTCGAATTGTGGTAGTTGCCCATATCTCTTAGTCCACGGATCTGTTTCCAGGTAGTCCATGAATGTAGCAGGGGCTTCTCCCTGACGGAATGCTCTGCCAATTTCACCAAGATAATCACCATAAACATCCTGATATGCCCTTTGCATATAGCGACTGCGACGTGGGCTTTGGCTTCCAAAGGCTTCTCCGGCGGGCGAACTAAAGTATGCCGCCTGCGGTAGTTGGGCTAAAACCATCTGCCCAACAGCAGGAGACAATGACCCCCATCCACCACCTGATAGGTAATCTGTAAAATCGCCATTAGCCATGATTACCTCCTAATTAGTCATTCCATATAATTGCGACAGCGGCATATTGAAATCACTACCTTCAGCTCCTGTTTGTGTCAGGAAGTAGTTCAAGAAATTACCCAGGGGATTATCCATAGTATATTGCTGATGTAATTCGTTCAATACACTGCCTAGGGCTCGTCCAATAACACCGCCATATATACCCCCACCCGGCCGTTGCAATGCTATTAGGTTAGCAAGCCCGAGTCGGTTTTGTGCTGCGTCTTCCCCAGAGCCATAAATGTCTCTCCAGATAGCAGCTTGTTGGGCAGTAACCGGGTCAGTACCTTGGATATCCCTCAAATAGTCTACAAAGCTACCTGTGCCTGTTTCGGGCATTTGACTAATCTGGCCAATCTGGCCAGCCAGGCCACGTAGGTTTGTGCCAGCCCCGGTCGGATAAGCACCTGTATATCCACCCATAAAGTCAGCAAAGCTACCACCAAACTGACCACCTGTACCAAACCTTGGTGTGCCACCCATACCGCCCAGATAGTATTGCTGCAAGAGCGGTGACTGCATGGCGTATAGTGCATTCCTTGTTAATCCTCCTGGCGCAGTTCTCTGTTGGGCAAACTGCCTAAACCTCTGTGCCGGGGTAAACGCCATTTCCCCGAGGAAGCCTTCCCCCCCCAAATTCTCAAACAAGTCTGGTGAAATGTTGCCTGTTGTTCCGGTTGTTCCGCCACCGTTATCCTCTCCGTTTGCCATGTCAGCCCTCCTAATATGGTCTTTCCTGCATAAAGGTTACCAAAAATTCCTCTCGTGTTTTACCTGATGCTTCCCAGCTTTCCAGGTTTTGTGCCATCTGGGATCTCATCCTTTGCTTTAACCAGGGATCTGCATCAGGTGGTAAGTTATAATCAGCCACTAATCGGGCTGTTCTGCTAAACGACCCCTTTGTGCTTGGGTCCATAAACAGCATTCTTTGGTACTGAGTATTACCGTCAGCTAGTTGATCCTCATAGCTTTTCCCTATAAACCCAGCCATGTTGTCCCGTAGACTTTCGGCTGCATCAAAGAACATGTTGCGTTTAGTTCTGGGGTTATCCATATATGCATTAGCCCAGTTAGTAAAGTGGTCATGTTCTTTATCTACGTCTTCTCCTACAAACTCCGGCAACTCCAGTCCCTCTTTAAGTACTAGCGTAGGACCTAATCCCCCTTCTCCGGGCCGACCCTCCGCACTCCAGGGTTCAGTTAAGTAGTACAGCATTTCCGCGTCCTCATATAATTCCGGTAGCAACTGGCGATAATCATATCGACCCGACCCTTCTCTCTGATTAAACGCATTCAAGAACCTGGTTTGATAATCAGGATACCCTTTGAGGGGCTCCCCAAACTTATCCAGCATGGCATCTACATCTTCCTCGGTAACGGGTATCTCCTCGGTTGTGGTTGCTTCTGTAAGTTCAGTGTCATCGACCTCATCGTCTTCTTCCTCTTCCCAAAGCCCACCGTCCTCTTCTTCCTCTACTAGCTTCCTGTAGGCATCTCCTGCCTCAGTAGCACGATCCAACATTTGTTCCAGGGGGGTAAGGCCTCCTGTGTCATCTCTATATTCATCCCCCTCGTCAGCAACCGGCCCTAAATATGGATTATATGGCATCCAATTGTATGGCCTGGAGGGCTCTTCCTCGCCTGGTATAGACATTGAAATCTGTGGCGTAGCCTGGGCGGTTTCGGAAGTAACATCTTTGGCTACCTGATCTGCCGAGAACTCTATAGCATCCACTGCATTTTGCCACCCCTGCATCATGTTCCATTTATTAACAGTTGCTGCGCCAGCCGGACCACCACTCGTTTTGGCGCGCTGATCTGTGAGCCACTCGTTCACCATGCCAAGGTCTAGCTCGCCAGTCTGATAGTTGCGCTCGTCCCCTATGTATGCTTTCAACCCAGCCGGGCCTTCATCTTTCAGAATGTCATCTAAGACCTGGAAGTATTCTCGAGTCATTGCCTTGTCTTCCAGTTCCATAAACTTGTTATTGGTTTGCTCGCTTACCCCTTGGGTCCAGGTCTCTTCCCATGCAGCTTGGTTCCCTAATTGGTTTAAAAGGGTGCGCTCTCCTGCCTTTTCAAAGTTGTCACCTATAGCATTGGTAATGCCTTCTCCGAGTTCCCCTAAATTCTCGTACACGTTTTCCCCGAGCCAGTCACCGACTCCTCTGAGTATGTTTTTAACATCTCCCAGTAAACCCTCGTCTTCAGCTCGCTCTTCAATATCGTCAACAGCTTGCATAAAGGTTGGGTGGCCGGCAATAGCATCTGCTTTAGTGAAAACATCATCATCGGTATTAGCATTAAACCCAACCGTAATACCGGGGTATTCTTCTATAATCGCCTCTATTTCCTGCGGCATATCAAAGCCTGGCCCCCAGGGTGTCAGCATTCCTCCGACACTAGCAAGAGCTTCTGCATCTGTCGATCCCGCCATTTCGATCTGATATGCTGCCTTCTCAACGGCAAACTCATCATCGGCGTAGGCTAACGCCATATCCTCGTCTTCATACTGACTTAGCAGCATCCCCGAGAAGTCTTCCATCGAATCGTTAAAAGACTTATTGCCATAGTACATGTCATAGAAAACCTCTGGGGGAGATCCCGTCCATGTACTTGCAGCCATCTCGGCGATTCGATCTATATTCAGTCTAGGCATTTATGGCCCCCCTTGTGCGCCAGGCCTCGGTGTACCCGGTGGAACTAGTGGCCCCGCCTGTGGTGTGGGGGCTGGTGGGGGTACTCCCATCATGGCATTAGGCATTACTTCCGGTCTGGCGGTTGGCGGCCCCCCCTGGGGTCCGGGAGCGGAAGGGGGTCCACCTGGCCCCGGAGGGGCTCCGGCCATACTCATTTGTTGCTGCATCATCTGTGCAGCCTGTCGCTTTTGCATGATCACGTTCATCAATTCTCCTAAGTAGAAATTGACGAGATCCTCACGCCCTTGACGCTCGGATGCCTTGAGCAGCGTCCACAATGCTGCTTCCGGCAGCATCTTTTCTGCCATCTGTTCCTTAATCGAGTCATCCATCTGGTCGGCGTCCTGTATTGCCAAGATTCTATCCCTGATCGCACGGTCTGACAAGAGAGGCGTTGGGCCTTCCCTGGCAATCTGTGCCATTGAGTATCTTGTCATATCGTCCTGTGGCAGTTGTCCTACCAGGTTCACTACCGGAACCCCGGTAGCTTTCAGCATGTCAGGTTCGATTGTCTCCGTGAAATACATTCTGTGCCGATCCATGCCTGATAATTCCAGTGACCGGAATGATCCGGTTACATATTGGTCTGATATTAAATTGAATATCATTTCGTAGGCTTTTTCTACGCCTCTCAGGTATTTACTGACTACGGTTTCCACTCCCTGCCGGAGTGTATTAATAGCAAACCCTGAGAGTTGGAAGGGGACATCTCCATATACCGAGTAGGGGATAGCACCTCTTTGCATTTCTCCCGACACCAGGCTCATAAAAGCACCTGTTTCCTTGGCCACTTCCAGAAGCCCAAGGGGTTCCACGTTCTCGTTTTGAGACAGTGCAATCTCAGAACCCTCTAAGTACGGATCTTCATCCAGTGTTTTCGTTCCGTCCCTGGAACGTACTATCAGTCCCTGTCTCCGTGACCGTGCAGTCAGTTCCAGCATGGTACTCATCATAAGGTTGTGCTTATCGTACAGATCCCTGGTAGAGGAAAAAACTGCCTCGCCTACATCAGCGATAGTATTGTCCATATTAGTATGAGTCATAGCTATTATGTACGGATTAGACCCTATCGGCCCCAGGAATACGGGAACCTGGTTGGCTCCGTGCCTGGTTTGTTTCTTCACAACCCTGATTAAAGGCTGATTCTCAGAGCCGGCGTGGATAATAATCGTGTTCATTTCCTTGTCATAGAAGTCGTAGACGTCTATTCCCTCGGCTGTATACTGGCTTTCCCAGTCTACACGCACGTTATATTGTGCCAGGATTTGGTCTCTGGTCTTAGGAACCTTATAACATGCCCACTCTAGCCCATCAGGCCCGACTCCCCAGTACGTATGCATTGGGTCCCAGGGTGTAATGTCCACATATGTTGTGCCGTCATCCCGTTTTGCCAGTAATGCTCTGCCTGAGTACCACCCCCGAAGGGAAGAATACCATGCAAGCTGATCTCTTACTGAGGGCAACATCATACGACAGAGCCTCTCGTCTGCCGCCTTGATAATCCCAATAAGGAATCTTTCCTTTAAATCGTTGCGCTCACGTAGTTCCGGGTCAGCCTGGTCGTGCGGAATACGCACAGTCATCTCAGCTCCTGCGATCCACCCGATTACTTTCTGTGCATAATTGTGTGGTTCATTAGACGTATACGACTGGTAGCCTTCCCCGGCGTCATATGGGTCCAGTCTGTACAGGGAATGATCGTCCTGCATTCTCTGTCTGAGCGGCTCGGTCATAGTATAGTGGGCATCCACTAATCTAACGATATCTTCCGGCTTTCTACGTGCCATTTATACCCACCTCTTTACACGAATGCTGTCACGGTTATGTACATATCCGTAGCCGAACTTATCAATTAATCCATATATCAAAGCTTTTACACCGTGATTGTTCTTATCTTCCGGTACTTCCCCCACTATATTACCTTCTCTATCTGTTTTCCACCTATATGCTTTCGTTTGTCCGTCGAAAGGGTTGGGTGCTGCACCAAATTCTGACAGTAATCCCTGGCATTTGGCGTTAATTACTATCTTTGGTGCATGTGTAGAGGGGTCAATTTTAAGCCAGCTCTTTAATCTTTCAGACCCTTCATTGATTTTTATCTTCTGACTGGCCATAAAGAGCCCCGCTTTATCCAGCCACAGCTCTGCGGGAGCAGCCATTGCCTGGTGCTGAGTACCGGCTATATCAATTACGCCGTACTTTACGTCCCTCCACCACGGCCTGGCAGTAACAATATCTATGATATCCTCGGTTATTAAACCCTGTTCATATATCTCGTCGATAACCCTCATCTGTTCCCCATCAAACTGTATAGCCTCGACTGCATACGCCCCTGCATATCCGGGGTCCATCCATATATGCACAGGGACATGGGGATCATACTCCACGTTTCCGACATGTACATCAGGCCGGAACTCAGGGAAGACCAGACCCCTGGGAGGGCTGGGCTTTCCCGCTATACGTTCCATGAAAAAGTCATCACTGGCTAAATTCTTCAGCCTGATAATCTCAGGGTCGGTCTCTCCGCCAGGATACAGATACTTATTAGTCCAGCTCGGCAGGGAATAGGCCCTGGCCTGCTTATCAGCCCCTGACGCCCACGCCGTGAACATCTGCGGATACCACCCGAGAGACCCTTCAAATGTACCGGA
>Ga0114905_1001199_pt1 | contig 14552 bp, 14 predicted proteins | sample MalvireepMed_b05_FD_83499 | JGI IMG/M metagenome (GOLD analysis project Ga0114905, IMG submission 83499) | Marine viral communities from the Global Malaspina Expedition - Malaspina viral metaG DeepMed_b05 | ecosystem: Environmental > Aquatic > Marine > Oceanic | place: Mediterranean Sea...
CGTCAGACATCCCCAGCCAGCTGTCGATCTCAGAGGCGTCGGCCCCGAGCCGCATCGCCGACAGCCCGAACAGGGTGCCGACCGGCACCTGCCCCTGTTGCGCGGTCACCCGTCGGGCGGTGCTGTTGATCCCCTCGAGCCGTTTCTCGAACCGGCCCAGGGCGATCTCATCGACCAGATCGGTCTTGGACAGGATCAGCACGTCGGCCATGGCCACCTGCTGCACCGCTTCGAATTGCGCATCAAGCGTGCGTGCGCCGGTGGCGGCATCCGCCAGCGTCACCACCCCGTCCAGCCGGAACGCCTGCGCCAGCGTCCGGTCCGCGGCCAGCGTGTGGATGATCGGAGCGGGATCGGCGATGCCACTGGTCTCGATGATCACACGGTCGAACCCGATCTCGCCAGTCCCCATGCGCCGATAGAGCGACGACAGCGTTTCGGAAAGATCCCCGAGCACCGTGCAGCACAGGCACCCCGAGGGCAGCAGCACGGTTTCCTCCGTCGCCTCCTCGATCAGGTCGTGATCCAGCCCGACATCGCCGAATTCATTCATCACGACCGCGACGCGCCCGGCCTCGGGGTCGCGGATCAGGTGATTCAGAAGTGTTGTCTTCCCGGCCCCCAGGAACCCCGTCAGCAAGGTGACGGGAATGCGCGTATCATCCCAAGTCATACCGCTGCCCATCTCTTTACATCTCGTCCGTCATGGCGTTTACGTGCTATGTTATATCATTACGTCATGCAAGAGGGCAGAAGCGACGATGAGCACAGACTTGCAGTTTCAGGCACGCGAGAGCATCGAACAGGTCGAGGAAGGCACCGGGCTCGCGCCAAAATTCGGCCCGGACGGGCTCATGCCCTGCATCACGACCGATGCCGAAAGCGGCGAGGTGCTGATGCTCGGCTGGATGAACGACGAGGCCTTTCGTCTGACGATCGAGACCGGCGAGGCGCATTATTTCAGCCGCGCGCGGCAGGTTCTGTGGCACAAGGGCGCGACCTCCGGACTTGTGCAGAAGCTGGTCGAGGCGCGCATCGACGACGATCAGGATGCGCTCTGGCTGCGGGTCGCGGTCGATGGATCGGGCGCGTCCTGCCACGTGGGCTATCGCTCCTGCTTCTACCGCGCCATCCCGCATGGACCGCAGGCGGGACAGGCGCTGAGCTTCGTCGAGGACCACAAGACCTTCGATCCGGTGGCCATGTATGGCGATGCTCCGAACCCGACCCAGCTTTGATCCTGCCCCGGACCGGGCTGGCCGGCCACGCACCCGGCGGCAGGCCACCCCGGGCCACGTCGGGCCGCGCACGGACCCCAGAGCCACAGGACGCGGGCGGTCATGAGCGACACCGACACCCTGCAGGGCGCCAAGGCCCTCTGGCACCGGCAGAGGATCAAGCGCCTGGTGCGGTCGCGCCTCGGTCAGGGAACGGCTTGCCTTGTCCGCGTGAGCGAGACGGTCTGCACCGATCCCGCCTGCCCGGGCCCGGCGACAGACATCCGCATCCTCGGCGCGAGCCTGAAGGAACTGCGCATCACCGTGCACAAGCCCCTGGACGCGGTGACCGGCACGGACATCGCCGCCGCGCTGTGACGCGCGACGCGGCAGGCGGACCCGCCGGGCCTGCCTGAGGGCGCATGTCACCGGCGCCTGAACGCGCGAAACAGGGTTTGCACGAATTTTCATCAGCTCCGATTGACCGGAAAGAAATGTTATACTATTGCGCGCCTTCGATTGCCGAGGTGAGGTGAAATGTCCCGCAAGCCGGTCCTGAAAATGGAGGCGCTGACCGTCTCGATTGGCAACCAGCCCATCCTCGCGGATGTGGAGCTGAGTATCGCCGCGGGTGAGTGCGTCGCCCTGCTCGGCGAATCCGGCTCGGGCAAGTCGATGACCGCACGCGCCGCGTTGGGATTGCTGCCGCCGCAAGCCAGGCTCGCCGGGCGGGTCGAGGTCAACGGCCGTGACGTGAGCGGTGCCTCGGCCCTGTCCCGCGACGGCGCCGCGCGCCCTGCGATGGTGATGCAGGACACGCTGTCGGCGCTCAATCCGCTGACCTCCATCGGCTACCAGCTGGAGCGGCCCCTGCGCCGCCGTGGCCTTGGCCGCGCCGAGGCCCGGGCCGAGGCACGGCGCCTGCTGGCCGATGTCGGCTTGCCGGACCCGGAACAGATCGCCGCGCGCAGCTCGCCCGAGCTGTCGGGCGGCCAGCGTCAGCGGGTCTGCATCGCCATTGCGCTGGCCTGCGCCGCACCGGTGATCATCGCGGACGAACCGACCTCGGCGCTGGATGTCGTGACCCAGGCGCAGATCCTGCAACTGCTCAAGTCGGTCACGGCGGCGCCTGGTGGCCCCGGCCTTCTGTTCATCACCCATGACCTGCACGCGGCCGCGCATCTGTGCGACCGCGCGCTGGTGATCGAGGCGGGTCGCGTGGTCGAGGCGGGCCCGATGCGGCGCATCCTGACCGACCCGCAACACCCCCACACCCGCCGCCTGATCGCCTCCGCGGCAAGCTGCGGCATCGCCTGCGAAAGGCTCCACGCATGAGCTTTCTCTCCGCCCGTTCGCTGTCGCTCAGCTACCCGGGGCCGCGGCGTCTGCTGCGGCGGGGGCCGCCCGTGCCGGTGCTGCGCGACCTGTCCTTCGCGTTCGAGAAGGGCGAGCGCATCGGCCTTGTCGGCGTCTCCGGCTGCGGCAAGTCGAGCCTTCTGCGTTGCCTGCTGGCGATGGAGCACGCCCAGACCGGCGAGATCCACTGCGAGGGCCGACCGGTCGCCCCCGGATCGGTCGCGGCGCTGCGCTGGTACCGGCTCCTGGTGCAATATGTGCCACAGGATCCGATCGCATCGCTCGAGCCGCGCATGACCGTGGCGCAACTGGTGATGGAGCCGCTTCTGCGGCTGCGCGTCGATTGCGATCCCGCCCGCCGGGCGGAGGAGGCGCTCGACAGTGTCGGCCTCGATCACCGTTTTCTGAACCGCCGCCCCGACGAGCTGTCCGGCGGTCAGGCGCAGCGGGTGGCCATCGCGCGGGCCATCGCCACCCGCCCGGCCTTTCTGTTGACCGATGAACCGGTGAGTGGGCTGGACATGACCGTGCGCGCACAGGTGGTGCAGGTGCTGCGCGACCTGTCGGACGCGCATGGCACCGGCATCGTCATGGTGTCGCACGACATTTCCGTCGTGGCGGCGCTCTGCCACCGGGCCCTGGTGATGGAGGCGGGGCGCATCGTCGAAGACCGGTCGATGGCCGATCTGCTGCGCGACCCGCGCCACCCCCACACCCGCGACCTTCTCGACGCCGCGCCGCCGATGACCGCTGCGGCCTGACTTTCGACCCCAAGAGGAAGACCCATCATGAAGACCTTCATCACCGCCGCCCTCGCCGGGCTCACCCTTGCCAGCGCCGCGCTGGCCGAAGATCCGCGCATCCACGTCGCGCATCTGCAGCCGCCGCGCTCGGGCCTGAGCCCGCTCTCGGACGATGCCTTCAAGCTGTCGCGCTGGTCCACCGCCGAGACGCTGATCCGCCTCGACGAGGCCGGCACGCCGCAGCCCTTCCTCGCGACCGCGTGGGAGCGGCTCGACACCAACACGTGGCGCTTCGAGATCCGCGAAGGCGTCAAGTTCCACGACGGAACCGACCTGACCGCCGAGCGCGTGGCGGCGTCGCTGAACGCCGCGAACGAGGCGGTGCCGCGCCCGCGCATCCTCGACGGTGTCGAGATGTCGATCGAGGTCGATGGCAACGCGGTCGTCGTGCGCACCGCCGATGACGACCCGCTGGTGCCGAACCGCCTGTCGAGCCCGCAGATGGCGATCCTCGCCGAGCGCGCCTATGGCGAGAACGGCGTGGTCGTGCCTACCGGCGCCGGCACCGGGCCATTCGAGCTGACCGAAATCAACGGCGTGACCTCGGCGCATCTGGACCGCTTCGAGGATTACTGGGGCGAGCGCGCCAAGCTTTCGGGGATCGACGCGGACTATGTCGGCGACGGCACCGCGCGCGGCGCCGCGCTGCGCACCGGCACCGCGCAGGTGGTCGAGGCCGTGCCGGTGAGCCAGGCGGCGCTGATCGATCCCGCGCTGATCCACGAGGTGCCGATGCCGCGCACCAACACGCTCTACGTCAACACCGAGGCCGGCCCGCTGACCGATCCGGCGCTGCGCTCTGCCGTGCGCGAGGCCATCGACCGGGCCGCCATCGTCCGCACCGTCTACGAGGGCCGCGCCGATGAGGCCAAGGGTCTTCTCGGGCCGGCGCTGCCCTGGGCCGATGGCCTGCGCACCGAGATCGATTTCCCCGAAGCCGCCGATCCGGCGGGCACGCAGATCACCCTCGGCACCTTCACCGACCGGGCCGAGCTGCCCGAGGTCGCGGTGCTGGTGGCGCAGGCACTGACGCAGGCGGGCTTCGAGGTCGAACAGGACGTGCGCGAGTATGCCCATATCGAGGCCGACATGCTGGCCGGGAAATTCGACGTCTTCATCCTGTCGCGGGCGACCGTGCTCGATAGCGGCGATCCGGTCTCCTACATGGTCAGCGACTTCTCCTGCGAAGGCTCGTTCAACATCAGCCAGCTGTGCGACGAAGGCGTCGATGCCGCACTGGAAAAGGCCGCAATGACCGAGCCGGGCGAGGCCCGCCAGAAGGCGATCATCGAGGCCGAGGCCGCGATCCTCGCCACCGGTGCTGCCGTGCCGATGCTGCATGAGCGGGTGATCCAGGGCGAGGCTCCGGGCGTCTCGGGCGCGGTGCGCGATCCGCGCGAGCGGGTGCTGATCACCGAACACACCACCCTGTCCGAATAAGGCAGAGCCCCGGTGCAACATCTTGACCGACTGATCCCCGCGCTGTCGCGCGGGGTGACCCTTCTGGCCGTCATGCTCCTGGTCGGTTTGCTGCCGTGGATCTCGGGGCGCGATCCGGCGGCCAGCATCCTGCGCGCGCGGATGGGCGATCAGAACCCCACGCCAGAGACGCTGGCCGCGATCCGCGAGCAGCTTGGCCTTGCGTCAGGCCCCTGGGAGCATCTGCGGCATTGGCTCGGCGGGCTGCTGCACGGCGATCTCGGCACGTCGTGGATCTCCGGCACCCCGGTCCTGCCGGGGATGATGCAGGCGCTTGGCGTTTCCCTGACGCTGATGGCCGCGGCCTTTGCGGTGGCGCTGGTGACGGCGGGCCTGCTGTGCTGGCCGACGATGCGTCGCGGCCTGAGCGGGCGCGACACCCGGTCCTCCGGCGCGATGGCGGCAACGCTCACCTCGATGCCGGAATTCATGCTCTCGGCCCTGTTCCTCGTGGTCTTCGCGGTCTGGCTGGGCTGGTTCCCGCCCTATGGCTGGCAGGGGCCGCAGCACGTTGTCCTGCCGGCGCTGGCGCTTGGCCTGCCGGGCGGCGGGCTGCTGGGCCGGCTCGTGACCAACGCGATCGCGGCCACCTTTCAGGAACGCTGGATCGCCACATGGGCGGTCGCGGGCTTTTCGCGCGCCGAGATCGCCGGCGCGGTGCTGCGCCGCAGCCTGCCCGCGCTCATGCCGCAGATCGGCATGATCATCGTCGCGATGACCGGCGGCGCCATCGCGGTGGAGCAGGTGTTCTCGATCCCGGGCCTTGGCCGGGCGGTGCTGGGCGCGGCCTCGGCGCAGGACCTGCCCGCACTGCAGGCCGGGATCCTGATCCTGCTGCTCAACGCGCTGATGATCGGCGTGGTGGCGAACCTGATCCGCGTGGCGCTTCTGGGCCGCGCGCTGCACATGGGCGCCCTGCCGGTGCCGCAGGTCCATGCGCCGCCCCCCGATCGCCGGTTCTGGCTGGTGCCGGGGGCGGTGCTGCTCATCCTGCTGGTGCTGATCGCGGCGGGCCTGCCGCGCGATCCCTTCACCTCGCAATTCATCCGGCTGCAGCCGCCCGGCTGGGAGGCCCCGCTCGGCGCTGACGGGCTGGGCCGCGACGTGCTGGCGCGGGTGGCGCACGGGGCGCTGTCGACCATCGGCATGGCACTGATCGTGACCTTCGTGTCGCTGCTGATCGGGCTGGGCATGGGGCTGATGCCGCGCCTCGCCCTCGGCCCCACCGAGGTGACCAAGGCCACGCCGCCGACCATCGCCGCGCTCATCGTCGTGGCGGCCATGGGACCGAGCGCCACCGGCGCGCTGATTGCCGTCACCGCCGTGGCATGGGCGCCGCTGGCCGCGCATACCGCGGCGCTGGTGGCCGAGGCGCGGGCCCAGCCGCATGTGCGCCTCGCGCCGGTTCTGGGCGTGGGGCCGCTGCGGGTGATCCCGCGCTCGATCCTGCCCGCCGTCTTCGGGCCGGTGCTGCGCCACGCGATGCTGCGGCTGCCCGGCAACGCGCTGGTCCTGGCGGCGCTCGGCTTTCTCGGGTTGGGGCCGCGCCCGCCCTCGCCGGAATGGGGGTTGATCCTCGCGGATGCGCTGCCCTACGTCGAACGCGGCCCGCTCGCCGTCCTCACCCCGGTCGCGGCGCTGGCGCTGATGTCGGTGCTCGGCGTGTCGCTGGCCTCTCTGAGCCGCCGGTGAACGCGCGCCCGGACGGCGTGCGCCCAACCGCGCCGCCGTCCGGCCGCGGTTCCGCAAGGCAGGGTCACTCCGAACTCGGGCAGGCCCCCGCCGCCGGTCGTGGCGGTCTTGGCCCGGCCTTTGCACCGCCTGGTCCGGGCCAGCGCCACCGGGCAGATCGGCCGGCGGCAGCAGCCAGACGCCACACGCCTCTGATCTGACGGCCCGCTTCGGATCACGGGTTCGGCTCAGAAGGTATCCTTGATGGTCAGGTGGCTGTGGCCGTGCGGCTCACCGCCGCCGTGCTGGTGAACCTCGTGGACATCCTCGACAGGCACCAGCGAGACATGCCCGTGGCGGATGCCTCGCTCGGAGAACAGCCCGTGCGCGTAATCCTCGACATCGGCCACCTTGCCGCGCATGACCGTCACCTCCATCGCGTTGGTGTGGTCGAGCGGCACCGACATCGCCGCGACGGCCTGATCGTGACGCGCGTGGCGGGTCTGAGGCACCCTGCGCCCCAGATCGCGGGTCGAAAGATCGAGCGTGTAGCTGACGACTCCGACGCAGTCGGCCTCCTGCGGGGCCTCGCGCGCAAGCGCGCGCCGCAGCAGATCGCGGATCGCCTCTGACCGGTTGGTGGCCCCGGAGCGCTCCATCGTTCTGTCCAGTTCCGCCAGCAGGTCATCCTCGATGGCGATGGTAATCCGTTGCATGAACCTCCCCGTGCTGACCATTTCAGCATCCACGTTCGGGGCGCAGGTCGCAAGGCGCTCGGCGCTTTACTCTCGCCATACCGATTGTATGAAATTCGAATCCATATTTCATACGGAAAGGCCCTCCACATGCTCCGCCCGCTTGCCACCGCTGCCATCGCCCTGTCGCTGCTGTTCCCGGCGCAGGCCGAGGCGCGCTCCCTTGTGCTGGCCGTCGGCGGAGAGCCTGACGGCGGCTTCGATCCGATCATGGGCTGGGGCCACTATGGCAACCCGCTCTTCCAGTCGACGCTGCTGCGCCACGATGCCGATCTCGAACTGGTCGGCGATCTGGCGACCGACTGGAGCCTTTCGGAAGACCGGCGCGTCTGGCGGATCAGCCTGCGCGAGGACGCCATGTTTTCGGACGGGACGCCGCTGACCGCCGAGGATGTCGCCTTCACCTACAGCGCTGCCAGCACGGCCGGCGGCCTCGCCGACCTGACTGTCCTGAAGCAGGCGCGCGCCCTTGATGACCGGACCGTCGAGCTTGAGCTGACCGAGCCCCGGATCACCTTCGTATCGCGCCTTGCCACGCTCGGGATCGTGCCGGCGGCGCGGTACGGCGCGGACTACGCACGTCAGCCGGTCGGCTCCGGCCCCTTCCAGCTGGTCGAGTGGCGCGAGGGCGAGCAACTGGTCGTCGCGCCCAACCCGCACTGGCATGGCGGCGAGATCGCCTTTGACCGGATCAGCTTTGTTTTCGGCTCGGAAGAGGCCGGCCAGGCGCTGGCCCGCACCGGCGCGGCGGATCTGGTCGCCGTGCCGCCGTCGATGGCGGATGCCGCCCCGCCGAACATGGCGGTGCTGCATGTCGAGACGGTGGACAATCGCGGGCTGGCCTTCCCGATGGGCCCGGCACGGGGCAAGACCACCGAGACGGGCACGCCCATCGGCAACGACGTGACGGCAGACCGGGCGATCCGGGTGGCGATCAACCAGGCGCTCGACCGCGAGGCTCTGGTGGCGCTGGCCCTCAACGGGCACGGGCGCCCTGCAATGGGCCCCGCCGACGGTCTGCCCTGGGACAACCCGGAGGCCGCAATCGCCGGCAACGACGCGCATGCGGCGATCGCCACGCTCGAGGCGGCGGGCTGGACCGACAGTGACGGCGACGGCATCCGCGAAAAGGACGGGCTGCGCGCGGCGTTCCGGGTTCTCTACCCGGCCAGCGACAGCACCCGGCAGGCGCTGGCGCTCGGGGCGTCGCAGCAGCTGCGCGAGATCGGCATCGACGCGCAGCCCACCGGCAGCAGCTGGGACGAGATCGGCGCCCTGATGCACTCGCAGGTGGTCGTGCTGGGCTGGGGCGCGCATGACCCCTCCGAGATCTACTACCTGCACCACGGCGACTATGCCGGGGTCGATTACTACAACACCGGCCACTACGCGAACCCGGCCGTCGATGCCCATCTCGAGGCGGCCGAGGCGGCGGAGAGCTTCGAGGCCTCTCTGCAGGAGTGGCAGGCCGCCGCGTGGGACGGTGAGACGGGGTTCGGACCCCGGGGCGATGCGGCATGGGCGTGGATGGTCAACCTCGAGCACGCCTACTGGGTGTCGGAGTGCCTCGATCTCGGACCGCTTCAGGTGCATCCGCACGGGCATGGCTTCCCGATCACGCATGATCTGCCGTCCTGGCGCTGGACCTGCGACTGAGCCCCGCATGAGGACCTGGCTCCTGCCCCTTCTGGCCGGGCGCATGATCCGGCTCGTCTGGCTGCTGCCGCTGGCGGCGGTCGGGCTGTTCGCGCTGATCTCGCTCGCGCCCATCGACCCGGTGCAGGCCTATGTTGGCGGGCGCACCTCGCAGATCGGCCCCGAGCAGCGCGACGCCATCGCGAGCGCCTGGGGGCTGGATCGTCCCGCCTCGGAACGGTTTGCCAGCTGGCTCGGCCACCTGGCGCGCGGCGATCTGGGACAATCCATCACCTTCAACGCGCCGGTGATGCAGGTCATCGCCGCCCGCCTGCCGGCCTCGATGGCGCTGGTCGGGCTGGCCTTCGCGCTGTCGTTCCTGCTGGGCACGCTGCTGGGACTTGTGGCAGGCGCCACGCGCGGTCGCTGGCCCGACCGCGTGATCCGCACCATCGCCGTGGTGCTGGCTGCAAGCCCGGGCTTCTGGGTGGCGATCCTGCTGGTCGCGGTGTTCGCTGTCGGTCTGGGCTGGCTGCCCGCCTGCTGCGCCACGCCGCCCGGGCAGCTGGCCTCGGAGGTCACGCTGGCAGAGCGCTGGCGTCACATGGTCCTGCCGGTCGCCACGCTGTCGGTGGTGGGCATCGCGCCCTTGGTGCTCCACACCCGGCAGAGCCTGATCGCCTTCCTCGACGGCCCCGCCGCGCGGCACCTCTCGGCCCATGGCGCCACGCCGCTGGCGCTGGCCTTCGGCTCGGGCCTGCGCCACGCGGCGGGCGTTGCGCTGACCCTGCACCTCGCCGGAGCCGGCGAGCTCTTCGGTGGCTCGATTCTGGCCGAGACCGTCTTTGCCTGGCCGGGCCTCGGACAGGCGACGGTGCGCGCCGCGACCGGGGCCGACGCACCGTTGCTGATGGGGATCGGGCTGGCGACGCTGCTGTTCGTCTTCGCCGGCAACCTGCTGGCCGACATCGCCGCCCGGCTCGCCGACCCGCGCCTGAGGCGACCCACATGAGCGATGCGACCCCGCTCACCTGCGCCCTACCCGCCCGTCTGCGGCGTCCCCGGCAACGGGCCGCGAGACACGGCATTCTCGCGCTGGCGCTGCTCGCCGCCATCCTCGTGGCGGCGCCGCTGCTGCCCGAAGAGGCCCTGTCGATCAACGCGGCCGCGCGGGCGCTGCCGCCACAACCTGCGCACCCCTTGGGCACCGACATGCTGGGCCGCGACATCACCGCGCGAACCCTCGCCGCCCTCGCGCAAAGCGTGCAGGTCGGGCTGCTGGCGGCGGGCGCCTCGACGCTTGTCGCCGTAGCCCTCGGGCTTGCGGCAACCTTCGGGCGCATCGCGGATCACGCGGTCGGCGCGCTGACCGAGCTCGCGCTCGGCCTGCCGCATTTCGTCCTGCTCATCATGATCGCCTTCGCCATGGGCGGCGGCACCACCGGGGTGATCGTCGCCGTGGCGCTGACCCACTGGCCGCGCCTCGCGCGTGTCCTGAGACACGAGGCGCAGACCGTCGCCGCCTCGGAATACGTGGCGATCTCGCGTGGGCTTGGGCGCTCACGGCTCTGGGTCGCGCGCCATCATCTGGCGCCGCAGCTTGTGCCGCAGATCGTCGCCGGGTTCATCGTGATCTTCCCGCACGCGATCCTGCACGAGGCCGGGCTCAGCTTCATCGGCCTCGGGATCGAGCCGCACCTGCCGTCGATCGGCGTAATGCTGTCGGAAAGCCTGCGCGAGATCATGGCCGGGCACTGGTGGGTCGCCGCCGCCCCCGGCTTGGGGCTGATGCTGGTCGCCCTCGCCTTCGAACGGTTCGGCGAGGCGCTGCGCCAGCTGTCGGACCCGGCGGGTGGCACGGCATGACCCTGGCAATCGAAGACCTCTCGGTGAGCTTTCCGACCGGCCCTGTGCTCGAAGGGATCTCGCTGACCCTCGCGCGGGGCGAGCTTGTCGGGCTGTCCGGCACCTCGGGCGCGGGCAAGAGCCTCGTGGCCGAGGCGCTGGCCGGGGCGTTGCCCTCGGACGCTGTCCGGGGCGGTCGCATCAGCGTCGACGGAGCGCCGCTCAGGCACCGGACGATCGCCCTGGCGCCGCAAGGGCTGGATGCGCTCGACCCTCTGGCCCCCGTCGGCCGGCAGATCAAGCGGTTTGCCCGCCTCGCAGGGCGCGCGGCCAATGTGCCCGAGGCATTGACCAGCGTCGGCCTGCCGCCGGAGACCGCCGGTCTCTACCCGCATGAAGTGTCGGGTGGCATGGCGCGCCGCGTGCTGCTGGCCACGGCCCTCGCCACGGGCGCGGACTGGATCGTCGCCGACGAACCGACGGTCGGGCTGGACGAGGAGGCCGCGGGCCGGATCCTGTCCCTGCTTGCAGAGCTCTCCACCGCCGGGCGCGGCGTGATCGTGATCTCGCATGACCTGATCGGTTTGGCGAAGATCGCGTCGCGGATCGTCATCCTGCGCGCCGGGCGACAGGTCGAAACCGCGCCGGCAACCGCCTTTGCCGGCTCCGGACTCGCGCTGCGCGATGCGTTCTCCCGCGCCCTGTGGACGGCGCAGCCTGCGCAGGAGGCGCCATGCTGACCGCGCGCGCCCTGTCCCACTCCTACGGCAGCCGCGAGGTTCTGCGCGGCGTCGATCTCGACCTCGCCCCGGGAGAGGTGGTCGGCCTTGGCGGACCCTCGGGCTCCGGCAAGACGACCCTGTGCCGGATCCTTGCGGGCCGTCTGGTCCCGGATCACGGCGAGGTCCGGCTTGATGGAGAGACGCTCAAACCCGCCTCGCCGGGGCACCCGGCCCCGGTGCAATACGCCCCGCAATCCCCCGAGCTGGCGGTCGATCCGCGTTGGCCCGTGCGCAGGATTTTGACCAACGGCGTGGTCCCGGATCCAGAGATCCTCGCGGCGCTCGGCATCGCCGACCGATGGGCGGAGCGACTGCCGGGCCAGCTGTCGGGCGGCGAACTGGCAAGGGTCTCGCTCGCGCGGCTGTTTCACCCCGGTCTCCGGGTCCTGATCTGCGACGAGATCACCGCCCAGCTGGATGCCATCGAGCAGGACCTGCTGCTGCGCGCCCTCGTCGATCTGACCGGACGGCGACGGATCGCGGTGCTGCTGGTGTCGCACAACCGCGCGCTCCGGTCCCGGTTCTGCGGCACGAGCCTCGTGCTTGACCAAGCCACACGAAGCGCATCCCGCGAGAGGCGCCCACGCGCTGAAAGCGCGGGGTGAGGACCGGGGCACCACCGTCCCGGACAGCGCCCCGAGGCGAACGGCTCCCAGCCAGCCGGAGTCTCGCAGCCTCGCCAAACTGCCTCTGATCCATGGGCGACGCCTGTCTGCCCCGGCGCGCTGCACGGTGCGCGCCAGAGGGCGCGTTCGTCAGGCCACGGCGCGCCCGGACAGATCGGCGCAGAGCGCTTCGATGCGTCGCGCCGCCTCTTCTAGCTGCGCGTCCGGCACGGTCAGCGCCACCCGCACCAGCCCGTCGCCATTGCCGCCGAAGGCATTGCCCGGCATCACCGCCACCCCCTGCTCCTCCAGAAGGGTCCAGGCAAAGGCCTCGCCATCCATCCCGGTGCCGGCAACGTCGAGCATCAGGAACATGCCGCCACGCGGCATCTGCGCCGAGAGGTCCGGCACCGCGTTCAGCCGCGCGCAGAGCATCCGCGCACGCCGGCCGAACGCCTCGCGCATCCGCGCCGAGGTGTCGAAATCGCCGCGCAGCGCGGCCTCGGTCATGTCGGCGATGAACGGCTGGTTGCCGAACAGCATCGTCTCGGAGACCGGCAGCAGCGCGGCGCAGAACGCCGCCGGGCCGATGGCCCAGCCGCTGCGGAACCCGGTGGCCGCGTGGCTCTTCGAGATCGAGGAGACCACGACGACACGCTCGCGCAGCGCCTCGATCTCCAGTGGCGAGACGAAGTCGCCTTCGAAGATCAGCTCGGCATAGACCTCGTCGCAGACGATCCACAGATCGTGCTCGGCGCAGATCGCCCCAAGCTCTTCCAGCGTCGCACGATCGATGACGGCGCCGGTCGGGTTGTGCGGCGTGTTGAGCAGCAGCACTCGGCTATCGGGCGTGATCGCCGCGCGCAGGTCGGCGGGCTGAAGCACGAAATCCCGGTCCATGCGCAATGGCACCGGCTGCACATGGCCACCGGCGGCGGCCACCACGCCCTCGTAGGTGGCATAGTAGGGATCGCCGATCAGCACGCCCTCGCCCGGTCCGACCAGCCCCAGCATCACCGCGAACAGCGCGGTCTGCGTGCCGGGAAAGCACAGCACGTTCTCGGCGGTGATCTGCGGGTCGCGCGGGCGATAGGCCTCGACCAGCGCCGCGACCAGACCCGCCTCGCCCCGTCCGTTGGAATACTGCGTGCGCCCCGCGCGCAGCGAGTCGACGCAGCGCTCGATCAGCTCTGGCGCGGGCGAGATATCGGGCTCGCCGATGGTCAGTTCGATGATGTCCTCGCCCGCATCGCGACGGGCGCGCGCGGCGTTGTGCACCGCCCACTTGTCCCCTCCGAGGGTGCGCAGGCGTTCGGTGATCGCGGCATACCGCATGTCAGCTCCTTTCGTCTTCGGGCGCCAGATGGCGCGTCAGCGTTGTGTCGGGCAGGCGCAGGATGCCCTCGGCGGCTCCGAGCGCGATCGCCGGGAGCCGCCGCACATCGTAAAGCCCGTGCCCCAGCGAGCCCTCGATCCAGAGGCCGTCGATCAACCCGTTCAGCGCGATGGCGAGACGCTTGCACCGTTTGGGGTCCGCGGGACAGCCCTGCGCCACCAGCACCGGATGGATCCGCGCCTCGAGCAGGTCGAGAAAGTCGCGATATGCCTCGCGGTGGATGTCGGCATAGGCCGGGTCGACGCGCACGCGCCCCACGAAGGTCGCCCAGAGCGAAACCTTCACGCCCGACAGGCTCGGCGGCGCGAAGTTGGCCGCGATGACCTCGGCCAGCGCCACCTCCGGCGACAGCGCATCGTCGGCGCCCGACTCCTCCGCGGCGGCGGTCATCTGGCCCATCAGATAGGCATAGGCCGCGCGGACCATCTCGTCCTTCGACGCGAAGTAGTGCCGAATCAGGCCTGCCGAGACCCCGGCGCGCTCGGCGATCTGCCGCGCCCCGGCCCGGTCGAGACCAAGATCGGCGACGCAGGACAGCGTCGCCTCCATCAGGTCCGTGCGGCGGCGATCCTGCGACAGACGGCTGTAGGCACGCCTCGTCACGCCCGGCCACCGGCTGCCAGAAGCATCACGTTTGGAGAATTCCGTAAGGTCACTTTGACTTCCTCTCCCAGATTTGTTTTACACTCGTACAACAGCGAAAAAATTGCAAGGGATGAGCCGTCCGGAAACACCCGGATTTGGCACAGGGACAGCCATGAACGATGCCACGCCGGCGGTAGAGATCCGCGACCTTCACAAGCGCTTTGGCCGTGTCGAGGTGCTCAAGGGAATTTCGCTCACCGCGCGCCCCGGCGACGTGGTGGCGGTGATCGGTGGCTCGGGCTCGGGCAAGTCGACGATGCTGCGCTGCATCAACATGCTCGAGATCCCCAGCGCCGGAGACATCGCGATCCACGGCGAGGCCTATGCCATGCGCCCCACGCGCGACGGCGGGCTCGAGCCCGC